>JAEHJW020000335.1_pt1 | contig 33906 bp, 41 predicted proteins | sample 9271431 | NCBI WGS metagenome assembly JAEHJW02 | reverse complement strand
ATGATTCTCCTGGACGACGAAGACCAACAACTCATCCGCCTCCTCCTGTTGAAACTGGTGGCCATGATCGAGCGCGGCAAATTCGCCGAGCTGCTTGAGGCGGGTTTCCTGGATCAGGAATTCCTCAACCGGATTCGTGACCTCAAGGCGCGAGACATCTGCCGTGTCAGCATGCACAAGGGCTTGCGCATAGGAGTTTATGTCGACGTGCCCTCCCTTGTGCATGCGGTTGGAGCGCTGGCCCGGGGGCAGGACGACGACGGTACCCTGGATTACTACATTTTCCATGGCGCGACGATTGCGATGCTGCAGGATTTGTTCCGTCTGAGCCGGGATGACGCCATTTCGAGGCGCCGCTATCTGTTGGGCGCCAAGGCGGCCGAGGAATTGGAGCGCGGCGGTCGCGCCAAGCTGCCGCGCGGCGCCGTGCGCGCCGAGATCGAGCGCGCCTGGCTAGGCTTGCAATGCTCATCCATCCCTCTCACGACATGCTACCGCAAGCTGCACGAGCAGTTTGCGGGCCTGAGTCTGGCGACCATTTACGGCGCGGTCGCCGCCATCAGCCGTAAGGGGAAGACATGATCAACGATCCAACCGACCCGCTCTTCATTGCGCCGCGATCAGCGCAAAGCCCATCCAAGCGCCCACGTCCCCAAGGGGGGGCGCACGCCGCGGCCAACGGATCGGGACCGTCCGTCCAGGACGACAACCGCATCACTCTGGAGCAGGCGTTGATGTTCGATGCGTTCGAGGAACCTCTCGTTTTGCACCGCGCCTATGTGGACGTCGGCGGCAGCATCATGGCGGGCCTGTGGCTCTCTTATGCCGAGCAGCTTGAACGGCAGCGCCTGGAGGAGGATCCACACGCGGACGGCTGGTTCGCCCTCTCGCGCGAGGAGTGGTACAGGGCCACGGGCCTGACCGTGCCGGAGCAGGCGACCGCCCGGAGGCGGCTGCGGGCCCTGGGAGTCATCGAGGAGCGGCGGCGGGGGATGCCCGCGGCGCTTGAGCATCGCATCGACCATGAGAAGCTATCGCTCCTGCTCAAGGAGCGCACCCGCTTGATCTGGGGCGCTCGGCTGGTGGAGGAAGACCGGCTGTGACGGAAGGGGGCGCGATGTCCTACCGGGAAGAGGTCCTGGCCGTGGCCGGCGATCTCACCGGGGATTACGTGCCCTATTACCCCCGCTTGGCGAAGCTCGTGGGGGGCGTCAAGGCCGCCGTGATGCTCAGCCGCGCGGTGTCCTGGACGCGCCAGGTGACGCACAGCGGGGATTCACGCCACAAGGACGGCTGGTTCTGGAAGTCGATCGCCGAATGGCGTGAGGAGACCGGACTGTCGCGGCGCGAGCAGGACACCGGGCGCGCGACACTCAAGGACATGGGGCTGATTGAGGAGCGGCTTCGTGGTCTGCCGGCGCAGTTGCACTATCGGGTCGATCTGGACCGTCTGGGCACGCTCCTGGGGCAGCAGATCGGGCGCCCCTACCACGCCTGGCGCTGGGAGGATCGGCGCTTCCTGGACGAGTTCCTGGGGCGCCACCGGGTGGTGTACCGGCGGCTCGCGCTCGCCTGCGAAAGCCTGACGGCCGCGATCCACCTGTCCTCGCTCGTGTCCTATGCCCGTAGCCGCCTGATCGAGAGCACAACGTGGAACCAGTGGATCACCCTGGATCACAGGACGACGGGGGGCATGGGAATCAGCCCCCGGGGGCTCGCCCGGGCGCGGCGCCGCCTGGTCGAGTTGGGCGTGATCGAGGAGCGGCGGGAGCGCAAGCTCAACCCCCGGGTGCAGACCCGTCTGCTCCCAGGCCCCCTGATGGCCCTGGTCCAAGCGCATCATCCGCTGTCCTGGGCCAGCAAATCCACCTGTTGCGATGAATCAGCATCTCCTGATGTACGCATAGACGATGTCTTGAATGACCAAAAGCGCCAAACTGGAATTACCAAAAGCGCCAAACTGGAATTACCAAAAGCGCCAAACTGCTTTGACCAAAAGCGCCAAACTGGCATGGCGCTTTTGGCAACTCCGCAAATTGCCTTGGAAGCCGCGCCAGCACTGGCTTTGAGCGCGCCCCTCGCGTGCGCGCGTCAAGACTTCAAAAATATTAAACCCCTACTACCCCCCCAGCCCCCCCGTGAATCCCAGGCGGCGGCGTGTGGTGGTAGGTCTGAAGAGATTGGGCAACCCCGAACACCCGATGAGACTCAAGCGCCGCCGGGTCTGCAGGAGGGGGGGTTGATCTTCCCTGGGCAGATGCTTCAGGCCGAGCAGGGCATGGCGCTGCGCCTGCTGCAACCGGTTCCGGACGATCAGCGCCAGTTGGTGCTGGACGAATTGGCCGGGCAACTCACAGCCAAAGGGTCGGAGGGAGTGCGCAATCCCCTGGGCTATCTCGCGCGGTTGGCGCAGCGGGCTGCCGTCGGGCAGTTCGTCCCGACGTTGGCGCTGACGGTGGCCAAGCGCCGGGAGGCGCTGCGCGAGGAGGCCGAGCGGCGCCGGACGGAGAACCAGGCGCGCCGTGAGGCGCGGATGGATCGGCAGGCCAGCCGCGCGAAGCTGGCGGAAGTGATGGCCGCGGCAGGGCTGCGGTGACGAAGATGGAGACGACGGGAGCAGGGCATGGCGAATGATCGGAGCAAAGTGCGCAAATTTCTGGGGGAACTCATAAAAAAAACTGATCTCACGCCGCCTCCGGCGGAGGAGATCTTTCCCACCGGGGTCACGGTGGTGGAGGGCCGGGCGATGCTGGCCTCCTGGGCGTTGGCGCAGCGGATGAAGGTAGCGCAGGAAACGATCTCGCGCGCGATCCGGCGCATCGTGGTGTCGGAGGGCTATCACCGGGCGCACTTCAAGCCCGTGAGGGATCCGCAGGGCCAGCCGGGGTGGTGGCTGAGCTTCGAGGGGTTTGCCTTGCTGTCGGCCGAGCGCTTTGGCGTGCGACCCATCCCGGAATCGCTGCGCGAAGCTTACCTCACGACCCTGCGCCAGACGGAGCATCGCCTGCAGGCGCGGGCGTTGGAGGCCGCGAATGAGGCAGGCCGGCAGGCGGCCGCCGTCGAGGCGCCCCGGGTGGCGGCGCAGCTGCCGGACGGGGCGGCGAGCGGGGGCCTGATGCCCGTGCCGTTCCAGGGCACTACGCTCTTCGTCATCGACCACCAGGGCGAACCCTACGCCCCCATGCGCCCCATCGTGGAGGGCATGGGACTGGATTGGGCTGCGCAATTTACAAAACTTAAGTCTGAGCGGTTTGGTTCAACCGTGGTGGAAATCGCAACGGTTGCCCAGGACGGTAAGCAGCGCGAGATGACCTGCATGCCGGTGCGCAAGCTGGCCGGCTGGCTGATGGGAATCTCGCCAAACAAGGTCAAGCCCGAGCTTCGGGAGAAGATCCTCGCCTACCAGCACGAGTGCGACGACGTGCTCTGGCGGCACTGGACGGGGACTCACGCCGCCCAAGCCCAGCCCCAGGCGGCGCCATCCAGCCCGTCCCTGGTGCGCCGCGCCGGGCCTTACGTGCTGGATTCGGCCTTCTTCCGCACCCTGCACCTGGCGCTGGGCCGGCGCGCCGTCAAGACCGAGATCATCTTCCGGCTCCTGGGCGCGGGTGCCCTGGATCGGCCGGTTTCCATGACCATCCGGGCGCTCGGCGGCGAGGGCGAGCCCAACGCCATCTCCTCCGCCGGGGTGCATCGCGCCCTGACGCAGCTGGTGGATCAAGGGTTGGTCGAACGCGAGCCAGAAACGCACGGGCTCAAGGTCGTCAGCGCCGCCCTGGCCCAATTGCTAGGCATGGAAACCAGAGAAGGTTTGCTTCCCAATATGAATATTGGATTAAAGAAATTGCATTGAGGTCTGTTCGAAGTTCGAACACGCCAACCAGAATTTATTTAAGTTTTATTTCATTGGAGCAATCGATGGCGAAAGCCGCACCCAAGAAGGCCAAGAGCGAAGCCGTTCAACCCCCGCCTCCCCCGGCAGGCAAGACGTTTCTTACCACGGTGAACTCCCCCTTCCCCGACGGCTACGACATGGACGCCGAGCGGGCCTACGTGGCCGATCTCCTCGAAGCGGAAAACCCCGACGAGATGGATCCCCGCTGGCCCAGGATGGTGGAGTACGAGGAACGGGTACAACGGCTCAAGGAAATGGAGGAAGAATACCGCCTCCGCCACGGCGCCGATAAAGTGGTGCCCTACGTCGAGGCAACCGCGATGCGGGATATCGGTGCCCTGGTGGACGAAGAGCAGGATGCCATGCTCATCCATACCAAGGAGGCCTTCCGGCTCTTCATGGGTCGCGCCACCGACCCCGCGCGGCGCTTCATGACCATCATCGGCGCCAAGCGGGTGGGCGCGTGTCTGCGCGCCATCTGGTATCTCTCCGGCAAGGACAATCCTTACGCCGACTGGGCCCTGGTGGACCTGGGAGACCAACTGGATCAGTTGAAGAAATTCCTGGGCCAGGAACTCAACCGTTACGAGGCCCTTTTGGCACAGGCGAAGCGGCGCGGGCTGATTTTTTCGGTCTTGATGTCCAAACAGCCCAAGCAGGTCGAAATCGGCTTCAAAAGCCCCTATGGCTACGGCATCGCCGAACTGGTGGTCTCCTACGATTACCTCGCTCGGGTCATCAAGACCTTGGTGCGCAAGGATCTCATGAGCGATGACCAGGGACGCATCGAAATGCGCGCCGTCACCCGCCGGGTGCTGGCGCTCTTCATGCAGATGGTGCGCTTCGAGCGCTATTTGATGCGTCCGGAGTTGCGCGATCTGTCCAGGCGCGATTTCGTGCCTGGCGCAGACGAGATGGCCGGCAAGCGAGTGCTCGCGGTACGTGAACTCTTCGGCGAAGTGCCCAAGGAGGTCTTCACCGGCGTCATCAAGCCACGTCACAGCCGGCGGCGGGTCTACCTCAGCGAAGCCGAGTTGCGCCTGCTGGAGGACGTGGCCCTGGCCCAGCAGGCAGGCGACGGTCAGGAAACTGCGCCAGCCGAGGCGACCGATGAGGGATTGATCTGATGGTTCGTCAGACGACGATTCCTGTGATCTGGGATAAATCCGTGAGCCACAACGAGCTTGTCAATTGGTTTTCTGCCCTAAAGGGTTCTTTTAAGGGTAAGGGGGCGCAGTGGCTGCGCCAAATCGATGCCGAGCTGGAGGAAATCCACGGTCAGATGCAACGACTGCGCGCCACCACCCTGAACGTCGAAGACCACCGCATCTATCTCGAGCTGCACAAGCGAGGCACTCAGACCAAGGTGCCAGGCCTGGCCCTGCGCTGGCGTTCGATCAACGCGGGCCGTCACGCCCACGTGCTTTGGAAGGATGTCATGCCCATCATCGAGCGCATGCCCCCCGTCACGCGCGACTGGTATGGCCAGCTGCACCTCCAGGCGGACTGGCTCAACGCCCGGGAACACGCGCTGGCCTACGAGAGGCGCACGGCCACGACGTATCTGGCCAGCCTCAATCGTCATGAGGAGGGCCTTCAATGAGACGTGGGCGGCAATCCGGTGGTGGGCAATTCCTGGAACAGGTACACCATGGCGGCCCAGCGCGCGCGGTCGGGATCCGGCCAGTCCTTCAGGTCCGTGATCGTCAACATGTGCTGCTGGGGCGGCAGGTGCGCCAGCGCGTTGCTTGCCTTGAATATCCGCCGCGCCAGGCACAACACCACCTTCGCATCGACCTGGCGCAAATCGTATTCGCGCACCTCGGCGATCAGCGGCAGCAGATTGTCCACCCGCTGATGGTCTTCCGAGGTGAACGGCCACTTCTGGAACAGCACGTCGTTCCGGTCGTAGTCCTCGAGCGCCAGGAGCGGGATCAGGATGTCGTTGAGATAGGCATACAGCGCCTCGGAGACTTCTCCGCAGGTGACATCGATGCTCATCGAAGGGCCTCAAACAATTTAAGCAATTTGTGTGCCTATCAAACTATTACTTACGATAGATGCGAAATTATAGGGCCATCGCCGGGCGGGGCGCATGGATTTTGTGATGTAGGGCTTAACGCCTGTTGCAAAGGAGTGCAGTCATGCCAAACGTGTACCAAGGTACCGGCAACCTCGGGGACAACCCCACGCTCAAAACCGTCTCCGTCAAGGGAGAGGATCGCAAAGTCGCATCGTTCCGAGTCTACTTCGATGAATATAAACCAGACCACGACACCGGAGAGATTAAACAATCCGGCGGTTTCTGGATGACCGTCGATGCCTGGGGCAGGCAGGCGGACCAGGCCGCGGAGCACCTGCGCAAGGGTTGCCGGGTCAACGTCATCGGCCGCATCGTCGAGGATGAGTGGGAGGACAAGGAGTCCGGTGCCGAGCGCACGGCCCACCGCCTGGTGGCCGACGGCATCTTCCTGTCGCTCTCACGCATCGAATCGGTCAAGTTTCGCCCGCCCAAGGGCGAGGCGCGCGACGAGTAGGGAGCCCGCCATGGACGCAATCCAGCCAAGTTCCACGGAACTCGCGGCCATGCGCGGCATCGCCTGGACGACCGCCTGCGAGGCGGCCGGACACGGCGAGGGCAGCGCCACGTTCCACGGCTTCAAGGTGCTCGCCCGAAGGCGCGAGCGGACCGTGAGGCCCAGACTCCGTCGCGCGGAAGTGGAGGTGTGGATTGCCTATGACGGCGAAATCATCGAACACGAGATCACAGAGATGGAGGTAAACCCATGACCACCCACCAGCTCACACGACGCTTGAGTTCAGCCCAGAACGCAGTGCTCGACTATCTGGCCACCGGCAAAGGCCTCACGCAAGTCGGGGGCGGCTTTCAGGACGCGCAGGGGCGTCGCATTTATTCCACGACCCTCGCGGTGCTCGCGGCATTCGAATTGCTGGAACCCTACGAAACCTCAGACCATCGGGTCGATTACCGCCTCACGAAGGCAGGGCGTGCATACGTGCATGCGCGTTATGACGTACAGGACGGGGATGGCGGTGACGACGCCACAGCGTCCAGTCTTGCGCCAACGCCCTCCAATTCACCGCCACGGGATACCGAGTTCCTCATCAGGGAGGAGGCCTGGCGCATCGCCCAGGAGCGCGGCGATGGCGATGCCCTGGGGCATTGGCTGGAAGCCGAGCAGCGGGTGATGCAGTCCTCGCCCGCGCGAGCGATGGGCATGCGGGAACACGCGGACGCACAGGCGTCGGGATGACCTCCCCTGCGCCTAACCATGTGCAAGCCGGGTACGTGAGCGTCCTGCTGTATGTGCCTTCTGCGCTCAAGCTGGCGCTCGCCGGGGCGAGCCGGCAATTCGGCCGCATCCAACGCGATCTCTATCATCAGGCGATCGAGGATTTCATCGCCTGGCATGAAGCGTCTCGGCGCGGCCCGACGCCGAATTACAGACCGCTTTACCGGGCCGGCGACGCAATACCGCTGCGCATGTGGATCAAAAAAGGGCTTCTCGATGAAGTCGTACGCTTCGCGCGGATTGCCCATATCCAGCGACGCGAGTTCATCTACACAGCGCTGGTGCGCCGATTCGGATCGGAGGCATGAGCATGATTGCATGCACCCATGTTTGTAGGACGGCATGATGGCCCGGGAGAGTGTGATGAGGCGGGGCGGTGAACGGGAATACGCGGTGTCGTCCCTGAACCCAGGGCGACGTCCACCGTCCGGACGGTGGAGGGCACTTCAAACGACCGGTGTTGAAGTTCACCGGGGGACGCAAGACCGCTCATTTCGGCTTGCGACCAAGGGCGCTGACAGTGCGACACCCAACGAACCGATCCCCTGCAGCTCGGGTCGGATCGTACCTTTGGGTATACACCGCCCCACCTCATCACACTCCCGACAATGTAACGGACCGTGCGTAAAGGTGCGGCGTGCATGGGTAGCCCAATATCGATCCAATTTGATACGAAAGCATGGAGGTCGTGAATCATGTGTACACAAAGAAATCTTTCCACACTCATTGAAGACGCCGAGAGAGAAGCAGCAAGACGATGCGGGCAGTCAGACGTTTTGTATGAAACCCGCGTGCAGGCTGCTTACGCGGCTATCCTCGCCAAGGCACCAGAGGCTGATCGCGGCGAAACGGAAGCGGCGCTCAGGAAACGCGGCTTCGATCCGGACTTCGTTCCCTACGAAGCCGGACCTGGTGAGTGCAGCCTCACTGGCATCGACGTGAACTGCTGCCCCTGTGGGCGTCACCCCTGACCCGGTGCCCGCAACCGAATACGGATGTCCAAAAATTGGAGAATGAAATGAAGACCGTGCAAATCATCAACCAGCAAATCGCGAGAGGTGAGCCGCGATGACCACAGCGACTTTGATCATGGACAGGTGGATATCGGAACCAGACGGTCATCGCCATGCAATGCATTGGTTCGACACGCGGTTTGATTGGTGCAAAGGCGAACGGGAGAGGGCCGTCAATGCAGTCTATGGCGTTGAAAGCAATGCCAGGAGGCCTGAAGAAGTCAAGAGCCTGCTCGACGAATCCATGCAAGTGGTGAAGTACCAAAGCGCGCTCGCGCTATTCCTGCGGAACAGCTTGATCGAGCGGGCGAAGAGCCTTGGCAGTCAGTGGCGTGAAGCAGTTAAATTTGCGGATCTCCGAGCCGATGCAACAGCAAAGATTCTCGAAGAGATGTTGGAGCTTCAGGGAATCTTCCTTGAGGTCTATGCAAACGCTCATCTCAACAAGAACGGGCACTGATTTGAACATGAATACATGTACGCATGCTGGCATGCATCCATGGTTGCATTTAACCATGCCCTCATTGCCCTTGCGCAGGCCTCTGGTCGCCGTGGCATTGGCCATCGCCTTGGCCTCGCCGGCCACTGCCGCCCCGGCGCCCGCCTGGACGCCCTTCTCGCCCACCGATACCCCCCAGGTGGACAAGGACGCCGTCAAGCAGATGGTCGACACCGGCCGCGTCATCCTGGCCGAGATCGATGAGATCAGCCCCAAGAACTCCGTCGTATTTCTGCGAACCACTGATGGCCATGCCTGGCGCTACGGCATCAACACTCTGCATGTCGCCAAGTTCATGGAGTATCTGATCGACAAAAAGGTACAGGCCATCAAGGTTCAACCCACGCCCAGTTTCGAGGCGCAGGCCAGGATGCTGCACGATGGCGTGTTCGCCTTTTTGGCCGACGTCGTGCCCCTGGGCGCCATCCTCGGCCAGCTTCTCATGATCATCGCCTTCGTCTTTGTCCTGGTCTGGGTGCAGATGAAAGCCACGAAGCTCATCACGGGCAAACGCATCCGGGCCATCAAACCCAAGGATATCCCAGTGTCCTTTGAGCACATCGCCGGCATCGACGAGGCCGTACGAGACGTGCGTGAGGCCGTCGCCTTTCTGGCCCGCCCGAACGATTTCTCGCGCCTGGGCGCAAAACTGCCCAAAGGCATCCTCCTGGTCGGCCCCCCGGGCGGCGGCAAGACCATGCTTGCCAAGGCCTTCGCCAAGGCCTGCGATGCGCCCTTCTACGCCGTCTCCGGCTCCGAGTTCGTGGAAATGTTCGTCGGCATGGGCGCGTCGCGCGTGCGGTCGCTCTTCAAGAAGGCGCGCCGCTCACGCAAGGCCGTCATCTTCATCGACGAGATCGATGCCCTGGCCAAGAAGCGCGGCGGCATGAGTTCGCACTCCGAATCGGAGCAGACCTTAAACGAGCTGCTCGTGCAGATGGACGGCATCGACAATGGCAAGAGCCACATCATCGTCATCGCCGCCACCAACCGCATGGACGCCATGGACGACGCCGTGCTGCGGCCCGGCCGTTTCGATCGCATCATCCAGGTCAGCGCCCCAAGCCTCAAGGGTCGCGAGGACATCCTGCGGGTCTACCTCAAGGAGCACCTGGGCAACCCGGATATCGACGCCGCGCAGCTCGCCCGCATCTGCGTGGGATTCTCCGGCGCTCAGCTCTCCAGCCTCGTCAACGAGGCGCTCATTCGCGCCGCGCGCGAGGGCAAGGACCGGCTCTCCCAGGCCGATCTGCTGGCCGCACGCGATAAATTGCTCATGGGCGATCCGCGCCAGGATTTGGACCTGCTCGAATCCGAGCGGCGCACCACCGCCATCCACGAATCGGGGCATGCCGTGGTCGCTCTCACGGTGTCCGGGGATCCCGTGGAAAAAGTCACGATCGAGCCGCGCAGCCAGGCCCTGGGCCTGATGCTGCAGGTGCCGGAGCGCGACGCGGTATCTCTCAAGGAATCCGAAATCCGCGCACGCCTGCAGGTGCTTTTGGGCGGACGGGCCGCGGAGGAGGTATTTTTTGGGGACGTTACCACCGGCGCCTCCAACGACATGGAGCGCGCCTACCAGATTGCTCTCTCCATGGTCGCTCAATGGGGCATGGGCGAATCCCTGGGCCGCAGTGGTGTGGCCGACCTCAATCAGGTCAGCGGCGGCACCCGGGAGCGCATCGAGCGCGAGGCGGTCGTCATCGTCAACCGGGCCTATGACCACGCCAGGGAGATCGTCCTGGCCAGCAAGGATGCCATCTCCCGCATGGCCGACAAGCTCATGGAACAAGTCACCCTGGACAAGCAGGAAGTCCTCCAACTGATGGAGCAGAAGGCATGACGTCCGTCGTTTCGACCCTTACCCCCCTGGAGCAGCGGGGCGGTCTGCTGGAGCAATCCCTGGCGGCACCGCCGCATTGGGCGAATGAAAAACTGCTGCCCTGGAATGAGCGGCTTTTCCAGAGTGTGACACCCTTCATCACCGACAAATACTGGAGCAGTGGCCATTCCATCAACGTCTTCACGGTGGTGGGCACCCAGCACCCGGACTACGTCGGACTCAGCTGGCTGGAATTCCTGCAACAGGGCAAGCGCATGCGCGAGAACCTCGCCCTGCATCAGAAGAACCGCCCCTATTACCTTGCCACCGCCGGCAAGCTGCCGCCCATGTACTACGTCTCCCTGGACGGAATGAAATGGTACGTTGCCGGCGACGGCAATCATCGCACCTGCATCGCCCGGTTCGATTTCCATCGCACCGGGCTTTGCATGCTGCACGGGGTGAGCCTGGAGGATTATCGCGTGGACTGGACGCTCTATCGCGCCTGGCCGATTCTCAAAAACCGCTTGCCACGCGATGAGGAACTGATCCCGGTACGCGAGCGCGCCTCGCGCGACGATACCGGCGGCTGGATGCACGAACGCTACGCCGTGCGGCTGTTGCACAAGTCCCGCAAAGGCGAGCGCCTGCTGGACCGCATCGCCGTGGAGGCGATGCTGCAAAAGCGGGGTGGATGGTTTGGCTTTTTGTCGGGGAGGGCCGCGCGATGAGCCCAGTGACTACCACGCAATTGAGGCAGGAGAGCCGGCAGGCTACCGGGATCGGGATGTCTGCCGGGGCCTTTGATCGAATTCTGTTACCCGAACATGAGGATGTCGTCACAGGTGGGCTCCCTGGCCGGTCAGGGGCGGACAGGATATGGAACGCCATACCGGCGCCTGCGTTTGCAACCGCAGGAGGCACCCCAGTTTCCGGTCTGGGGCAACCGGTGGACTGCCATGCACGGCAGTTAAGGGCGCTGCCAGCACGTCCGCTCAAGGGAGGGGCGGGCAGCGCGACCCTCCCTGAACCACAGCGTGGCCAGGGAGCCCACCTGTGACGATTGTGAGGAGCATAATGCACGAACGTGCAGCCTGGCAAAGATTTCCGTCGGATAAGCACGGCGCCAGGTTGAGAGAAGAGCGCGAACGCCTGGGAATGACCCAGCCACAGATGGCCCAAGCGGCAGGCGTCAGTCTGCGCGGGTATTGCTACTACGAGCAAGGCGAGCGCCAGATGAAGGCGTGCTTCCTCTCCTCGCTTGCATATATGGGCGTGGACGTGATCTATGTCCTGACGGGGATGCGCAACCGTGCAAGGCAAACAGGAAATCATCAGCGCAATCAGCGCAGGCTATGAGGATTTAGACAGCGATGAAACAATCCAAAGCCGCGACGGCGGGGGAGCTTCGCCAGATCAAGCAGCAAGGCGCGTCGGACAGTGGATTTTATTCCCACGCCGCCTTTGGGGCGCAGCTGCCCGCCATGGTTGGACTTTATTTCTACAAGAAGGAACCTGGAGGAATCTTTATGGATACTTTGGAAAAGACACGCAAGCAAATCGAGGATAGCACTGACGCCATCGCCGCGTCTGGAAGGAAGCTGGTGGAGGTGGCCAAGGACGCCAACAAGCAAATGGCCGAGGTGGCCGGCAAATTCCGTGAAGGTTCGGATCATCTGGCGCACGCCATCAACAAGATGATGGCGCTCGCCGACCGGCATGATTTTGCTGAAAGGGTGAATCTCACCAAGACCCTGGTGGAATCGCTGGAGCGCCTGGCGGCGTTAGAAAAGCAAGGAACGCTCGATAAGGTGCTCGCCGCCCTGGACACGATCCAGGTGAGGCGGGCTTGACGTGTCTCAACATCACTACGCCTGCATGTGGCAGGCCCGGCCCATCACCATCATGCTGGGCTGGAATAGGGCGGCGCACGGCTTTTTTATGGACGTCGAATATGACGACCAGGACGACGGCATCGATGAGGGTTCCGTGCTTTACGACAACCTCCACGATCCGGCCTTGACGGCAACCAGGGGTTTGTCCGGTGACGTTGGTTACTTCCTCGGAATACTGGCTCATCTTGGGTTATCCCTGCCGCGCCGGATGGTCGATGCGGTGCTGGCTGACGCCGATCGCAACGCGGGCAATGGGGAATCCTGGTATGACCATAAGGGGAATGTCGTGGCGAGCGTGCCTGACGCGCAGGAGGTGCATCCATGATCGAGAAGAACTGGCACGGGGTGGCGCCTGATCCGGCCTGGGTCGAGCACGAGATCGAGCGTCTGGAACGCGCCGTGGATGAATTCGCTGACGCCATGAAGGCGAAGCTCGCGGAAAAGGCGCGGGGGGGCTGGACGGGTTGGGACAATCCGCAGGCCAAGGACAATATCTACACTGCCATGCTGGCCCAAGGGGCGGCAATCAAGTACGCGAAAGACCAGGAAATTGACATCGCTAATCTTGCGATGATGCTGTGGAGGCTTAATCGATGAAAGGGAATGACCTGGCTGTGTGCATTGGATGCGGCTGCGATGACCTCCATGCGTGCTGGGATGACGATGCCAGCGCGCCATGCACTTGGCTGCGCCTTGATCGGACGGCAGGCCTCGGCGTGTGCAGCGCCTGCCCGGAGTCGACAGAAGCATGGGACGCTGGCGACCTGGAAATCAAGGTGCCGCATGAGTACAGCCCCGGGTAGTTTTTGGGTGAATTTTTGATGCGGATCGGTAATTACGAGGTGAAACCAAGACCCCCGTTTTACAGGGTGATGGCACTCTTGATTGTTGCGCCCATAGCGCTGCTTTTCCATGTACTCGGGATGCTCAACTCGCACTGGATGGCCAGTTTCCGGCACCCGCTTGCCTATTCCGCCATGATCCCGAGTGATTTTGACCAGCTGAGGAAGTACCCAGGGGCGGTGTATATGCACATCCATGTCTACACCTACAATCATGGGATCCGGCAAACGGCCGTGTGGTTTGAGAATCAAAACGGCACGATTTATGGCGGGGAACGGTTTAGTGTCCCTCTGTGGCAGGTCGTGGCCATGGCCAACAAATACGTCGGCCAGCCCGTGGCTACCTTGTGGATGTTTAAAGAGAATCCCTGGGTCAAGGTATGGGCCATTGATGTGAATGGCAAACGAATCTTGAGCCTTAATACAGCGGTCGCCAATTTCAGGAGAGGCATTGCCCTCGGATACGACTGGCTTGTGATAGCGGCCCTGCTTACGCTAGGCGGCTTGTCCCTTTATTTCGAGGTGGAGCGCATTCGATCGTGATGCGCCTTTTCATCTGCGAAAAGCCTTCCCAGGCCAAGGACATCGCGCCCCACGTCGGCGCTAAAACCCGTGGTGATGGGTGCATCACCGGTGATGGGGTGGTGGTCACCTGGGCGATCGGCCATCTGCTGGAACAAGCCAAGCCCGAGCACTACAAGCCCGCGCTTCGTTCCTGGAATCTTGATCTACTGCCGGTTATCCCAGACCGGTGGGCCATGGAGATCAAGGAAAAGACCCGGAGCCAGTACGCCGCCATCTCGAAGCTGCTCAAACAGGCCACCGAGGTGGTGATCGCCACGGATGCCGACCGGGAGGGCGAGGTCATCGCGCGCGAGCTGCTGGAACTCAATGGCTATCGCGGTCCAGTCTCGCGCCTGTGGCTTTCTGCCTTCGACGATGCGTCGATCCGCAAGGCGGTGGCCAAGCTGTTGCCTGGCAGCAAAACCCTGCCCATGTACTACTCCGGCATGGGCAGAGGCCGCGCCGACTGGCTCGCCGGCATGAATCTCACCATGGCGCTGACTTGCGCCTTCGGCGCCGGCGGCAAGGGCGGCACGTTGCATTGCGGGCGCGTGCAGACCCCGGTGCTCGCACTCATCGTGCGACGCGAGCGCGCTATCGCCAATTTCGTTCCCAAGACGCATTACCAGCTCGCGGCAGCCTTTCGTCTCGCGGGCGAGGAGGTGCCCATGGCGTGGCAGCCGGACGCCGTCCTGCTGGATAAGGAGGGACACGTCGCCGACCGCGCGAGGGCTGCCGAGGCCGCCAAGCGGGTAGCCGGCCGCACCGGCGCGGTCAGCCTGGTCGAGACCACCGCCCAACGGGAGACCGCGCCGCTTCCCTACAGCCTGGGGGCGCTGCAGCGCGAGGCCTCGGCGCGCTTCGGGCTCAAAGCCCAGACGGTGCTGGACTGCGCCCAGGCGCTCTACGAGAAGCACAAGGCCACCACCTACCCCAGGACGGATTGCGAGCATCTTCCGGTCTCCATGATCGCGGAGGCCTCCGCGGCCCTGGAAGCGGCGGCTCTGGGGAGTCCGGAACTCAAATCCCACGTCCAGACGGCTCTGCAGGCTGTGGCTCGGCCGGGGTTTTCTGTGCGGGCCTTCAACGACAGGAAGATCACCGCCCACCACGCCATCATCCCGACTCAGAATCGCCAAGTGAACCGCCAGGCCATGAACGAGGCCGAGCGCATCGTCTACGATCTCATCTGCCGGCGTTACGTGGCACAGTTCCTTCCAGATCACGAATTCCAGAAGACTGTCATCGAGGTCGTCTGCGAGGGCGAGCGCTTCCGGGTGACGGGCAAGACCACGACCGTAACGGGCTGGCGCGCGCTGTATCCCCAGCAGGAACCAAAGCACAAGCCGGCGCCGGGCGATGAGGGCGCCGAGGAAGTGGCGGCACTGCCCGGGGTCCGAATGGGCGCCGCCGCGACCAATGTGCGCTGCGAGGTGGTGGCGCGTAAGACGGCGCCGCCCAAGCGCTACACCGAAGGCACGCTGCTGGCGGCCATGGAGGCCATCGACCGTGAGATCGAGGATCCGCGCTGGAAGGCCATCATGAAAAACAAGGAGAAGGCTGGCATTGGCACGGACGCCACCCGGTCGGCCATCATCGAGGGGCTCTTCAAGCGCGAATACATCGAGGCCAGGAAGAAGGAACTGCACCCTACGGCCAAGGGCCACGACCTCATCGCCCTGGTCGAGGAGGTGGCGCCCGAGATCGCCGATCCCGTGCTGACTGCGCAGTGGGAAGACCGGCTTAGCCAGATCGAGAAGGACGAGCAGACCCTGGGGCAGTTCGAGGCCGACCTGGCGGACTGGCTCGCCGCGCTCCTGGACAAAATACGCCAGGCTCCTCCGCGTCCCCAAGCAGGTCCGGGAAGGCCTTCAACCTCCGCCGGACCCGCAGCCGCCTGCCCGTCCTGTGGCAAGCCCATGCGCCGGATCAACGGCCAGAAAGGATATTTCTGGGGGTGCACGGGCTATCGGGAAGGCTGCAAGACCACGCTCCCGGACGCGAATGGCAAACCTGGCGAGGCGCCAACAGCGCAAGCTTCGCCCTACCGCTGCCCGCAATGCCACAAGCCGCTCAAGCGAATTCCCGGCCACAACGGATATTTCTGGGGCTGTACGGCTTACCCGCAGTGCAGGCACACCCAGCCGGATGTCGACGGCAAACCTGGCACGCGGCCGGAAGCGGTCGTCGGCCGCAGCCGCCACGGCGACGCCCCGGGCGCGAGGCCGCCGCAGCGCGGCGGCAGGGCAGGGGAGACCTGTCCGGAGTGCGGCAAGGGCCTGCTCGTCAACAAAACGATGAAAGATTCTGGCAAAGCCTTTGTGGGGTGCAACCGCTTCCCGGCGTGCAGGTTTTTTGCGTGGCCGCAGACCGTCTCGAAAGCGGCAGGCTGACCCGTTGCGCCCAATTGTTGGGCACGGGACAACCCCCCCAAGACAAGCGGGTTACACCAAAGTCAAGACGGTAGTTATCCACAGAATTTGTGGGCAATTTGTTCGGGCATGGGCATTGCTGCATTACGCATGTGTCGGCTCACGCTTGATTGCCCCTCATGGCCAAACCCAATCTCATCACACTCTCGGCAAACAATGACCTAGTGGACTTCATGAGTCGGGGGACGCATGTATTGGACGACGACGCGCAAGCGCCCCGAAGAATGCGAAGAATATCCCGCCTACTGGAGCGGGCTGTCACGCTGGGCGCGGATATGGCGATAATCCGCCACATTTTCGTTGGATCTGCGGATCTGAAAGACGTGCGATTACGCTTTCAGCGTTGGTGTGCTGCGTAGCCTTATTGAGGCCCAAAAGGGCTTCTGGAATTCACTATTGAATCCCAGATGTCGTTGCTTTTTAAAAGGGGGGTGGTACAAGCACGCGATTTCCGCAATGGTGGCGTTACTGGCTCTTCATGGTACTCAAGCCGCCCCAGTCTTCATCACCGATTTCGATCAGGGTTCGCCCTCCCCAGAGGGCATCGTGTTCGCCAATGGCGGCATGGCGGCCATCGATACCGTGAGCGGTTTGACGTCTTTTTTCGACATCTACGGCAACCCATCCCCTACGCCTACACGTGCGCCCGCCCCTTCCGGCCAACGGTACGGTGCCTACAACCCGATCACGAACCAAATGCTGGTCACCACAGGCACCAGCGACAAGGTGGTGGTATTCCAGAATGGCCATTATCTGGGCTCTTTCGGCTCAGCCGGATCGGGCCCTGGGCAATTCAACAATGTTCAGGGTATTACGGTCGATCCGAGGACGGGTGATATTTACACTGCCGACAGCAACAATGGACGCATCGAGGTCTTTTCGGCGAACTGGACCTATCTGAGATCCTATCCGGCGCCCTACGCTTTCGACATCGCCTACGATCCGTACAACGGGACGCTGCTGGCGCCGGACGGCACGTCCATCCAGATGCTCAATCCCCAAACCGGGGCTGTCGTGAGCCAGTTCACCGGGCCGAACGGCGAAGGCATCGCGGTCAACGCGATCACGGGGCAGATCTTAATTTCAGCGGGCTTTGCCAACAAGATTGCCCTCTACTCTCCCACCGGCGTGCTGCAGGGCTACTTCGGCTCAGGAGGAACCTCGCCCGGCCAGTTCGAGCTTCCATGGTCAGTGGACGTGAATCCCGGCAGCGGCGAGATCGGCGTGGGGGATACGTTCAACAAGCGCGTATCACTCTGGTGGGATCCGTCCCAATGGGTTCAGCCGGGCACCGCGAACCTGACCGCGCTTTCACTTGCGCAGGCCCTCACGCTCAATCCCGGCTACAACCTGGTCGTCAATCCGCCGGCCGGCTCCCCCTATGACGGGCCTGTGCCATTCGGATCCGTTGAGTTGCAAAGCGGCGGCGTATTGACCCTGGCCGGCGGGAATTTTCAGGCGCAACAACTCATCCTGAATGACGGCACAGTCATAGACCGCGCCAACACCACCCTTGGCATGCCCATCACCGTCGAGGGCGGGGGAACGATCGAGGCAGCGCCCGGCGACACGCTGACAGTGGACAACATCAGCAGTTCGACAAACGCCTATGAAATAGGATCAGCCACGGATGACGGCACCGTCGCCATCCACAACTCTACCGGCTATGCGGACCTTTACGGCGGAACCCTGCAGATCGGCGCAAACGGATCGCCCGGATACATCAACTGGCTGGCAACAGGAGGCAATACGGTTGTTACCGGCTCCGGTTATATCGGCGATCTGATTCTGAGCAGCGAATTGCGCCCCGCAGGGCTGATTACGTCGAAATACATGTTCGTAAACGGCTATGGCGGCGCATCCCTGTCATTCTCGCTTGCGCCCGGCTGGCAGTCCGGCCAGGTGGCCATCGCTCCGGGCGGGGCGATGTACATCGCGGGATCGGTTCCGCTCAACATCTCGGCACAGGCGGGCAGTTACCCGGTGAAGGAATCCTGGCACCTGATCCAGGGCTCTCTGCGCGGAACCTTCCAGTCCGTCAACGTGGCTGGCCTGACGGGGTATAACTGGAACCTCGTCTATTCTTCGTCCGGGGTCGATTTCAACATCATCGCCCCTCACCCCTTCACCGAGTCCGGGCAATCGCCGATCGTCACGCAGGTGGCGGAGATCCTGAACACCTCCGTGCCCTTGGCCAACGGCCCGCTGCTTACCAAGCTGAATGAGATTTACGCCCTGCCCCCAGCGGCGATGAACACCGTGCTCTCCCAGATCACCGGGCAACAGCATGCCAATGCGCCCGCAGTGCTTTCGGGGACGCTGCTGTCGTCCTGGCGCCCCATCTTCCGGCACATGGGCGTCGACAGCGTAACGCTTCCCCGGAACGGGGATCCCTGGGTGGAAGCTGACGAGGGGTGGGGACACACGGGAACCGACGGTTACGTCGCCGGCAACTGCCTTGAGTACAGCGGCTGGCTTTTCGGGGACGACTGGCGGGCCGGGCCGGCTTTGCTGGGGTATTCTGTTGGGCAGACCAGCATCGGCGTCACGAGCGACGATGCCGGCGGAAATCTCTCCACCCGCCTCTGGCAGGGCGCACTGTACGCTACCGCCCACCTTCCCTACGGCAAATTGGGCATCCTGGCCGGCGCGGCCGACGGTCGCGTGGATTTCACCGCCAACACGCTGGTGGGCTCAGCGAATGGATCGGACAGCCTGGAGCAGAACATGCTGAGCCTGCGTGGAAGTCTAGATCCCGTCGAATTCGGGTATGGCATGACGATACAACCCCATGCGGCTCTGACCTATTCCCATGAGCGCGTCTCCTCCATGACAGAAACTGGCTCACTCGGCGCCTTGGCGGCGATCGTGCCGGGGAAGACGTTCGATCTGACCGATCTGGAGGGAGGCATGAAAGTCCGCAGAGCCTGGCGTGTCCCAAACGCCACCCTCGCCGTCACCGTGGACGGTGGTTTCAAGCACCGCCTCTCCGAGACACGTGGCGGGCTCATGATTCGATTCGCCGGCATCCCCAATGCGCCATTCCTGGTGCTCCCGATATTGCCGGACACGACCGTCGGCTTCGTGAACCTCGATCTTGCGCTCTTCACCCGGAAGAATGTCCGTGCCGGCGTCGATTGGTATGGCCAGTTCGGTCCGCTCACCACAATTAACTCGGTGGCTGGCTATTTGGCGTGGACGTTCTGATAGCCTCGGCGAGGGCATTTCGACGGCCAATTGCGGATACCCAAAAAAAAAGCCCCCTGCCCCTTTCGGGGCGGGGGCGTCAATCATGCTGCAATCAGCTGCTTGGCCAGAGCGACCTCGATGCTGTCGCCCGATTGGTTGAGGATATCCAAGCCTGAGTCCGGCATGTCGCCAGACGTCGACTGGGAGACCGCGATTTTCTTGGCCATGAGTTCCAGACAATCCATCTGGGCTGACCCGGCATAGCCGAGAAAATACACGTCCACGTCCTGCTTCTGCCCGATCCGCCAACTACGGCGGGAGGCCTGCTGCAGGGTATAGACGTTGTAGCCAGTGGTCATGAACACGATGGTCGGAAACTCCAGCATGTCCAGGCCGGTTTTCACCAGCTCTGGGTTGGTGATGATGACTTCCACCCCACGATCCACCTGGTCCAACAACCAATCCTCACGTTTGGCCGCATCCACGCTTGCCCGGAGCACCGCGGTTTTGAAGCCGCCTTGTTCCAAGAAACGCTTGAGGCGCGTTGTCGTGTCGCGCGTGCCGGTGTATACGGAGTACACCAGCACGCGGCGGCCGCGCGCCTTTGCCGCCTTGCAGATCTCGATCAACTCAAGCTCCTTCGGGCTGGGTTGGTTTTCATCGAGCATTGCCGGCACATACGCCAAGGTGCTCTTGGTTCTCGGATGACAGACGGTCTCGCTACGAAAACAGGTGTCCGGCCACGCAAGCAGCACATTCAACACCACCCCAAGCAATGTCGTATCGCCCTTGCGCAGCGCCGTTTTCAACTCGTTCGTCAGGTTTATGCGCAGCCTGCTGTAGGCCTGTGCCATCTCCATAGTCATAGGAACCTCCCTGAAGTGCTCGCGGTAGGGCGGCAATACGTCGCCGCCGATATCCTTGAGTTTCAGGAACACCGTGATGGGCAAAACAAAGCGCATGATGCCCTTGGGCCCGAATCCTGGCCCCTTGGACGTTCGATGCGACACGTTCTTGCCACGCGCGGTGCGGTGCGACTCGGATTCCGTCTCCTTGAAGACATCTTTGAGTACGCCATGCTCACGCATGAATGCCATGGCCGCCGGGCCGATTGAGTTGCGCTGGTTATATGTGAATCCATCCTCGATCATCATGCCGGGATTGAGCCGGTACAGAAGATAGAACAGATCATCCGCATAACCACCCATCAAGGTACCGGTAAGCAACAAGGCCTTGCGGCACTTTCGTGCCAAGACCCCCATCGCCTGACCCTGAGCCGAACCTTCGTTCTTGTACTCATGGCCCTCATCCACCACCAGGAGACCAAAATACCCTTGTGGCAGATACCTCTTGATGAACTCCGTCGGCTGATAGCCACCTTGACCGAATGAAAATTCGGTATTGGCCATGGCCCGTTCCATACGGCGCGCCTGTCGGTCACTGAAAAACAACTCACCTTCCTCGTCCATCAGGTTGATGAACTCGTAGATGTTGTCTTCCAGGAACCCGGACAGCATGTCCTCGCCGAACTTGGATACCAACTTCTCGGCGGTTTTCTCGCCAATGGTCGGAATCTGTCGCATAGCCTCCAGCACCATGTCACGTCGGGTCTTGGAGGGCCCGCCGCGATTCACCAAGGTCCACAGCCGCTCGCCACAAGGGCGATGTTCGATCACCCACGCGCCGCTCGTATGCCGCGTCACCGGTACCGGGTTCTTGCAGGCCGTACGATTGGCCAACAGCTTCTGATCAGCCTGCAGCCCGACGAGCGGCTCTCCTTCCTCATCGGTCAGCAAAGCCCCGCACTTGGGACAAGCAGCGTAATGAACACGCTGGTGGTAATCACCGACACCGACGATCGTCTGGCGCACGTTGTACGCCGGACGCCAGTTGAAGCCCATGCGCATGCGTACGCGGCCCATGATGAAGAACTCGGGTACCGTTGGGGCTTGGAGCATGCCCCTCAATTGCAGGAGCTTCTTGAGCGTATCTGGCCCATTCAGGATCCAGACGCGAGCGTTCGGCACCGTGGCCTTGATTTCCCGCCGCCACTTGTAGACCAGGTGTGGCGGAGAGATCACCAGCGTGCGCCGGTAGCCTTCCTCATGCATCGCGGCAGCGGCGGCGATCGCCATCATGGTTTTCCCGGTACCCATCTCTGCGTTGACGATGGCTGCGGGCTGGTTTTCATCGACGAGTAGGCGGGTCACGGCTTGAACCACGGCGCGCTGCGGCTCGAAAGGATTGCGCAGCAGCGCGTCCATCGATGCCTCGCGGCGCGGATCAGGATATCCATCATAGATCGGCGGATTTTGCTGTTGCACTGCATCCAGCAGACCTGTGCCGAAATCCTTGATGAAGGCAGACAGCGGAATGATTTCCGCTTCGCTGCCCATCACTTCTTGTTGCATCGTTTCCATGGGTGCTCCTTGGGTAGAAATGGCGGGCACCATCCCCCTGCGGGGTAAGATGTCCCCGCCGGGGTTAAAAAACGAGTAGAGCTTTTAGGCGCTCAACGGCGCGTGTTCAAGCTGCCGGTCGCGGCGCGCACGTTCGAGGCATTCCACGTGCTCGCCGGCGATGCCGATCATGCGCCCTTTCACCATCTGCGAAATCAATTCCGGGAACTGCTCCGGTAGACTGACTTTCACAGCGGTAATCGGCCCGATCGGTGGGTAATCCGACGCGTCAAGAAAGACCAGGCAGTCTCTCTTGGTGGCGCGGATCACGACTTCCATCCAGTCGTCGAGCATGGGCACGGGCGACAACAGCTTGTACAGCGACCATACGTGCGCCAGCAGCTGCTCGCGCACGCCCTCCTGTCCGAAGGGGGCGTTGTGCATCACCCAGCCGATCTTATTTGACCGATCAGGGATGCGCAGAGCGGGGTCATAGATCCAGGTGTGCGAGAGGTTGCCGAACAAATTGCCGCGCGGCAGGCGCCCGGAAAACTTGGTGAGCCGCTCATGGGCGCCGACATGCACACGATGGCCACCCACCGGAGCGTCACCTTCGACCAGGTGGAATTGCATCAGTCCACCTTCTTGTACTCCCAAGCTGAAAGAGGCAAAAAACTGCTGCAGCGCTGTGTCCCGACCGTAACAGCTCAAGAACATCAGTTCGCCGGCTTCGTTGCGTAGACAAGCGTCTACGAAGACGTCGGAGATTTCTTTGACACGGTACATTGGGTGTGCTCCTAAAGTAAAACGAGGAGCGCACGATCCCAGGTAGGGAGCGAGAACTCCCCGTGGGGTTGAGTGAAACGACGGTATCCCGGGCAGATGGCCCGAATCGGTTCCAGGGATTCACCGATTTCAGTGGTGATGCATGACGCGCGTCGGGCGGGCTGAACCTCAGCCGGGGTGGAACACCATCAAGGCCGGAGCCTTTTCCCAGCACGCCATGGCGTGCTCGAAAAAACCCCCGCAAAGCGGGGCGAGAACAGGGACTGCGAGGTTTAATGATTATCTTAGCCACGTTGGCCGGAAATTTCCACAAGCCTGTCGAGTCATGGGCGGCTTCCAGCGTCGTGCAATTCCACCACCAGTCCATCTTCATCGTCAGGCAGCACTACGGCGGCGGCGAGTATTCTCTGGCTGAGAATGCCTTGCGGCCGCTCCGATGCGTTCCTGCAGCAAGGGCAGTGTAGTATCGCGTACGGCGTGTTGCCGGCAAATTGCCAGCCAGCCTCTTCAGCCGCTTTGCGCACCGGATCGCCTGGCCCGGAAAACCTGCCGTTTCTGACGAATTGCCGAACCTGGCACTCAGGCAGACCCCATTCCCAGGGCTCATCGTTTCTCATGTGATGGTGATCCCAGGGCTCACCGCAATTGGCGCAATAGACATCCATCGTTTGGTTCCTTTCATGGAAATATAAAGACGGAGCCTCGTCCTGGTGGGACGAAGCCCCGTCGGGACACGAAGACAACAGCGGTATGACGTACGATCAGCCCACACTCGCCTGGACGGCTTCCTTGGGTATCTGGTGCAACGCCTCATTTCTGACGACGAACTCGAACACATCGTCCGGGAGAGGCGTCATCGTGAACCAACGCGATAACCCAGTCAGCCAGCTGGCCACGGCGATGGCATCCGATGCGCCCCGAGCATGGAAGGCCACCGTATTCGGCACCGCCATGGCCGATGAATCGGCAGGGCGCGGCTTGGAAATGACGCCGGTTGCAACCATGGCTTTTTCAAATACGGGCGCAAGGCCCCTGAGCGAGACTTCGCCCCAATCGCCAGATCGGATAAGACGGACCAGCTCACGGCAAACGTCGAAGGCGGCAGCTCGCTCGCGCTCCTTGATGACGCTTGCGTCTGGCTGAGGCCATTCGTCTACCTCGGTTGCCTTGAATTCCAGGACGTTGTTCTCCGCCTCCTCGAAATCATCGTAAAGAAGGGGGAGGTCCGACGTATCGCGCCAGATTGAGCCGTCGTCGAACAATCGCTGAGCCGTGCGTTCGGCTTCTTCCGGGGTATTGGCCCGTATGCCGACCGCAACGATATGCTCGTAGGCAAGGCCGTACTTCACAACGTAGTGTTTCATGGGTGCTCTCCTTGAAATGAAAAAGGGGAGCGCACGCCCCTGCGGGGAACGTGAACGCCCCCTGGGGGTTGAAATAAGTATCGACGGCGACCGTCAGTAAGTGGCGTCAGTAGGTGCTACGCCGAATTCGGCTTTCACCTTCTCATAGATGTCGGCAAGATTCACGCCGAGGGTGCGGGCATCCCAGGCGACGGCCAGCGACCAGCCTGAGATGTATCGCACCTTCTCGGCGCCGGCCTCCATGAGAATCGCCACCTCACCCTCGACGAGATGGGCAGAGAGTTCGCCCACCATATCGATGTCGACGTAATCCTCAGTCTCGTCGTCATACCGCTGGCTGGGAAATCCGCCGGAATCAGGACATTCCGAATAGAAGCCATACAGGCCGTTACGCTCGATCAGGACGCAATCCGACAGGGAGTCAACCCATGCCTTGAAGGCGTCCGCATCCTTGACCTTGAAGTAATTGCTTCTGGCCGTTCCATACCAATTTGCCATGTTGTTGCTCCTTGTAAAGGCGGAGGCAACAGCCCCGGACGGGGATGCGGCCCCCGCGGGGTTGAGGTAAAGAAAGACTGCTCTACTGCCGGCGCCTGATCAGGTCTGACACGGCTTCATGCCCGCTGATCGGAGTCTGTTTTCTTCCGTAAACAGCACGGCGTCCGGGTGCGCATACGCCAGAAGCGGCCGCCACCAGACGTCACCATCGACCGGCGCATGCTGGTCGTGCTCGCCATCGTTGCCGGAGAGGTGAATCTCCAGGCATTGATCGCTGGCGAGCATCTCCCGCACCAGGCCGTCGTCTCTCATTCCCGTCTTGCAGGCGAGGATGTTCAGATGCGACAAGTCCAGCGCGTAGCGCATGCTACGCTCGAACACGGCACGGTATTCCTGCCAGGTCGAGATGTTGTAGCGGTCATCGGCGGTCGGATACATGCCCTCGATGCCCACCGGGCAGTCGAAGATATCCTCACACAGCAGCAGATTGCTCTGCAGTTGGCTCAGTGAAGCATGCCCCCGCAATCCGGCATGGATCGTGTACGCAGGCGCGCTCAGCGTTTTGCTGACCCGTCCCAGTTCTGCAACGTAATACAGGTGCTGGGGCAGGCTCGCCAAATCGGCGAGGGAAGACCAGCCTACAACCCTGGCATTCGCATGCAGCCTGAACTCGGTGTCCGGGTACGCCTCGACAAGGCCTGCGGCCATGTCGACATCGAGCATTCCGGTATTCTGGGGACAGATCTGCACCTGCGCCGTACTGCCTTGCCCGCTGGCGGCGGCTGTCTCGGCAAGGGCCATGGCCTGAGCCACGGTCCTGCCTGGATAGCACGCCAGCGAAAGGTTGACGGAGGCGTTCATAGTTCCTTCTCCGCCACCGCCGTCTCGCCGTCGGACCAGTTGGTATGCACGACATCGACGTAATTGTCGTAGTGCTCGAGCGTGGCGATGCCGGTTTTGACGTCCACCGTGAAGGTGCCGCCGCCACCGCCATCGTTTTCCCAGCCACTGCGACTGGCGAGTGCCACCGCCATCCACAGAAGGTTTTCCAGCGCAACTTCGAGCGTCGATGCTCGCGTCGTCACGGTCGGCTCCGGGTCCATGCGCCCGGCAGCCGCATCCCAACGACGCTTAACGACGGTCTCGGCCACTGGCGTCTGGCGAAGGGCATTGCCCAGCTCGCGCGAGGCGAGGCCATTGATTTCCATCAACTCGACGCCACCTGAATCACCTGAGCCGTCATATTCCACCACCGCGGCGGTGGCGCCGGCCGACCTCAAGACCTCCAGAATGGCGGCCTTGTTGACTTCGAATTCCTGCTGACTGTTCATCGTGTGCTCCTTGAAATGAAGAAGGGGAGCGCACGATCCCCGGTGGGGAGCGTGAACTCCCCGTGGGGTTGAATGAAACGACGGTATCCCAGGCCTTGCGGCCGTGTGCGCGTTGCAGGGATTCACGCGCCTCGACTGGCGATGCGTAACGCGCATCGGTCGGGCTGAACCTCAGCCGGGGTGGAACATCGTCAAGGCTTGAGCCTTTTCAAAAGGGTGCAATATATGCATCCCCTTTGAAAAAGCCCCCGTAGGGGCAAGTCTTACACGGCGGCTTCTGCGGCCAGCTCATCCAGGGCGGCTTTCGCCGCTTGGGTGATGCCGCGTTCCGCACCGTAGGCTCGGTACTGGCTAATGGCGTGCTTAACGTCATAGCCCACGACCTCGCACCAGTCGGACACGAAGGCGTCTTCCTCGATGCTGTCGAGGACGATGCCGGCGGAGGTCATGCGGATGACGTGAACATACTTATTGCCTTGCTTGGTAAGTATACCCGTCTGCCTCTGGCGATTAACCACGACCATGGCATTCATGGCCACCGCTCCCACAACGAATAGTTACGATCCATAGCGAGCCTCCATTTGCTTTCTGATCTGAGCCAGGGAGACCGGCGCAAAGTAGAAATCCATCTCCGCCTCGACACCCGTCTCGACGAGTTCCGAGATCGAGATATAACCCAACTCGGCACAAATCATGTCGCCGTGAAGAATAGCAAAGCCGAAGGCCTGCGACACGCCATCCTCCACGTCCTTCTCGGTGATGAACCAATGGCAATCCCCAAGAAAGTAGTGAAGACACACCTTGACCTCATCCGCACCCTTGCCGTCCTGCGCATAAGTGACGGGCATATTTTCGATGACCGCGGCCAGCTCGATGGCCTTGTCGGCGAAATACTCCTTTTCCTCGCCACGCATGCAGTCCCTCAAGGCAAGCCACTGCTGTCTGCTTAAATAGGGCCTCAAGGTATCGAGGGCCTTGCCGGCGTCAGCATAGCGCTCATCATCAACATCGCCCGTTCTCACGGGAGGGCTCGCAGGCGCGGAAGATACAGAGAGGTCAAAATCATCATCGAACAACGACGGAGCGCTCATGACAGCACCCCGTTGTCGTTGTTCTGGACGATGGCCTGAAGCGCGCTATACGCCTGGACTAGGCGCCAATCGTCTTCCCGTGTGATGGGCAATGGCGACTCGAAAGCCTTTTCGAGGATTCGAGCCGCCTGAGCGGCTTTGGATACCAGTATTGGACTCGTGCAGTCCAGCGTTTCGTGATACATGATTTCTCCTTCAAGTAAGTTACCAGGAGAATCCCCGCCCCGGCGGGTGAGGATCCCGCCTGGCGGTTGAAGACAGGTCAGCGAATGGTTACGACATCCCCGTAGCCACCCCCTTCCGTAAAGTCGATACCGGTGATGGCCGGTACAAACTTGTCGGTGTAGGTGTGGACTTCGGAAGCGCCGCCATCGGCCGTTTCCTGGTATGACACAACGTGGTCGCGCTCTTTGTAGGTATCCCCCTTGATGAGCAGTTTCCTGCCCGTCGCCGAGGTCACCACGCCAGAGATCTGTCCGGCGGCGAGCGCCAAGGCCAGATGCCAGTCAGAAAGCGCGCGCAACGGACGCCTGGGTTTCAAGCCGGTACTGGAGAAGTGGCTGGCGAATTGCGGCCAGAGGGTGCTTCCCTCATACCTCGCTAGTTCCGCCTCCAGCTGGAGCCCGTCGATCCGTATGGCGGTGAAGTTGCAAGCCGCACGGTTGCCGGGCACCGGATAGACGTCGCCTTGCCAGAAATCCGGCAATTCGAGCGCCTCCCCGCGCCCGCAGGCCTCCAATAGCGCCTGGGTCTTTGGATCCGGTAAATCCACTCGCCGCTTGATGCCGAACACCACGCACTGCTTGAACTGTTGCTCCGGCGCCATGAAGGCCGCGACCCGCTCGAAGTGCCTAGCAATCATCCCGGAGAACTCACGATCCAACACATAGTGCGGAACGATTAGCACCAGGACACCGCCGAACTGCAGCCAGGGCAAGGTCTTCCGGTAGAACACCTTTTCCAGCCGATCACCCTTGCCACGATCGCCCGTTGCGGCTTTGTCGGACACCACGTCGCCGTATGGGGGGTTGAGGAACAAGAGCCCATGCGACCTGGCCGAGATGAACACGTCGTGGACGTCGGAGTGCGCGACGCAGTCCAGGATCTGCTTGGCATGCCAGGCCCGCTCCGCGTCATACTCGATGCCGTTGGCCGTGACCACAGCGCCGCATTCGGTCAGGTGATGCTTGACCTCCGCGAGCGCCGTTCCCTCGCCGCAACAGGGATCCAGGATCAGCAACTCTCCGCCTTCGATGTCCAGGGCCGAAAGAATGCGCCCCAGGGTGACCTCGTCAGTCGGGAAGTAGCCGTTCTTGATGAAGTTCCTCGCCAGACGTTGAAAGATCAGTGCCATGGATCAGGCCTCCACACACATACGGTCATAATCGGCTTCCAACGACATCACGTCATCAGTCGTGAGTTCGTATTCCCTGGAAACCCTCCATACCGCAATCGGGAACTCGCAACCTTGATGGATCAGTTCATCGAGGCGGGCCAGGGGTGACTGCCCCAGACCGATCATTCGTGCCAGCCATTCGATCATCACCGGTTCGCTGGCATATAGGTCGCCTCCGCTGGATTCCGCTACCCAGTACACCTCATCGTCGGTGATGACCAGGCAAGGAACTTCGATACGGACTTCCTCAATGCCTTCCTCGATGAAGACCAGTCGGTCCTGCGTCCCATCCCCTTCCGCGAGCAATTCCTCGCAGACAAATTCAGGGTCACCGCGGTACCAGGTCGGCCTGTGGTCGAAGCTGTGAATCGCATAAACTTCGAGGGCTCTGACGTTGTTCGCCAAACGGCGCATTTCGTCAATGTCCTGCTCGGTCAGCTCCACAACCAGGAAATCCGGGCCGTAGTCGTTGGTCGGGCTTCTTACCGACAACTGGAAACTGCATAACTTCATGGCATGCTCCTTGTAAAAAAGGGGCAGGCACCCCGTGACGGGGAACCGAGCCCCGTGGGGTGAAAGAAGAGTTGAGTGTCTTGGTTAGGCGGACAAGGCCTGCAACATCAACGGATTCATCCGGGCCGCGAGCGTTTTGATGGCCACCGGCTCGGTGCGATAGAGATCGCCGGTGCGCGACTCGGCCTCCCAGAACAGATCTGACCCGGCTACCACCAGCCGGGAATGGCAGTGGCTGACGTCGAACTCGATCAGATGGCTGAAGATGAACCCAATCCGATCGAATTCCTCCGCATCATCGCTTGCTTGCCGCAGGACACTGGCGATGTAGGCAGGATCGCCGGCATACCAATCTGGTAGATCGTTCTCGATGGCGATGGAGTAGACGCCCAGGTTACGCACCATCCTCGACAACTGGAAAATGCGATCCAGCTTGCCCTGGGTGATCTCGACCAGTGCGAAGTCTGGGCCAAGAAACCCGTTGTTGACGCAACAGGCGTCGATACAAAAAAACTGTTGGCGAATCATGATGTGCTCCTTGCGAAGAGAAGAAACGGAGACGCCATGACCCGTGCGGGGCATGGAACATCCCCGCGGGAGTGGTTAAAACGATGGTAGGGACGGCCGAGGGCGGCCGCCTAGTGGATCAGCTTGACGAGCGTGGCGAATATGCCAATGGCGGCGACAAGCATCAGGCCAAGACGAATGGTCATGTCGCGCTCAAGAATCTTGAAACGCGCATCGATGGCATCGAACTTGGAATCGATGGCGGCGAAACGTAGATCCATCTTCGCCTCCCATTTCGACTCCCACTTCGCCATCACTTCGTCGATCTTGCTTGCCATGCCGTTCTCCAGCGCAGTGACCACCTTTTCCGCCGCCTCCGGCTTGAAGCCGGAATCGACCAAGGCATTGCGCATCATGAACAAATCAGTGGATTCCATTATAGCTCCTTGAAATTCCTTCCAGAGAGCGGGAACAAGCGAACCCCTGGCGGGGATGCTGACCCCGCGAGGGTTAATTGAAACGACGGTATCCCGGGCTTTGGCAAGCCGAATCGGTTGCAGGGATTCACCGATTGCAGTGGCGATGCATGACGCGCATCGGTCGGGCTGAACCTCAGCCGGGGTGGAACATCGTCAAGGCTTGAGCCTTTTCAAAAGGGTGCAATATATGCATCCCCTTTGAAAAAGCCCCCGTAGGGGCAAGTAGCCGAGTGCAAACGGCCAGGGAGAAAGAATGGTTCAAATTAGCACGCGGCCTAACGCTGTGCAAGCGGTTGCTTGCGGGAGCGCGCGCTCATGAGCCATCGCCAAGTGCCTAACAGACTGGTCAGGGTGAACCCCGCCTGCATCGTCACTAGACCCGGCACGGCGGCCAGTAGGCCGAAGGCAATCCAGGCGGCATTCGAGGCTAGAAACAACACCCACCCCCAGGGGCTGATGCGGACATTGAGGGCCAGTAAGGCCGCGCCCGACAGACCCAGCACCGCGCCGGACCACTGTAGTACCTCCATATCGTTCATCATCGGCATCCCTCCTCGGAGTGGTTCTTTGCCCGATTCTGCATCCTATCGCTGACGCGCTTCTCGATGCGTGCCTGGTTGAGCAGCGCCATGGCCGCATCCTGCCGGGTTCGATACCGGCTGATCCCCCAACCATTCGGTGTTTCCGCCAGCCAGTTCCCAGCGCGGCCGGAAACTACACCAAGACGCATCCTGGGTTCCTTGAGGAAGACCGAGAACATGCCGGTAACGAGCCGCTCATAAGCGAACGTGGGTGTCCTCATGAGCGTCCTCCCCATTTCTGGCCCGTTGCCTGCTCGATGGCCTCGATGCCGGCCGCCAGACGATAGGGGTTGGCGATCGTTTCGTGACTAAGGATGCACTCCAATGCATATAGCAGGGCGGGGGCCGCGGCAGCCAGATAGGTTTCACGCTGAGCTGCCGCGGAGACTTCACCGGTACCGCCACGAAACTGCGCGACGATGCCGCCATGGCCGCAGGCCACGCACGTGCAGGGAGACGTACTGTCCCATTCAACATCGCCATGCTCGTCCGTCCCATCGTCGTAAACTCGGAACACCGATGTGGCTGCGATTTTGAACGGGCTCAGCGAGCCACAGTGCGGACAGTTAAAGCCCTCCAGGACATTCTCATTGACTTCGCAGGACGTGATGCGCGATCCCGGATAGGCCGCTGTAGCCTGGGTTGCCGCATCATCCTGGTCTATTGCCAGGCAATCGAACACCTCGTCGAATATGGCGGGCTGATCGCCAAGTTTCATTTCCCGGTGCAGATGTACCCGAAACGCAGTCAATTCCTTGTTGCTATCCATGTAACACTCCTTATCAAGTCAAATAAACCCCAACAGGAGTCCCCATCGGGGGACTTCCCGATGGGGATGGTTTGGAAGGCGGCTCTGAGCTATGCCGCCAACGACTGCTGCTTCTGCAAATAACTCATGGCGCCTTCGGCTTCCTCGCGCATGATTTCAAGGGCCCACTTGCTGCCCACGTAACCCCAGCACGCATCCTCTTGGATCGGTTCGTACTTGCCGTCACTGGAGCGATGGAAGCTGGCGACGGACACGCCGTAGCAGTCCCCGGCGAGCCAGGCGTTGTAGGATTCGAGTGCCTGGCTGGCATATTCCCGCGCTTGCGCGCGCGCCATTGCTAGACCCTCGCCTTTGCGCAACTCGTCCAGTTCGCTTCTGAGGCTGTCGTCCGGCACCCAGACGCCGGCGCCGACGGCGGTATCCCAGCGGCACCGTATGCCTCCACCGGATAATGACCACACTTGCCCGCCATGCTCGTAACAGTCGAGCACCACGGCGTAGGGATCGCCTATCTGACCCTCCTTGACGCTGTGCTCCCACGCCTCGTCGAGCAGCTGCGTCCACGAGGGTGCGATTTCGCCCACCCTCGCGGCGAACTCGCAGGCGTAGTAATGGCCCCAGTAATGGCCACCAAGGTGCTGGAATGCGAACAGCAGCTCCTCCCAGGCTGCTTCCGAAGAAAACCCATCCGTTGCAGCACTCAGCGTGAACGCGACGAATTCTGCTGTCAGGTGATCACGAATGAGGGCGTGGAGGCGTGCGGAGGCCTCCGAAACGACGGTTTCATGATCTAGATCACGCGCCCAGCTGGTATCCAGACCCAGCGCCTGCTGCATGGCGTAATGGGCATCACGACCGGCGTGCCGATGAGATGAAAAAATTGCACCCATTCCATCGCAGGAGGTGAGGGGGTTCTCACAGTCCTGGTCGTCCATGAGATAGCCCAAAACAAGCCAGGGCTCCTCTTGGAGCAGGGCGGGGGCTTCGTACTGCCCCATGATGAAAGAAGGCTTATATTCGATGGCGAGTTCATGGCTTTCGCCATTGGACGTCACCACCTCGATATGATGCGAAGTGACTGCGCGGTATTTCATGCTGGCTGGCTCCCATAAACAAAAAGGGAGCGCACGATCCCCGGTGGGGAGCGTGAACTCCCCGTGGGGTTGAATGAAACGACGGTATCCCAGGCCTTGCGGCCGTGTGCGCGTTGCAGGGATTCACGCGCCTCGACTGGCGATGCGTAACGCGCATCGGTCGGGCTGAACCTCAGCCGGGGTGGAACATCGTCAAGGCTTGAGCCTTTTCAAAAGGGTGCAATATCTGCACCCCCTTTGAAAAAGCCCCCGTAGGGGCAAACATGCAGCGAATTCACTATATGCCGTCAGGGTGCTGGTGTCCAGGAACGCTTAGGCAGTTCGCACCCCGGATGAACGTAGCGCGGATTGCCTTTTGGGTTCGTCCACCGCGCCCCCGGCACATCGGTGCGGTACAACTGGCCACACTTGGCACAGCGGCGGAGGTAGGGTTTCGCAAAAGCCATGGCCACCCCTCCGTCACGCCGCAGTACGAAGAGCCCAATGGCCCTTGGCGGTCGCCTCGAACGAGTCGTCCTGTTGCAGAACTTGCCGCACTTTCGCTTGCCAGTTCCGATTAGCCGCAAGGCGCTCGGGAGCGTCCTGGGCGATGCGCCGGTACAAGACTGCGAGTGTGGCATGTCCACCAAGAGAGAGCATGGCCAATCGCACACAAGCACGCCAAGTGGAGCGTGCACGGCCAGTGTGACGTTCGACGGCGGCAGCCAGATCAGACAGGATGGACATGATCCGGCGGGGCTTTTCCCACAGCAGGATGTACTCATGCGAAATCCTGGGATGCCGCAGTCGGTGATAGCTTGTCCTGTCCGAAGCGCAGTTGATTTGCGCTTTGATCATGACCGCCGCTAACTCGTCACGGGGCATCCGCGCTATGCACTCGGCCTGGTAGGACGAATATTTCCCGCTACGTCGCAAATCTCCGATCAGCAGGCCATACATGCCGCCAGGGCGGGTGGCCTCGCGCTGATTCAGGAGAGCACAGGTGAGTTTTTCAAGAAAGTCCTCGTCGTCGGCGCACCGCGACAGGTCGTCCGGGTGCCCTTGGCGGCCCCACACCTCACCCGAATACACGATTAGGTCGTGATATGGCGGATGCGAAAACACCAGATCGGCCTCCTTGCCTACATGCCGCAATATCGAATCACGCAGGATGTTGAACCCGCTATGCAAATCCAGGCCATAGGCCTCGATGCCCAGCTCCCGGGCAACTTCGACGCTGGTGCCTGACCCAACCATGGGATCGACAAAGATCGCCGGCTGGTAATGCGCAAACAGCGATTGGTAAACATGGCCAGAACAGTTTCCGCGCCAGGAAGCGCGGCCCCAAGGGCCACGGTCCTCGAACGCAAGAATGCTGCCGCAGGTCGTACTGGTCTTGTTCATGATGATGTGCTCCTATTGATGATGATGGGGCACGCCCCATGGGGGTGTGCCCCAGTGGGGTTGATGAACAGAGCGGCCGAACCGGCCTATCTAGAAAAGGCGTTCCTGCCCGGTGGCTTCCCGCTGCGCCGCCGTGACCATGGTGGCGCGCAGCGGATCAACATCGTCCGGGGTGCAGCACGAACGCGCGTCGTACTCGTTTCCATGCATCTCGCCGCAATCAGGGCACAGATAAACTTCAGTGACGGTG
>JAEHJW020001560.1_pt1 | contig 33932 bp, 46 predicted proteins | sample 9271431 | NCBI WGS metagenome assembly JAEHJW02 | reverse complement strand
GAGCGCGTTTCTTCCGCGGTTTGCTTGCCGCTTGCGGCGATTGAGCTCGCGCAAGCAGCGCATAGCCCGTAACCCAAATCACGATTGTACCATTGTCGTCCCGTTGTGGGTTGCTCGCAACAGGAGCAGATTAAGGTTAGTAGTTCGCTCATCGTTTTATCTCCTTATTTTTTGTTTGCCCGGACTTGCCACACGGGCCGTGCATTAGTCCCCGCAGGTGCGGGGATGGCTCTGCTATTGCCACAATGTATCATCGCTCTCAGTTGCCCACAATGCGCGATGATATGCCTCGATATTGCCCAACTCGTTGCGCTGAGACGCTGCGAGCTGCTCGTCAGCGATGCGTTGTTGAGCAACATTGCCGTTGTAGTTACCAGTCCAACTGCAGCCACGTGTAATTGCTATCTCGATTACTGCCGTGCGTCGTACTCCCAGCAGCGGTAGTACGTAGCGGGCGATATTTGTCGGCGTGGTGTAACGATCGCACCAGCGCACATTGAGCGGCATGGGGTGAGCAATGTTGTCGATTACTATCAGCGCTATTACTCGTCTTGTTGTCATTGTCGTGTCTCCTATGCGCACAGCAGCAGCGCGACCCGCTGAGACACGACTCCCAGATGCGAGCCGGCCGCCGCCGTGCTGATTAATAATCCGTGTGTGTTGTCGTGTCTCAATCATCACGCCTGTAATATAATGTGCGTGTATATGTATGTCAATAGGGTAGGTGCATTTATTTTTCAAACGCGCAAATTTGAGCAAATTTTGCGCAAAATAAATTTTAAAAAATTTGATGAGACGGCCTCAAAGCGGGTATGTAGCAACGGACGTGCCTAACTCTTTATACGCACATTTCGCGCCGTTAATTTTCCGTAATTATTTATCGGTAATTATTTCCGATTGTATGTTTTACGGCACACCGCGTGCGTTAAGAGTCATTGGTAATTTTTACCGTGGTATGATGTAGATACTGTACCACCATGCTTGACATTGTCAAAAAAAACTGTAAATTGAAAGAGCTCCCGGAAGGTTGTGTGAAGGGAACCAAACTGTAAAAAGTGTACCATGATGCAAAATAGAAAAAATCATTATCAAATCAGACTCATTAACACTGACACTGTGTTATATCAGTCTGTACGCTATGCTGATGCGCTGACTGAGATTGAGCGGATTAAATCTAATGTCCCGCGCTTGCATGACACGTTTGTCAGCCTCTATCGTCTCTATGTTGATTCTAATCGTCCCCCAAAGTTCAAATTTAAGACCTTCCTCCCCAAAAACGCTTAATTCCTGGTCGGTAACTTTTACTCGAAAATAACACTTGACATTACAATTTACTTTAGGTAATATTGACCGATGGCAGACAAAATAGAAAATAGGGTAGGTGTAAAACCGATAATTCCACCGGAAAAAATATATCGCGGGGGGCGGAAAAAAGGCTCAAAAAACAAAATTCAGAAGGATTTAAAGGAGGATATACTCAAAGTTTTTCGCCGCATGGGCGGCGTGAGGGCAATGTTGACGTGGGCAAAAGACAATCAGACAGAGTTCTACACCCGCGTCGTGCCACGCATGATCCCGCAGACAGCGAGCATCACCGCAACCGTTGAGCAGACCGTTACGCACAGATTTGACCTCACCAAGCTCACGTTTGAGGAGCTTGCAGATATACAGGCAAAGTTGAGCAAGGCCCGATTGACCGAGACCGTGCAGGAGACGCGCAATTGAGACAGGTAAAAATTACACATCGTGGTACAGCACGGTTGTCAGATTGTCAGACAAGTAACATAATGCGCAATTCTACAACCTGCCATTCTGTCGGTTATTTAGACGCTGTCCAAATAAGTGTTTGCATCATGGAGCGGTCGTTATGACATCATGGCACGGTAATATTTACCGATTGATATGAGCGCACAACTCGACTACATACCGACCGACCACGAGCTTGAGATAGCCAAAAGCGCGGTCAGGTGTGAGTATTTTGTTGAGACGTATGTCAAGATTGAGGACCGCGACGCCGAGGGGGTCGCGATATTGTTTCGGCTATGGGACAGACAGCGCGACGTGTTGCAATCGTTTTTGTCTCAGCGATTAATACAAGTTCTCAAGGCGCGGCAGCTCGGACTCACCTGGCTCGCTCTCGCGTATGCGGTGTGGCGGATGCTGTTCAAGGTGGGTTACTCTGTTGTAGCACTATCCAAGAGGGATGATGACGCTAAGGAGTTAGTGAGACGTGTTACGTTTATACTCCGTCACCTCCCCGACTGGTTTGCTGTCAAGTGGGAGGCGACCAAGGAGACGGTTGTTATTCACCACGATGACAAGGCGGAGGATTCTGTTTTTCAGTCGTTTAGCGCGGGTCCGGATTCGGGACGTTCGTTTACCGCCAATCTCGTCCTAATCGACGAGTGGGCGTTCCAGCAATGGGCGCGGGAGATTTGGGCGGCAGCGTTTCCGTCTGTCAACCGACCGACCGGCGGACAAGTGATAGGACTATCGACAATAGAGCGGGGGACATTGTTTGAGGATTTGTGGACAGCGGAAAATCAGTTCGTCAAGATTTTCCTACCGTGGGATTCCGATCCCCGCAGGACGCCGGAGTGGTACGAGGATAGTAAAAGGGTTTTAGGTGACACGATGTTATCTGAGTACCCCGCGACGCCCCAAGAGGCGTTCGCAATCCCAGGGGGTGCATACTTCCCGGAATTCCGCTCACACATCCACCTCAAACCCGCGCTGGCAAAGATACCGGAGTGGTATCGTCGATACGTGATGCTCGATTACGGACTCGATATGCTCGCCTGCTATTGGGTGTACGTTGACAGTCAAGGTTACGGCAGAATCTACCGAGAGTTGTACGAGCCGAATTTAATTATCTCCAAAGCCGCGCAAAAGATAAGAGAGTTGACCAGCACCGAGAAGATAACCGACCACCTTGCACCACGCGATTTATTCAACCGCAGACAAGAGACAGGCAAGAGTGCAGCAGATATTTTTTCCGAGAATGGAATTGATCTCACAAGCACAAGCGTCGATCCAGAGCAAGGCGGGAGGATGGTCAAGGAGTGGCTTGCGCCTGTTGAGATTCTTGACGAGCAGACAGGCGACAAGGTACAGACCGCAGCGTTGACCATTGACGAGACCGCAGCGCCTAACCTCATGAGATCACTGCTCAACATTCAAAAGGACAAACACAATCCAGAGAGATGGGCTGACCAGCCACACGAGTTGACACATGCTATAGCCGCCCTGCAATGTTTTTGTACGGAGCACATAGTACCCGCAATCGCGCCGCCAGACCCAACGACCGATTTTGCGATGACAGAAGATTTGTCGGGGCCGAAGTTCAAAGAAACAGACTGGAGCGTGAGATTCTGAGATGAGAAAAACCAAAGGTAAGTTATTCGGCAAGCCACGAAACAAAGTTGTTAAACATCCTGGCTCATTCCGTGCAGCGGCAAAGCGCAGAGGGATGACAACCGATAAGCTTTTCCAGACCGTGCTTGCTCACCCGGAAAAGTACGACGAGAAACTCGTTGCGAAGGCAAAGGAAGCGAAAGCGTTCCACACAATGAGAAAAGAAAAGATAGCAAAATGACTAACCCCTTCATCCAAACCCGCATCTGTCTGCACTGCGGACATTCGTACATCTCGACTAATCCAAGTATGTGCTGCCCCGTGTGCTTTAATCGAATGACGGAACTGAAGGACAGGAGAGTGCCGATTTGTGATTGCAGGCGAAGGATAAAGAGCGACGTGGCTTTGAGACGTGTAGACACGCCAATCCTGGAGGTAGAGGTATTAGTTGAGTAACACAACCGACATACTTCAAACTCTGATGCCGGATCAGGCACAAGAGTCACAGCCACAGACCGAACAGAAGCCCGAAGAGACTCCGAAGGTTTCGCGTACACAACTTGAGAAAATCTGGAACGGTGAAGTCGAAGGTGTGTTGTCGGGTAACGACCTCATAACACTGCACTCCGCACAGTCCGAGCATTTCGAAAGTCTCTGGGCCAACGGCGAAGAGAACGAACGCTTTGCAATGGCCAGGCACTACAGCGCCGACCAACTCAAGAAAATAGAAGCGGCCCACAGGTCACCTATTTCTATTCCGATGATAGAACATAAGTATAACACTCTCCTTGCTCTCCAGCGGGCGAACCGAACGAGCTACCGTGTCGAAGCCCGGAACGATCCCAATGATGAAATCAAAGCTGAACTCGCGACAATCAAGATGCGGGACTGGGAGGGCATCTGTCACTTCGCTAATATTGAGGATGACGTGTTTCCATCAGGACTTGGTGCTGCATTCGGAGTAAGTGAACTCTTCCTTGATACCGATGAGATGGGTAACACAATCGTAAATGCGCGTGAACTCGATTACAGAAACTGTGTCTGGGACAAAAACGCCCGAACCTTCGAGAAGAAAGACGGTGCGTTCATGGCGAAGCTGGAGGGATATTACAGATTCCAGATAGCAGAGAAATACGGCAAGAAAGTTGCAACCGAGGTTGTGCTTGGCGGGTTCACGAATGTTGGCCGGGAGAAATCAAGCTACTTCGTCCGCTATGACGAGAACGGTTATTCCCCGCTTGATGTCATCTACGTGATAACACACTACCACAAGACACATCGGAAACACTACCATGTCATGTTCAATGATAATCAGAACATGAACGGACTTGGTAAGCAGATTGTGGTTGCGAAGTACAGACGAAAAATAGATGCGGATGAAAAACTGAGAGAACTTCAACTGCCATACCTGATGGCTGGGATCAAGCCGGAAGGTGAAGTCATAGCGAAGACTGAAGAGCGCCTTGACAAGTATGTCTTTACCTATACCACACTTCTTGAGTACGAGGAAACGGAACTCGAAGATTTCCCGTTCAGCCTATATTTCTCGTTCTACTACAAGGATAAGTCCTGGACGCTTATAGACCTGCTCAAGGACCCGCAAAAGTTCAACGATAAGCTGTTCATGCAGATCGACGCCTCTATCGGTTTAGATGTCAAGGGCACCAAGCAGATGAATGTCAAGAACCTTGCAGATGGTGAAAGTAAAGAGAGCGCCGTGGCAAAGCTCAATCAACCGCAAGAGGTGATATTCACCAAGAGTGACGCACCAGCAGTTCAACCGGTTGTCACGCAAGGCATGAAAGCTGAGTGGTTCCAACTCGTTACTTTCTTCGAGACCCTGATTGAAGACCTTGCCGGTGGTGCATCGTTCGAGGGACTTGATAAGAGCCAGAGTAAATCGGGTAAGGCAATCGAAGCCCGCGCACAACTCGGAAGACAGCTTGCATTCCTGTTCATCGACAATATGAGCCGGTGGAAAAAAGATTTCGGAGAAAAATACCTCTGGTGGGTTGCTCACTTCGAGGACGCGGAACGGACGGTAAGGGTTGCCGGTGCCGCGTTGACAAAAGAGATGCGTGCTGTTCTCGTGCAACAGGGTTTATTCCAAGAGTCCAAGACAAAACCCGGAACTGGTTACGTTACACTGAACAAGGAAGGGTATGCGCAGAGTTATTTGAAGGACGCGAATTTTGAACTGCTCGTAACCGAAGCACAACTTTCCGAGACAGACAGACAAGCGAAATTCCAACAGATGCAGGGTTGGCTGCAACTGTATGGCCCGCAGTCCGTGCCGCCGGAAGTCATGGCCGAGTTTATGGATTTGGATTTCACCTTGAAGCAGAAACTTATCAATGCCGCCGAGCAAGCGCAGAAGATGCAACAGCAGTTACTTGCAACAAAGGTTGACCAGAAGCAGCAGGAAATCAATGTCAAGAAGGCGGACGTAGTGAGAAAGGGAATAGAGTGAGCGAACCTCGCGCCACATATTCGCAGTCAAGTAATTCGCTCATTGAGGAATTGAAGTCCGTTCTTGACAAGCTCATGGCGACCCCGTCAACCGGGTACGGTGAGACGAAAATCATCTGGTACGACCACGAGATTGAATTCATGGACACAAACAAGAGACAGGATTTCAGAAAGCACGAAAGTCATGGTTGAGACCCGGCATTCCGACATTCGCCTCGTTTTGGCACTTGCGGCTAGGAACTACAGCAAGATGGCCGAGTGGCAGCAGTTGGCAATGTTCCGTCTGAGTTATGGACTGAGAGAAAAGACTTTCGTGAAGCACTTCGCACAGAATAGAAAGAGTAAGAGAAGCAAGTAGTTCTTTTAACATAAGCTATCTGTAATCAGAGGCTACAAACTACACAGGATCGTGGTGTCCACGGTCGGTAGATTTGTAGCCTCTTTTTTTTCACTAAATACAAGGAAGAAAACGCAATGGCTAATGAAGATCAGGCACCGAAAGACATGCCGAACATCTTAGCCGACATAACGGACGATAACGAAGCACCGCAGACGGACGAAACGCCTGTCGATGCTCCCGATCCGAACAATGACGGCAACGGAAATAACCAACCGGAAACTCCGCCGAGTGAAGAAGTAGTCCCTGAGCAACCCCCAGAGGACGAACCCAAGCCGGAAGAGAAACCGCCTGAGTCAACTCCGACCCCCGAACCGATAATTACGGAAGAGTTAGCTCAACTCTATCCGACGCTCAAGCCTCATGTTGGTAAACACCTAAAGGAATTTGCCAGCCACTTCGACGCGCTTGTGCGGAACTATCAAAGAGAGCACAATGAAAATCTTCGGTTTCACTCAACCCAACGCGAGGAATCCGTTCTTCCAAAGGAACCAGAAAATCCGCCCGATTTACTGAACGATCCCGCAGCACTCGACCCCTATCTCGAACGTAAGATCAATAAGAAGCTCGGAATAGTGACCGCGCCCCTGCAACAACTTCAATTGGAACGAGCAGCGTCATACGTTACGCAGCGCGTCCAGGGTGAACTTGGCAAGGACACGGACGTCGAGGCGCTGGTTGCGAATTTCAAGGAAGAGATAGGCGAGATTCCTTTTCCAAGTGCTGAAGCATTGGCAAAAAACCTTATCGCGTTTCAACGCGCGAAAGAGCTGCCAAAGTTGAAAGCGAACGAGGAAAAACGAATACAGGAACAGGTCTACGAGCGCACCAAGAAGGCACTCAAGGACCAGTCCGTGAAAGCGGATAGTCCTGTTCGCAGGGTTGAAAGAGAGAGGCCGAAGGATGACATGCCAGACATTTTGAAAGACCTATAAGTAAGGTCAAGGAGTTAATTAAATGGCGGATCCTTCTATAATTACCGGAGTAAGGAATACCGGTAATCTCAACAGCACTTTTTTCCGCCCCGATTGGGAGCGCAAACTCCATTTAATCGAACCCGGACACACTCCGTTCTTCGAGAATCTATTCTTCTCCGAGAAGATAGCTTCTCAGGTAGTGACGAGTAAAACCGGTCGTTTCGACATCGGGGAGGATCAGTACGTTCCCGCACTTGCAGCCGTAACCGCAAACTTTGCGGGCGGCGCGGTTACGGGTACAATTTCCGTTACAGTCGGACAAGAGGTAGCATTTAAGAAATACGATGTTATCTACCTCGAAACATCCGATACATCAGCACGCTTAACGGCAGACCCGGTTGCCGGAAGTGGTCAACTCGTTGTCAGTTCGCTCGATGGTGTGACCAATCTTGGTGCCGTAAATAGCGGTGACAATGTGATTTCGCTCGGCGGAATGGTGAACGAGTACGGCGGAGTGCCGACCTCGATTACTACAATACCGACGAACGTCTTCAACTACACATCAATCACCACCGCGTCAGTTTCCTCAACTGGAACCGAACAGTCGGGCGAAAGTTGGACGGATGGACTAGAGCACAGAGACCAGGTTAAGAAAACAATTCTGTGGCTGAAGCAGCAAGTAGAATTGAAGCTTTTGCTTTCACCTGCGCTCGCAAGGGCAAGCGTGGATAACTACTACGCAAACCAGACAAAGGGCGTGCTTGGCTTCATTAATACCAACAAACAGAGTTACCAGGGCGTACTTACCAAGGACATCTGGGACAACTTCCTACAGCAGGTGTTCACCTCTAAGGGCGCGACCGATACCAAGACTGTTTATGGGGGTTCTCAGGCCATCGCGGAAGTCACAGCCGTTATGGACCAGAAGCTCACTCGCTTGCAGAAAGCCGACGATTACATCGTGAAGCTCGGCGCAAAGGCGGTCGGTTATATGAGTCCATTCGGATTCGTAAACATCGTTTGGGATCCGATGATGATCGGCAAGTTTTCCAAGTATTTCATTGTCGTCGATGAGCCCAGCCTGAAGTTAAGATACCAAGGTCCTGACCTTAAGGGACCGCGCAGATTCCGCGTTGAGCCGAACGTGGAAACCCCTGGGTATGACGGCAAAGTTGACAAGATACTCATGCACGTCGGCATCGAAGTCGCAAACGAAGAGAAGTTCGGCGTTCTCTACAGAACCGCATAAGGAGATGACACAATGAAAAAACTACTTTTTCTTACATCGCTGCTTATAGCGTTTTGTTCTGCGAATGCTCAATGGGTAACCAACGTCGGATCGTTTAACAACTATCCGAAGGATATGGAAAATGGACGCCTGTTCACGTTCGTTGCCACGATTGATTCACTGGACACGCTTTACAGTCACAGTTTCAACTTCGGCACGTATGAGAATAGTGACTTTATGGCCTATCCGATTTCAGCGTCGTACTACATCACAAGTGCGCTCGGCAAGCCTCACGTCGAGGCTGTCATTCAAGGCACGAATGATGGCGGCACGACTTGGATTACAATGGATACCATTGTGGTGAACGACAGCGCGGAAACAGCGGTGTTTGGTTCGTTTAACCTCAACACCTTCCACGCGACGGCGTACAGACTTCTTGTATGTGGTATGACCTATGGAACCGGAGCTACATCCGCAAATAGGTCTGATACCTACATGAAGCTCTACATCTTCGCCACAAAGCGACCGTTCAGGTAACAGAAATGACAACGAGTGCGGCCTGTGCGTAACGGGCCGCACTCCAAATAAGAAAGGAAAACGTATGGCGCTATTTGTTTCACATCATCCGAACTACGCGACCTCTCGTGATTCCATTATTTGCCAGTTTACTGCCTACGGACATCTGGGGAAATATGAGACCGAGGATGAGGAAGAACTGGAAGTTCTGAGAACAAGTAAAGCCTATGGCAAGGATTATTGGGAAACCAAAGACCTTCCGAAGGATGCACACGCAACGGTTCCGATTCATCAAGGCGTGAGGACGGCGGATGCTGTAGAGCCGATATTGTCACCAAAGGCAGAACCTCCAACGCCAATTGTACCTATAGGGCGCAAACGTTCGAAGAAAAACGATAGCGAGATCGATCAATGATTTCAACGGCTATGCTTGCGTTAGTCAGGACGTGGCTTCAAGAGTCGACCGCGGCGTTTTGGTCGGATGCTGAGGTCTATACCGCACTCTCGACTGGCCAGCGTGAACTCGTCAGGATGGCGGTCAAGGACTATGAGCAACTGTCAATTGTAAATCCGACGACGGACGTGCTGCACATACTCGTGCCGCTCCAGAAGGCCGGAGCAATAACAATCACGAGTTCATCGGGAAGCCTCCCCAGCGACTATCTGCATTTGATTTCTGGTACATTCACGCCGACAGGGGGGAGTGCGACACCGATACTCAGACGCAGACAGAATTCGGCTACGGCGGCGTCACAGGTAAACACGTTTCTTACCGGAACCGCCGCGCATGAGTATTACGCCTGGGTTGCCGGCACAAGCCTGACTCTCGAGACGTCGGGACTTGCAGGCACGGCGAACATAGCCTATATCTCAATTCCCGTCGACATTGATGCTACGCACAATGCCACAATCCCGGATGATTTCCATAATGCCGTCTGCCAGTTCGCTTATGGACAACTACTGAAGAAAACCGAAGATGAGACGCAAAAGAAATCGCAGATAGAATACGACCAATTTCAAATGATGAGGCAATAACGTGGGACAAACACTTGCTCAACTACGTGATGAAATTTATGCCGATTTTCCGCAGATAAGAGCTAACACGGATTATCCAGTTGCGCGAATAGTTCGCTACTTGAACGAAGCGCAGTGGTTCGTACAAACCGAATTAAACGGTCTTGGAATGAAGAAGTGGGAATATTCTGCGGCATTGGCGCTAAGTGCCGACGGTTCATATGCGGCTCTCTCATTGAAGAAGGGCGCAGTGCCAACCGATATGCTGGAGAGTCCATCATCCATAATTCTGATTTCATGCACCGGCGTATCCAAGAGTGGAATAGCATCAGGTCCCGGGGTCGATCCGAGAATAGCAGCGAAGAACTGGAACAACTCTTTTATGGCTCCAACAGAAAGCGATCCGGCGTTCTTCCGGCTGTCAGGTTATATCTACCTCGCTCCATCGACCCTTACTGCTGCGACAATTCATTACCTGCAAGCATTGACGGCAATGGCGGCGGACGCCGATGTTTGCGGAATCCCTGTTGAGTTTCAGAAGTTTGTCATTCAACACGCGGAAGCAAGCGTCAAGACCGCTCTCGACAAGAGTGCTGATATGAAGCAGATGGAAACCGAAATCGCTAACGGACTGACGGAGCAGTACAACAAACTACTGTCTCGTGAAGCCACAGCACAAAATGAAACCAAACAGAGTATTCAATTACAATGAAACTCAGTGAAGTTGTTGACGGCGTTATCCTGATGTACAAGACGCAGTGTATGTTGCGTAGGGTCAACTATGTCGATTTCGGCAACAAGCAATATGCACTCTGGTTGTCCGCCGGAATGGAGAAAACCCAAAGACGGGTTCTCGCAACCAAAAACTACAACGACCTTGCCGTTAATGGAACGATAGCCGACTACTCCCTTATCACCGATCTGAATATTACGGACTTCGGCCATGACATCAGAGTACAATACAACAACAACGACCTCGACCGCGTAAGTGCAGAAGACATACCGAATCCCACAGACCCAGTTTCGGGCGATCCGACGATGTATGCTATTTACTCGAAGGGAACGGATGTTCGCATAAAATTCGATACGCCTCCCTCTACAGACACACTTCCGAGGCTCTGGTATTACAGGAACACCTTTCTGTATTCGCCATCTGGAGTAAGTGCGCAGTCGTGGGGCACGTTTGACGGCACCACATTCAGTGGCGATTTCGCACTCGAAGATAGGTATGTCACTGCTGTTCAGCATTACGTTCTCGGACAGATATTTCCAGAGTATCTCGGAATGTATGAGATAGACATTGAAGAACTTAAGGAATCGTCAGCGAACTCCTATACACCGAAGACATACAACATAGGCGGATTCTAACGCATGGCTCAGATTGCAATCAAAGGCATAAAGAAACTTAACCAGTTGACATCACCGGAATTACTGGACAACAGCGAAGTCCCAGTACTTGAAAATATGGTGTTAAGTGCTGAGGACGGCGTTGCAATCGAGCGTAACGGGTTTACGATTTATAATACCAACAGCCTTGGGGGCATCGTTTCTCTGCACGATGTTGTAAGTGGTGCAAACGATTACCTTATAGGCGTTGCGGGCGCGGCGCTCTATGCCTCACTGCATGGCACAGGGCCGTGGACTTCGTTGATGAGCGGTTTAACCTCTGGTCTCAAAACGAAATCAGCCGTGTATTCCGACAAGATTTTCGTGACAAACGGCATCGACAAGCCTATTGTCACAACGATTACGAACACCTGGAATCCGGGCCTCCCGGCTCCCGACATCATAACATCGGGTCTGTCGATGGCGTTTGGTTCGCAGGCCGGTTACCTGACAGACAAAGCCAAGTATCTGTACTTGCTCGTTTATGCGACGGCGGCGGGCGAACTATCGGCTATTTCGATACCCTTCACAATGGTTTCAACAGCGACCGATGACCTGACCGTTGACTCGACTTACAACACAAACAAGTCAATTCAATTTACAAACCTGCCGGTTTCGGCAAACCCATCAGTAACGAACCTCTATCTGTACAGGACAACGGCCAATGGGAGTGTATTCTACTTCCTGCAATCCCTGGCAAACGGCACGACATCGTTTACGGATACACTGGCAGATACCGCATTAGACACGTCAAACCCCATCACGACGATTATATTCCCCCTTGCGGCTAAGTATGTGGCAAGTCAAGCCGATAGGATTTTCTGGGCGAATGTCATACTGCCGAATATTACGGCTCCGGGTTATCCCGTCATTCCCAATTCCCCGCGTATCTATCAGGAAGTCGCACCAACGTTGACGCATATCACCGCCGCATGTTACTATGGCACAGCGCTGTATATCTCGGATTCGACGGCGGGCGGTGTGTGGAAATACCAGGCTGGAGTTCTGACGCAAGTATATGTAACGTATTACTTTGCGTACATGGCCGTCGACACGAACACAAACAAACTTTACGGTGGGGGGGGGAATGCGACGGCGGGGCATGTCTTTTCAACCTCGGACGGTACGACCTGGACGGACACCATTACAACACCCTCTGGTTATGCTGTACAGGGAATGTATGGGGGAAATGGGAGATTATACGTTGGGACGACTAACGGTGGGACATCAGGATACGTGCATGAATATCTATCTAATATTTTCCAGGCGACACGATGCACGCTCGGTATATCGGCCTATCAGGCATATCCGGTGGTCATAGCCTTTGCAAATAACTATCTTTATGGTTCCTGGTTTAATAGTAACATTACTTATTACCATTATGGCGACGGTGCGACGGGGCAGCTATCGGGTTCCAACATACTCTTTAGATCGGCGACTACACTTGGCAATAGTGCGTATTTCTGCACGACCTATGGCGATACCGGGAGTTTAGGGGTGGCGACTGGTACGGCGTTCTCTGCAATATCTTATAGTAACTCAGTCTCTCTCGCCACCTTTAACTCTAACCTCTATCTCACCACAACGACAACACTTTACTCAAGTACGGACGGTACGACCTGGACGCCGGTACTGACCGGTCTTGCTGGTTACGGAACACTAATCACATCAGGTAATTACCTCGTAGAACTTGGGGCTTTCAACGCTTCGCATCTCGGTATCGTGGCCTCAACGCTGACCCGCACATACGGATTCAGTTACACATTCACAAACAATATTGAAAGCGGAATAGCTGCGTTTAGTTTTCTACAAGCCGATGACGTGGGAACAGCCGCGCCGGTAACTGTGTCCCTCTGGCTCCCTACTATTCCGTCGGGCACAACTCGTATCTGGAATAACTTCGACATCAACGCAATAAACATATATCGCACAGCGGGGACGGCGACGTACTACTATGTGAATTCGCTCTCACAGGGAGCGCTTATCGCGTGGCAGAGTGCAAACCCGGCGGTATTCTTCTATCCATTTATTGACACGACAACCACGGCCACATTGACAGGGGGCAGTACCTATCCGATCGGATTGACGGCGGGAGGTACGGCTAAGACGGAAGTCATATTCTCTGACGTTAATCTTCCGCTTCAGTATCCATACACGAACAGCTTCCTCGCTTACCCAGATGATGGCGACGAGATAACGGGGCTATTTGAAGAGTTGGACGGGCTCGTAATTTTCAAGACGAAATCCATTTGCAGAGCATACACGTTTGGTGACGTTCTGAATTGGAGCGTGGCCAAATTGCCCGACACGCACGGATGCGATGAGCCGTGGTCTATTGTTAAAACCCCGATAGGGTATCTGTACAGCAAGGAGAAGCAAATATATCTTTTCAACGGTCAGTCTTCGATGTATATCAGTCACGACATACAGACAACGCTGAACAGCGTGACAACATTCAACTGGGCTTCGTATTCCGAATCTCAGCAGTGGTGCGTTTTGGGTGTGACAATCGGTACGACGGCAACGCTCATCGTCTATGACATCAAGGCAAGCCAGACACTTGGCACAACGGTCTGGTATGTTTTCCCGTCGGTTCCGTCATCGAATATCGTAATCAGTCGGGAGAATGGAAGCAACGCCGGATTGATAATAACAGCCAATACCACACTCGGTACCACGGCATACTACGATACTACAACCTACACCGATTACGATCCGTTCCTCATGCCGTCGAAGCACGTCAGGACGAAGACCATGGGCGAGGGCGGTATCGCACTTATGCGACACCGGAAGATATGGGCCAACTACAATAAGACAACAGGCCAAAACATCACGATAACTCTGAACGATCCGGTATCAGGCGGTTATCGCTCCGTCACGGATTCGACTAATTCCGGCGACGTGGTGAATATGATTGCCACGGACAACATGACGCTTACCGGGACCGATCCGATCCAGTCACGCAAGGTTTATATCGACTTCTCCGGAACGGGACTGCATAAGTTCTACGGTTTATTGCATAGCTACATACAAATCAACAGAGGCTCACGTGGATAAGACGGCGCATGATTTATTGAACGACAACGGTTTTATACATGAACTCTCGAAGAGACTTCAAAAGTATTTCGGCCCCAAACCCCCGAACGGGCAGGGCGTTCCGATAACGACCGCGGTCACGTACTACGTTTCGGACACGTCGGGCGGAGCAACAGATAAGAAATTAACGCTGACGTATGTAAACGGTTATCTCACGTCGGCAACATTGGAATAGGAGATAAGAAAATGCCATATCCAACTCTCGACCCAAGACAGGGTGGTGGTGATGGCGGGGCGGTTCCCCCGCCGGCTACAGGAAACGGCGACGATTACGGAGTATCACTCGGAAGTCTGTACAATATCTGGCAGGCCCCGATGGCCGGAGCCGGAACGTTTCAAGGAATGCTTCAGTCTGTTCTTGGCCAGTATCTCCCGCAGGACTGGAACAATTCTCGATACAGGCCGGGCAGCAATAGTTCTGCGCCTAACGGTAGTCTCAATCTTTCACCGACTGCGTACAATTACCTGAAAAGTAATCTCGCGTCAATGTTTCCCGGCGACAGGGGCGAGAGTGCAAATGTGATGAATCTCCTTTTACGGGGTACGACGGGCCCGAGCGTAACAACGAATCCAAACGATCCAACGAACCCGCTTCCGCCTAACCCTGGGGGAGGAACGGGGAACACGGGAGACAATGGCAGCGGCATTACACCGCTTCCGGGTTTTCCGCTTGGTGGGCTGTTCGGCGCGCCAGGAGGCGGCGTAGTCTTAAACGACAACGGGCAACCCGATCCTAACAGCATTCAAAATATCATGCAGTCGGTCTTGCAAACGTACCTTGGTCAACAAGAGCAGCAACAGACGCAACAGGGTGCGTTGAGTAATTACCTCAACAGCATGATAAGCAACGGTCTTCCGAACATGGGACTGTATTACCAGACGGGAGCGAACGCAATCAACCAGGCATACAACACGCAGACCCAACAGCTTCAGGGACGGCTCGCCGGGCAGGGGATGGGACGTTCGGGCATCGGGACAGGCGCAATGGTTGACCTCGAAGGACAACGGGCAAACGCACTTGGAAATATGAGCGCACAGCTCTCGGCGCAGGACACAACTTACCGGCAGAGCGCGTTATCTCAACTTTTGGGACTAAACCAGAACGCGGCGACGAACAATCTCAATCAACTGAACAGCCTGAACAATCTCGGTTATAACGAATGGAGCGCAGTTAATAATAAGCCGGGCGTGAGCCCCGGACAGGTTGGGTTGCAGGCGGCAAGCGCTGGTGGCCAAGCAATAGGAACGGCACTCATGGCGCTTCTTATGGGGGGGCTTTAATGGATTACGGACTACTGCTTCGTCAAGGTAATTGCGTACTGATCAAGTTGGCCGGATATAGTTTTCTCGTTTTTAAAGGTTCCGACGTAACTGTAATTATAATTGGATCCCCCGGAATTATAGCTAAGACTAAGGGAAACACCCGGATAAGCACAGTTACCCGTTACCTTGACATTGTTCGTGAAGTCACGAGGAGCGCCATTATAGTTATACGTACCGCTAACCACGCCGGAACCCGTGATTTGTTCCCCGTCCTGATTAAGAACAAGGTTTGTACTGATCGTGTAAACCGTACTGGAACCCTTCCACTGTCCTGTAACCGAGGGATCACCAGGCTTAGTCGGGCTGCAACCCACAAAGAGAATGAGGGCTAAAAAGGGAATGATAACTCGCTTCATGTTTCCTCCTATGAAAAAGGTCGCAGTTAAAAATTTGAAAGTCAAGTAAAAAATGGCAATCACAGGAAATGACGTGACGGGGTTCCTTGCTGGACTTTTCCAGGGGGCGAACACCGGTCTGCAGTGGGATTTGCGGGAAAGACTACAGAAACGGCGCGACCAGGAGCTAATGGATCGTTGGAAAGCCATGGAGGACTACCGCACCACGAAGCAGGATGAGACAAAACAGAAGGAAACTCAGCAGCGCGAAGAGGCCGCAGGCCAGATAGGGGACCTCCTTCAGCGGATGCAGTCTCCGACACAACCGCAGAATGTCGGCATGATAAACATTCCGCAAGGTATAGGTGGGGCAATGCCCACGCCGATCACCGTTGGCAGGCCGACCACCAGCCAGGATCGCTCGGCGCTCATGGGGCAAATCTATAAACTCGCATATAGCGCGCCGGGGCTCGCGGGAATGTACCGGCAAGCCGAAGATGTGCAGAAAGTGATCGCGGCTCAACGGCAACAACAGCAATCGAAGGAGGCGCTTCTTGCGCTCGCGTCAGGCAAAGTGAAATCAACCGACCCCGCGTTCGTGGACCTATATCAAAACCTCACACCACAGGACAGGCAGAGGTTCGATTGGCAGTTCAAAAACGCATGGACGCCACAGGAAATGGGTGCCGTACCAGCACAGCAATACTCGAAGGATTTCAGCAAGCCAGAGTTTCAGGGCTACTACGTGCCGACGTACACAACACACAATCGACTGACCGGAGAGGACAAGGTTGAGTACGGCAAGACACTGATTAAACCAACACTCAAGGTCAGCAAGGATGGGCCGTCAGATAAGACTACGACACAGGCTTTACAGGGACTTGAAAAGGATTCGATGAAGGCAAAGGCCAATATTGTAGGAATGGGGCAGACGATTAATCAGTCGCTTGGCGTGCCGACGACGGTGGACTCTAAGTCGGGCGAGATAATATTACCCGCTGGAACGACCGACGCCACTGTGCTTGATAAGGCGAGCGAGTACAACAAGGCTATGAGTAATTACACCACCAAGCACAACGCGTGGGTAAGTTTCGTAAAAGACAATATGTCTGCGACAGCGAAGGAATGGTACGGCGGATTGTATGATGCGGTCGGGAAAAAGAATCCGTCGGCAAAAACCTATTTCTCCAGCCTGAAGGAATCGTACAAGAACCACGAACTCAGCCCCGATGATGTTTATGCGGCAACAGAACTTGGCAAGGCGCTGTATGAACTCAACAGTCAGCAGGTTCAGGAACTACTAAAGGAACTGCAACTACCAAAGCAGAAGGAAGATAACTCCGCTAGTGGCCAAGAGTAAGTTCACATACGACCTGAGTTTCGAGAAGCAGGATCAGCCAGAACGGTCTCCGAAGCTGGCCACCAGCGGCAAGGCGTTTACCTATGACCTCAAGTATGAGAAGCAGGCCGAACCCCCGAAGGAGATTCCGGTACCGCCGAGCAAGAGCGCGCCCGAATTTGTAACGAATGAAGTTGTGTCAACAGCACCACGATTGCCGATGAACGACGAGGCACTCAAGCTCGGAGAGAAATATCTTTCTACTCAGCCTCAGGGGCAAAGTATTATGGAAAACATAATGCCTAATCCCGCCGCCGTGCATTTGACGCCACAGCGAACGCTACAGGAAGCAACTCCATTGTACCAGCAACTAAGCCAAGCGTTTCCGGGTGTAAGTGGTGTTGCCGCAGGAATTGGACGATTGGGAGGCGGCCAGAACTTCTCGGATAAGTTACAGGGACTTCTTGGTATCGGTATGAGTACAATGCCAGAGGCGGTCGCGTTCAATACGGCCATGCAGGGCCTTGAGAAGATTTCTCCGAAGAGCGCGACGATAGTTAATAAGATAATGAACGCCCCGAGCACGGTAACGGAAGCATTGACGAAGAAGGACTTAGACCAGACGCAAAGGGATATTCTTGCCATTCCAAACCTACTGTGGCAGGGTGTCCTATTTGCGGGACTACACGAGGCAATCGGGAAAACGTTTGGAAAGGGAGGGACACAAAATGCCATTCAAGAGCAAGGCACAAATGAGAGCGGCGTTCGGGGGATACCTGGGGCCGGAAATGAAAAAGAAAGCCCGCAAATGGGCGGAGGAAACACCAAATCCGAAGCGGTTACCGGCGCACAAGCGCAAGTCGGGAGCACCAAAGCCACGGCCCAAACGCCACAAACAGCACCCGTCAACGCAGAGAATGTACGAGGGAATGCTGCGGGGATAATTCCCGAATTCAAGAATACGCAGGAAGCACTTGCGTTTGGCAAATCGGCAACCCCGGATCAACTTAAGACACTTCGGGACAGACTTACTCAGAAGGATAACGCCACCAATGACGCGATGGCGAATTATCTCAAGGACAAATCCAAAGAGAATGCGAACAGGGTTTCTCAACTTGCAACCCAGGCGCAACTTGACAGGGAAGCGGTGAATACGAAGCCAACGACTAATCAGGGTGGACAGACTCCTCCCTCACCAGCGCCGGGGATGGTTACACTACCTGAGGTCGAACAACGGATCAAAGACAGTGGAGCTTTGCGAAGTGAAATAACTCCAGGGCTATCAGCATTTATAACCAGCGACGTCATAGAGACAGCGAAGAAAGTGCCGGGCGGCGTTCGGGGTGTGTACGAAGCGGCCAAGAGAGATTTTCAGAACCTCTTTGCTCCTGAGACAATAAGCGACGCATCACGCAAAGCCGATGCCATCGTAGCCAAGAATATTCAGGATAAGGAACAACTCAAACAGGCGCTTCAAAAACAAACACGCAATCAGTTCTTGTTTTGGGAATCAGTGCCGGAAGAAATGCGGCTTCACGCAATGGACGCACTGGAAACGGGAGCGGAGCCAAGTTTCGGTAAGTTCAATTCCCAAGTAAAGGATCTGTTTACTCAATACCGGCAGCGGTTCGATAAGGACTTCGAGAATGAAAAGGGTATGGGTATCCATATCAACTACGTCTCGAACTACTTTCCGCACATGTGGGAAAATCCCGAAGCCGCGCAGCAGTTTTTCCGTGAGTACGCACAATCGCTCGGCAAGGACAAATACGCCAAAGAGAGAACAATTGATTTAATCAAACAGGGAATTAGCGCTGGTCTGAAACTTAAGACAACGAACCTTGAGGAAGTGGCACTCAAGAGAGATTTCGATTCTGCCCGAATGCTTGCACATCAGCAAACGATCAACGACCTCGAGAGCATGGGACTCGCCCGCCAGTATGACCCCTCGGCTCGCGTTCCGGGCGAAATGGTGGTAGATGCTCCAAACGGCAAACGCTACTCAGTGCCGCCGGACGTTGCACGGGTTCTACAAAACGCCCTTTTCTCACCCTCTCTCTGGTCCAACAAGGGAACGGTTGGCGTTGGGTTTCGGGGACTGATGGCGCTCAAGAATATGTTTGTGCCAATTAAGTTGGGGCTTTCGCTTTTCCATCCGGTTCACATTATTGGTATCGATAACGCGGCCCGCGCTGCCGTGACAATAGAAAAGGTTGCGGATAAAACAATTACCTGGGATCAGGGTGTAAAAGAAGGCGTAAACTCCTTTATCCATTGGACGAGGCCGAAGGGTTCGCAATTTCTTGATGCCTATGATCGATACCGTGTGAACGATGCGGACATGCCAGATGCCATGAAGCAGTCTGTCAACAACATGATTGAGGGGGGATTCAACCCGAGGCGTGAAGGTGTATGGAAAACGCGGGCAACGGATAGTTTCAAAAAGGCGCTCGCAGACGGTAACTATCCTGGGGCGGTGATACGTGGAGTGCCCGCCCTCCTTCAAGCGATGCAGACGCCCATATTCGATAAATGGATTCCCGCCCTTCGTGCCGCGCAGTTTGATTTTCGAGCGAAGGCACTTTTCGAGGGGCACCCCGAACTGCTTGATAAGCCAGCTGAAAGAGCCGTAGAACTCCGAAAGATCGGTAAAGAAGTCGATAACCAGTACGGCGAGATGAACTATTCAACATTGTTTTGGAACCGTTGGCTCCGTGATGTTGGGGTGGGAACGTCTCTGTCGCTCGGATGGAATCTTGGGTTTCTAAGAGAGTTCGGCGGGGCTGCCATTGATTTTGCGAAGGCCGGAAAGGATTTGTTTGCTGGTAATCTTAGCCGTGCCGATCTCACAAATAAGATGCTGTTTACGACAATCTATACCGCCGAAGCCATGGGACTCGGTGGATTGATGACATGGGCAATGACTGGCAAACCACCAACGCAGATGCTCGACTATTTTTATCCGAGAACTGGGGCCAAGAACGACGACGGTTCCGATGAGCGGTTGAGCACGCCGTACTACACGCGCGAGTATTTTATGGCAACGGATCACATAGCAAAAGAGGGACTCGTTGGCGGCCTGACTCAACTCGGTGTCAATAAATCGAACCCGGTCATAAATCCATTGATTGAACTCTGGCAGAACAAAGATTTCTACGGGTACCAAATAAACGATCCGAATGCACCAGCGCTGCAACGGGCGTATCAGATTGCGGGTTACATTGGTAAGCAACTATTGCCTATTAGCATTGGCAGCGGGTTACAAAGCCACGCGTCCGAGAAGGCGCGTATCGCGTCGTTCGCGGGTTTCAATCCCGCCCCGCGTTACATCACAAGAACCGGAATGCAGAGCAAAATAATGAATCTGTATGAAGAGAGGTTTGGCGGCGGTACTAAACCCTATTCGCAGAAACAGGCAGCGGATGCAAGACGAAATATTCTGAACTTGGTGAGGGGCGGCAACGCACAAGAGGCAGATCAGGCAATTCAAAACGCTGTCCAGGCTGGCATTCTCACGACGAGGCAAGTGCAAAACATCCGGCGCAGCGACAATGAACCGACCGACGTGTTCATGTACAAGCGACTTCCCAAATCCGACAAAATCGCCCTCTGGGACGAGATGTCGGAAGAGGAAAAGAAACGTTATCCGAATCCAACGCAATTGACCTCAAATCGTCGTTCCGTGATTAGAGCGAGGGTAAAGAGATGAATGTCCGTATAAAACCACTACCGGCAAAAGATTGCGCGTCCACGGGGCTGTTTGGTGGCAAAAATGGGGTCTATAAATCGCTTGAGGCGAGGCAATGAAACCACCGAAAGAATCAATGGTTGTTGTAATCGACAATGGTTTTTTTGTGGCTTTGGCCGAAAAGCTAACTGGTTATTTCAAGAAGGTCTACTACTGGACACCCAACTCTGCCGCGTTTCCAAAGGAAGCAGAAGAGGAAATAGGGACTGGTATAGCAAGGGTTGAGCGCATCCGAGGGAATATCGAAGGATATTTCGACAGGGTTGATGGATTTATATTCCCCGATTCTAATTTCACTGAAATGGCTCAATATCTCAAGGACCACGGAAAGTTAGTTTGGGGTGCGGCAAACGCGGAGTGGCTTGAGCAGGACAGGTGGAAGTACCGCGAGTACATGGAAGATAACAACATGGACCACCCGGAGACGCGGCGAATAATTGGCGACAAGAAATTGTTTGAATTTCTCATTCCGGAGAAGGATAAATACGTAAAGATTTCAAGGACACGCGGGGACTTCGAGACCTTCCATTGGATTGACGATAAGCATTCAAGATACAAACTCGAACAAACCCTTTTTCCCCTCGGTCCGCTCAAGGCTGACACCGAGTTTATCGTTGATGACGCGATCAATGATGCCGTTGAAATTGGATATGATGGAACGGTAGTCAATGGCGAATATCCGCCAATCGTGAGCTGGGGAATTGAGATAAAAGACAACTGCTATTTGGGGAAGGTAGAAAGGTACAGCAACTTACCGATTTCGCTCAGGGAAACCAATGCGGCATTGCAGCCTGTATTCAAGAAAGAAAAAACGACAAGTTTCTTCTCGACTGAAGTGCGAGTAAACAAAGATGGAAATTTTCTCATAGATCCTACTTGTCGCGCGGGTTCGCCCCCATTTCTCGCTGAACTCGAACTCTATTCGAATTGGCCCGAACATATATGGGCTGGAATGAACGGACAAGTCGTTCCGCTGAGACCTGTTGCCCGGTACATGGGATTCATATTCATCTACTCCGATGAATCGGACGATGACTGGCAGAAGGTGGATTTCCCCGATGCCGATAAGCAATGGTACAAGTTCTATAACCTCATCAAAATAGATAAAGAACACTGGGTTGTTCCGTTTAGGTATGAGCTTGGTGTAATCGGGGCAGTTGTGGCAATAGGGAATAGCCCCGACGACGTTGTGGCGAAGCTAAGAAAATACGCGGAAAAACTTAAAGGTGATGTGGAATTCAAATGGGAAGCGGTTGACAAGGCAATGAAGGCAATCAAAGAATTGAAGGTGAAATATGGAATCAACTTCTGACATGCCGGAAGATGAACGAGCGGCAAGCAACGAGGGTTGCGATAAAGATTCTGAAGGTGATGACTGAACAATTTTAAATAAGGAGCAAAAAATGAAAACAATCCTGTTCTTACTTTTATTTTCCGTTGTGGCGTTGGCGCAATACAACGGCGGCCAAGAGGGAAGCGTAACAGCCACGGCGGGACGCTACTATACCGCCGTCAGCATCGAGTCCACGCGGTACTACACGGAGGGCATAACGCTGTCGTTTGTCAATCCCTCAACGAATTCAGACACGTTGTATATCGGCTACTCGACAAAGATGGCTCAGGTTGACACGACGAATGTTGTGCCGATACTGCCGGGTTATATCTACACGACACCACCAGTCATGTGGTCTGCATTCTGGATAAAGTCGAGTAATGCAAGTGGTGGCACACACTACTATTACAGTGCCACAGGAGGGAAATGAAATGAAGACCTTACTGTCGGTTCTACTATTCATTAACATCGCTTCCGCTCAGACTGGCGTCGGGCTGCATCCAATCCCAATCTTACCATTTAGTGGTGCAAGTTTTGATACGGTTGCGATTACGAACCGTGGCAAACATGCGATTCCATTCAATATTCTTAATTCAAGTGGAACAAGCGTGGCGAAGATTGATTCAAGCGGCCTCATCAACGGTCAGACGATTTCAAGTGCGGCGAACTTCACGGGGAGTTTGACGGCGGCGGCGACGATTACAAGCAACGATATTTTGGGTTTTGCGATAGGCACATTTCCATCTCACGAGCGGATACAGTATAACGCAGGGGAGTTTGACTTTCTGACGGCAACGGATACGTGGGCGAACCTACAGGCGAATACCGCGACATTTAACGGCAACCTCACCGTCAACGGGACGGGGAGCAGCTATTTTGCAGGGTCAGTCGGCATCGGGACGACGGCGCCAACACGAACCTTAACAGTGAATAGTCCGACCAATGCTTTGATAGGGCTAGAATCTGCCGATGTTGAGAAAATGATAATCGGGTATTCGAGCACTTTCGATGGCTTTGACATTGCGAACGCGGGAGTGGCCGACCTATTTATCGTCCAACGCACTACCGGCAACGTCGGCATTAAAACCGTCGCACCAATTGCCACACTGGATGACAGTGGATCGTTTGCAACAAGAAACACATCACAATCAGTAAGTTATATTGCCGGAGCAGCGGATAACACTATTTACATGACGGCACCATCTGCTGCCGATACCGTTTTTCTCCCCACCGCTGTTGGAATATCCGGCCTATGGTACAAGGTTATGAAGACTGACGCAACCGCAAACAACGTTGTCGTACGGGCAAGTGGAGCGGAGCTTATCAACGGAGCTAACTCTTACGCGTTAACCGCACAATACAAGTATATCACCGTGCAGAGCAACGGCACGCAATGGTACATTTGGGGGAGCAACTAACATGAAAAAGCTGATACTCGTTTTCGCTTTCTTCGCAACTGCACTTTTTGCGCAAGAAACATTTCTGAGACAGAACCTGACGACCACCTGGATTGCTCCGACTTCCATGCCGGACAGCGCCGGAACTTATGCACTGGACGTGCATAACTATGGACCTGATACCCTTGAAGTATCAATACCCGGTACGTTTTATCAACTCATACCACGGGGCACAGCGAACTACCTCTTCACATTGGATTCGCTGCACACAAGCGTATTGTGGCGGGCGAAGAACTCAACAACCGAAGTTTTGTTCAGGATACACAAATAAGTGCTACAAAAGAACATCGACATAACAAAAACCCGAGGGGCTTGAAATGACACAGAAACAGATAACAATCAGTTGGCACATGGTTACGTTTATGATCGGTGTCATTTTCGGTGCTGGCGTTCTGTTTGCGACAGTGAATAACATGAAGGCATCGAGCTATTCACGCGAGGACGGGAAGGTTCTCGAGCTGAAGATCGAAGAATTGAATCAGAAGACCGACGCGATAATCAACTATCTCCAATCGGGGAGGTGGCCGATAAAGTACACAACTAAACCAAGGCGGTAGGGATGCAGACCACCGGACTCTTCACGATTCATCAATTTGATATTCACGTAAAACGACTCGGCGAACCGATCTATCTTTTTCCGTTTGGTGACGTTCACCGCTCAAGCCCCATGTGTTCAGATGAGCGCTGGCTTGCATATTGCGATTGGGCGGCACAAAAAAAGAACGCCTATTTCCTCGGTATGGGCGACTACGATGATCTGGCATCAACAACCGAAAGGGTGATCCTGACGGATAAAAAGCTACACGAATCAACGCAAGAGGTTCTTGAGGAACTCTACGTGAAGCACACGAAGAATCTTGTCAAGGAAATAACCTTTATGAAGGGAAAGCTAATCGGCCTCATAGAGGGTAATCACTGCGCGGTCTTTCGGAGCGGAATCACCTCCACACAGCGGATGGCAGATATGTTGAATTGCAAGTACCTTGGCGTTTCGGCGTTCATTCGCCTTGTGTTTCAGTATTCCACAATGAATACGGCGATTGACATCTGGGCGCATCACGGTAAGGGTGCCGCAAGGCTTATAGGTGGTTCAATTAACAGGGTGCAGCAAATGGGCGAGGCAGCGGAAGCCGATATTTACCTGATGGCTCACGACCACAAGAAAGCCGTTGGCATGACAACCAAACTTAGGCTGTCCAAGAACAACAACGGATTACCGCATCTCAATCACCGCAAACAACTTTACATCCGAACGGGGTCGTTCCTGAGGGGCTATGAAGATGGGCGCGTGAGTTATGTCGCGGATGGCGCAATGAATCCCACAGATCTCGGTGTGGTGAAAATCGAGATGACACCGCAGCGTACATGGAAGGAGGGGCGCGATACTTACTATGTCGATTTGCATGCAAGCATCTGATCGCTATCCCTGTCCCCCGAACGAGTTCTCCACCGATCTCGAAGAAATGCCATCAATACACACGAGCCGCGCAACGGAATTACTGTACTATGATCAAGTGAAGATCGATGGCAAAATTCACAACGTAAAGAAACAATCAAAACCAAAGAAGGAGTAATATCATGTTTCAGAAAGTATTCAGCAGCTGGAAAGTCTGGGGCCACGGCCTTTTGCTTGCGGTGCTTGGAGCTTTAGCCGCGGCATTCACCGGACAGAGTATCCCTGGAGTCTCAGAGGTCAACATGCTCATCATGGTGGCTCTCTCGGCCGGAATCGCCTACCTCATCAAGAACGTGTTCACGCAGACAGTTCCTAATGGGAGCAGTCTCTTTAGGCTCAGCCTCGTTGATGTAGGTTATATGGTGCTTCAATTCGTCTTAACGGGGATACTGACAGCGGTCCTTGCGACCCTAGCGACCTGGCATTTTCCGACGCTTGCGGGACTGGAAGCTATCGCATGGACGGCAGTCACAAATGCGGTTGTCTACCTTGCGAAAAATTTTGTAACTAATTCTCAGGGTCAACTCGCATCAGAGCCGACAAAATAATCGTGCAAAATCCAGAGTGCTCATCTTCTCCTCTCTGGTTGCTGGGGATGCCGCTCATCGGCATCTCTGGCTTAAATAGGGAATACCATGAACAATAAACTTATCGGCATCAGCATCGGCATCGTTGCCGCAGTTGCGTTTCTTGTGGCTGGATATTTCTATGTTTGGAACAAGTCAGCCTCCGAGCGGGATACATATTGGCAGTTGAAACTTGCTAATGCAAAGCACACGACGGACTCCATTTGGGTACCCTCAAAGCCGGACACGGTGAGGGTCATGATTCCATCTAAGCCCCTTGCTCCAGACTATCGACAAAAGGTTGACAGTGCATTCAGTGCGGGTATTGCGAGAGGTGCAGACTCACTGAGACGCTGGGTGAATTTTCTTGCCCAACCCCTTGACACGCTCCATGTTTTTCCTTCAAGGGACACGCTTTATGATTTCTACGCTCCGCTCACCCATGACTGGCATCCGTCCCTTCACTTAGCTCCGAGGCTTGCGGTCTACGACACGGTTTGGTATCCGTTGCCTCCGGTAACAAAGAATGCCACGTTCACGCAGGTCGTAACTGGTGGCGTGGTTGGTGCTGTTCTCGTTGAACTGTTTAGAGCGTTTGTATTGAGGAAACCATAGTGAAAACTATTGCCCTAAGCATTCTGGAATGGCTCTGGTCACGCGAACCGCAGTGGCTTAAGCCGTATGACGAGTTCGTTGCTGGACTTTGTGGGATTGCTCTGCCGTTCTTGTTTAACCTCATCACACAGAATGTGTTAGTTGTGTTACTTCTAACATACTTAACATTCAACAATCTGAGTGTATACTATGAACAGAACTGGGATCCGCACGGTTGGCAGGATGGTAAGGATTGCCGTGCCCGCTTGCCGGGACTCGGCGTTGCAATGCTAATCTGGATTGGAGTAAAAATACTGTGGAGATGACACCTAAATTTGAATATGCGTTCTCGAAAACATTTCCCTGGGAAAAGGGTTTTGAGTCAGCGGAAACGGCAGCAAAGATTCACGATTCAGGCGGTGCTACAATGGATGGCATTAGCGATGCAGGCGACGGAGTAAGGGACGGCCTCGCAAAATATCCCCGCTGTGGCATCGTCAATGTGCCGATTCAGAATTTGACCCTTGACCAAGTGAGGGAAATCTATTTTGTCTACTACTGGCAGGTCTGTAAGGCGGAATATTTCGAGGATACAAGACTTGCGGCGCTCGTGTTCGATTTGTTCTTCAACCAATACTCGATCGGTGTGAAACTTTTACAGCGGGGAATCAACTTGTTCTTTCCTGAGGCGATGCAGATAGCAGTTGACGGCGGAATAGGGAGTGAAACCATTGCCCATGCGAACTCCTTGGTGGCAGTCTCGCTTGTGAACAAAGTTGTGGATTTGCGGACAGCGCATTTCAGGAAGAAAGTCCCGTTTCTTCAAGGCCTGGTTGACAGGTCGGAAAGCTTTAGAATCACAATCATTTAGCCGCCTCTGTTAAGAGAAGTTCGAGTAGATTCGTTATTACACCCGTTAGTTGCAATGCGCGGTATCAAGTGCGCGGCCTTCCGTGGCCGCGCTTGCCTTCGTTCCATCACTCTGCCTTCGTGAAGTCCAAGTAGTATTCTTCCCCGATGTGGAACTGGCCGAGTAGAGCGGGATTCTGAACTGTGATGCTCAAATCGGCGGTCGGCGTGTACTTCGCGTAAGTGTTGTTCTCATCGCTGCCATCATCCGGGTAGCCGTTATTCCGTCCGACAGCGTGGAACTTGAGGTTCTCGCATCCATCGAATTGGTGTACTTCGGATACGCGCATCTTTGCTCTCATAGTTGGCATGGTGTTGCTCCTTTCTTGTTGTTGTAATTGTTCAGAGAAATCCCCGACGAAACTTGCAAACCGAAAGTCTGCGTCGAGTGCATCCCGTTCTTCCTGCGTCATATTTTTCTCCATCGTTTAAGCCTTTTATTGCCGTCGCCCGCCGTCCATGCCGGTCGCCGCCAAGCGCACGACAACTAACAAGGGCAATCACGACGGAAGCCTCAACTTCGCTGCGTGATTGCCTCGCCCGTTATGCGATAATGGCACTATTTATATTTCCCTTCGTACCATATTGCGTATTCGTCGGCGGCAAGTTTCGCCAAATCGTTTGTGCGCATCATAACGGCTTGCGGGTTGTCGGTAGCAATCATAAATCCAGCAGCGAATGCTTCTCTTATGCGAAGTTCTTCTTCGGAGCCAGTACGCATAACAGGCGGAACATCGCTCGTCTTCGGCAAATCAGCTTTGACGTTTATAGCCGCGTCCCATAACCGACCGAGTACGTCCCGGCGCATCTGGTCGTCGTACAGACCTCCGCCCTCAATCGCTTCACTTATTGCTTCATCTTTAGTCGTTTTTCTTCGCTCTCTTTCTGTCGGACAAAGCCGATTTTGATGTTCCGCCGCGCTCTGCGACGATGAGCTTATAGAGTGGCCGTTCGCTCACCGTCCCCGATTTCCGAATTTGCGAATCACCAACATGATGGGCCAGCCGCTCGGCGTACCTTCGTACTTTGGCGGCTTTCTTCCCGTGGGCATATATTTCATAAGAGATACCTGCGCCACCCACGTTCATCGCTGCCGTTCGCCAGTGGCGTCCGTAGTGTGGATTCTTTGCCAGTGCTCTCTCATGCTTGCCCAACCGTCGAGCCGAGCGCCCTCTATTGCTCGGTCTGCCCATGTTTGGTTCCTCTCCTTACTTTGCGGGTTGCATTGCGCGTCACGCCCCTTTCGAGGCGGCATCTATTTGGAAGGAAGGGGTCAATCACTTGATTCCTCCGTTAACTTCTCAATCTTCACTGTGACTGTTTCCACGTCCCGCTCTTCTTGGGCCTTCATGTGCCTCACGCCGAGTTTAGATTTAATTATGAAGTCGCCACAAATAGCTTCTCGAATTCCATCAAAAGATTCCGCGATTTCCTTGTGCAGGGCATTGTATCGAATGGCAGACGGATGAAGTAGTTCGTGTTCCTTGACTTTTGCATTGAGTTCTTCGTCCTCGACATTTGGGATCACTTCACCGTAATCCATCGGTGGATTACAAAGCTTCTGGAAAAACGGGCAGCGCTTACATTCTACGATATTGTCCTTGAGAAAGTCTGGCGGCTCGTGCTTCACTACGGCATCACGCACGGCTTCGGCTTTCTTCAATAACGATTCGGCGTAATCGTAATCGAGCTTAACTGGCACGATGCGTATTTTTTTAGCCTCCTTGGATTTGAGGATAAAAATCGCATCTTCAATGCCGTGGAGCACCATATATGTCTGAATTTAAGCGTACCATTTTTTATAATATCCTTCGTTGAAATCCCCGATGGTTTGTAGTTTCTCCCAGGCGTAAGGGGATACAGTCTTAATCTCGGCTATCATCTGCTTGCCCTGGTACTCAAGAATGCCATCGATTGATCCGCTGATTCCGAGTTCTTGCCAAGATGCTGTGACTTGAGACTTAAGCAACTCGAATCCCAATTCGGAAAGGTAACGGCGAACGCCAGGCTCTTGGTCTACGCCCTCTTGGAAGATTGCAACCAGATCGGTTGAGATGGGATCTAAGTCGCCCTCTGTCATCATGTAATATATCCGGCGTGGACAGGGATCGCCGATGCCGCTTGCCCGGATTGAGCGCCATTTGTCACGGTGAGATTTGTCGCGCAGGTATTTCTCTTGTGCTGACTCAATGGCGCTCTTAATATCTGCGCCTATCTCAACTTGCTCATGTTCCATCATTCATCATTCTCCTTATAAATTCGGCGTGCAGAGTCATCGCCTACCATGACGACGCTGAGAACTCGGCACCTCCCGACTACGGGCTTTACGCCTCTCAACTGTCCTGTCTGCACGCCTAGTTTCATGTTTATTGCCCTATATCTATTTGCTCGGCCTTGGGTTTCACCAACGGGTCACTCTGCGGGGCAATGGTTTCGATTTCGACAACCGAAACTTCCTTGGCGCTGAACTGCAGGCGGTTCTGATATTCGGTCACCGATACCTTTTCGCAATGCAACCACTTATCCTTCTCAGCGCCTGGAAGCTTTGTTCCCCAACAGGACACTTTTATCGTGGCGTTGTTGTCGGGTTCAATGAGGAGATAATCTGTGATTGGGCTATCACCGTTTTTTGTTTTGACCTTACGTTCGGTGACATTTGCAATTTTTCCTTGCACATTAATGATACTACCGACCGTCGCCTGGAGTGCTTCAACGATCTTGAGGTTGCCGGTCTTGCCTCCCTGGGAGCCGGTCTTGAACTCAACTTTAGCACCAGCTTGTTCGGCACCATATCCAAGTTCTTTTAGGTCATCCCATGTCAGGCCCTTGAGTCCCATGAGCTCCGTTACACCACGACTGAGCGCGTTTTCGCGCGCTTTCTTCCGAGCGTCTCCACGAATGAGACGCGCAGCGATTTCCTTTGAGCCAGTGCGCTTTTCTTCCTTTGCAAGGATTCCGGCATCGCCCTCCGCGCCAGTGAAGAACTTATCGACTGTCGAGCAATCGCCCTGTGAGACTGTACTTTGACCCATCCATTCGATTTGCATCAGGCAGTCGATGAAATAGTGATCACCGAGCTTCTCTTCTTGGAACAGCGCCTCACCGACCTTAAAGCCGCGCACGGCAGCCATAATGCGTGAAGCACCTTCACCCTCGAGGTAAGGTTTTCCTCCAAAGTCAATCCAATCATGTTTCTTGGTTGCCTTAATAGCAGTCATAAGCAGCTTCTGTCTGAGTTCGATTTGTTTTTCGACGAGCCTCACGTAATCATCGGTGAGTAATATCACGTCGATTTGCTTTACGCTCGGAACCGCAAGGCTCCGGGTTTCTGTTTTCTCGCTGATAACTTCAGCGTTCTCTACTTCACTCATCTCACTTCTCCTTTTTATTTAAAAGTTCCCAAACGCTTTTTCAAGCGCATGCCCGAACTGGTATTTGCCGTTCAGCCTACGCTCGTACTCTTCCCGACAATGCCACTCGCGTTCCGCGGGCTTGTTGTCATCAGGCGTGAAAGGCAAGCATTCGTCTTTCCATGCCCAGTGGTCTGTGCCATCATGTTCGCAGTCTATCAATAGTTTCTCCGCGTGGTCAGGACAAAGATACGCGGTGACAGTCGCTCCAGATTCTTCGATTACCCGAAACCTTGATGCTGCGTTCTCGCAATCATTGACATTACATCGTTCACCGTCAAGCGAGGACACATCAAGGCTGCGGAGGTATCGTGCTTCACGGTCGGCTTCGATAGAAGAAAAATCAGTCATAATTCCTCCTTCGAAAATTGGAGCAACTGGCAGGCCCGGAATTCTCTGCACGCGCCTCGCAGCCCTTTGACGTTGCGTTAACCCGTATCGGACAGAGCTCAGCGTGAGTTCCTGCGGTTTGACAGCGGCGGTTGCCCTTAAATTTTTGGTTGGATTGCTCGGAAGGGACAAATAGAGGCCGCCCCTCCCAAGCGGGGTGTGATAAGCATGCACCAGTAAAGGTGAGGCTACCCACTCGGTTGAGGGGCGGAAATAGAAAGTCAAGATGTCTGTTACTGGTACTGCTTATCACGTGATAAATCTAACTCCTGTCCTTGGTAGTGTCAAGTCTTTTTGAGGATTTATTTTTCCGAACCACGCGGTAAGCATGCGTCGTTTTCTGGGCCTTATCGCACCATGACGAAATCCAACGCTGTTTGCATTCACGAAAGAATGTCCTCCCGCAACGGGTGCAGTGGTACCGGTACGATCTCATTTCTTCGCCTGTGCCTGTTGCCATTTTTTGATTTCCGTCGGCGTCATCTCACGGAAGTGATACTCCGACTGCGGAGACGCGAATTGCATGTGGCGCTGTTTTTCTTCCGCTGCCTCCTTGTGCTTGATTCCGTCGATTACAACTTCCCACTGGATCGCGCCGATCGCTCTTGATTCAATTATGTACATTCCGTTTTTCCTTCTCCGGTTTTCTGAATTGCATGTGCTCTTTGCAGTAGTACATTTTGTAGCCGTCTTTATCGTTTCCCAGTGGTACTAACCTCGCAACAGGGCACTTGCAGGCGGTTGTTCCTTTGTCCTTAGCGCGGCGAGTCATAAGAAACCCTCGCACAGCATCGCAGTCCTCCCGCATTTACTACACGTTGCGGTAGGCTCGTTGTCGGTGTATTTTCTCATCGACATCGTTTCATCGGCTTTGACAAACCGTCCGCATTTTTCGCAGACGGGGATAAAGTACAAAACGCCGTCTTCGCCAAAGTCATAGACCACGCGGCGGACATTTTCGTAAGTGCAGTCGTCGATCATTTGTTCGCCCTTATTCTATACACCCCATGTCCAACTTTTCGCCCGTTGAAGTCGGAATACTCAAGGAGGGGTTTTCCGTCTATATAGGCTACGATCTCAACTATGCCGTTGCTAACCAGGTGATTCAGGCTCCGGCAAACTGACGTGTCGGGCATGTGCAAGACGATTGCGATCTCGTGACGCGATAGCGGTCTCTCGCTTGTGGAAAGGAGTGCAAGGATTTTTTCGTTTTGGTTGTAGAATCCCGGCTTGACCGTCTCGTGGGCTTCGGCTCGGACTTGGCGTCCGAAGAAAGGACGTTCCACTTCGGCGGTGTTATCTAACGCTATCGTCATCTTGCTTTCACTCCCCTCCGAAGAATATGTTCACGCTGTCCTTCCTAACGTAGAGAGCGTTGTTGGACAGATCGCGTATGACGGATGAGTCGAAGAGTTTATGAGACGCGACATCATTGCTGACGTAAGACGTTGACGAGCCGTAATGCTTCGACGTTGACGACTCGTAGTGCTCCGAGGTTGATGACTCGTAGTGCTTCGACGTTGACGAGCCGTAGTGCTTGGACGTCGAACTGCCGTAGTGCTCGGACGTCGAGCTGCCGTAGTGCTCGGACGTTGAACTGTCGTAGTGCTTGGACGTCGAACTGCCGTAGTGCTCGGACGTCGAACTGCCGAAGTGCTCGGACGTCGAGCTGCCGTAGTGCTCGGACGTTGAACTGTCGTAGTGCTTGGACGTCGAACTGTCGTAGTGCTTGGACGTCGAACTGCCGTAGTGCTCGGACGTCGAACTGCCGAAGTGGATGCTCTGCCTATCCATTAGGATATGGTTGCCGCTGAAATAGATGTCATGAGCGGTACACAGCTTCTCGCCAAACCACTCACGAATTTCGTCGGGGGTCATCATGTTGATGGAAACCACCCAACCGATGTTCTCTTTGATAACTTCAAGTAATGCCGATGCCGTCTTGGACTTTAGCGCAGCCTTATATCCTCCGGAACAAGCACCCTTTTCTTTTGCACGCTTTAAAACTTTCTGTTTCAGTTCATCAAAGTTCATTTTGCCTCTCCTTTCATTTTAGTCACCGTGCGCAACGTGGAACACAGGGCAGATAACAAACAGGAAAAAGGCGGTTCAGTCATCCTCTTCGCGCTCGCGCCTCGCTTTGGCACGCAGGGCATCGGCAATCTCTTTTTCGCTCACTTCTCGCGCCGACATGCAAACCGCTCTCTCACCAGCCGAAAAGGCGGTGCCACTAAACTTCATTTTTGCCTCTTCGGGTGAATCGGCTTCGACAAACGACGGACCATACGTTGCCGTCATACTTCCATAACTAACTTTGTAGATAGACATTTTACATCTCCTTTCAAAATCTTTTTTGTAGTTCTTCCAGCGAGCGGATTACGATGTATTCACCGCCTGCTGCTTCGAGCGCGACTTGGAATTTTTTCTGGTTTTCGGACTGGCGTCCTGTCGGGCGTTTAAACTCAAGGGCAATGAGTTTACCGTTCTCGACGGCGATCCGATCTGGTAGCCCAGGGTAGGCACCAAGTCCCTGTAGAATCGGAAAGTTGAAAACGCGTTTCCATTTCAAATATTCAACGCTCTGGCGCTTGAGTCTGGTTTCGGGGGTTGTTTTCATTCCTTTCCTATGCATGTTTTGCGTGTTGCGTTGTTCCGGATGTTGGGCAGCCATTCGCGAAGCGATGAATCGATGCCC
>JAEHJW020005375.1_pt1 | contig 33933 bp, 43 predicted proteins | sample 9271431 | NCBI WGS metagenome assembly JAEHJW02 | reverse complement strand
GGCCCAGACGGCGATCTGGTTGGTGCCGGCGGCGGGGGGAGCGAGGGTGGTCGCGTGTGCCGGGATAAGGTAGCTGCCCAGCGCTTTGGGATCGGCGAACGCGGCGATATCGCCGACATAGGCGCCGGTCGCGGGATCGTAGGAATGGACGGTGATCGACGGCATCGGCGGCTCCTAGTATTTGATGCAGGCGAGCAGGTTGACGTTCTTCGGGCGCGTCTCGGTGCCGCCCGTGGAGCCACTGGCGTAACTGGCGCCGGCAAAGATCGTGTCGTAGCCGGTGTTGCTGGCGCCGTAGCCGTAGTAGCTGCCGTAGGTGTGGGTGTGGGCCGCGAAGGAATCGGCTTCGTAGGTGCCGAATGCTCCCGCCCGGTCGGGGTCGAGGCCGCGTCCATTGTCGTAGCCGCGCACGAACACGCCGCGCAGGTCGGGGAGGTTGAAGGTGGTGGCGCCGTCGCCCGCGCCGAAGGTGGTGCCGATGGCGGCGAACAGGGCCGCGTAGCTGGTGCGCGGCACCGCCGAGCCGTCGGCGGCGAGCCATCCGGCGGGGGGCGCCGTCATGGCGAAATGGGCCACCGCGCCGGCGGGGACGGTGACCAGCCCGGCGGCGGCGACGGCGGTGCCGTCCGCCAGTTTCGGGATGAGGTTGCCGGAGCCGTCGTCCTGAAGGCCGTTGCCGATGTTCTCCTTGGCGAGCGCTCCCAACGGCACCGCGACCGTGAGGGTCTCGTTCCCCCCGGAATTGCCGATGGCCAGCGTGACGTTGGCGCCCGCCAGTAATTTGGCCGCCAGCGGACCGGCGGTGGTGTCGTTGGCGTCGATGACGATTCCGGCAGCGAAACTTTTAGTTGTCTCATTGACGGTACCGATGACGATCCACGTCGTGTCAGCCTGATCACGGAGCTTGATCGTGTTCGTGCCCGTGTCATGCCACAGCACGCCGGCGAGCGACGAAATACCGAGCGCCGCCGCCGTGGGGGGAGATGCCCCGGATTGAAGAGTCGCCAGCGCGAGGTCCGCGTTGTTGACGTCGTTCAACATGGTGAGACCGGACAGCGGTCCAGTGGTAGGGATGGCTACCGGTTCTTCGGCCATAGTCAATACCCCTCGACGGTGAGATTGACGGAGCGGGCGACGCCCGCGCCGCCGTTGACGACCTGGATGGTCGCCTGCGACAAACTCTCGCCGGTGACGACGGCGGTGTCGCCGGCCTGCGCCCCCAGGATGGTGACCTGGATCAGCGGTAAGTTTCCTCCGCCCGGACCGCCGTTGAACGGTACCGGCGCCGTCGCGCCGTCCGGCGTGAATTGCAGCGTGAGGCCCCCTGCCGGCACCGCCAGGGTGACGTACCGGTCAACCCGGTCGGGGACGTCCACGGCGAACACGAGGTCGGTGAGCAGCATCGACACCTGCGGATCGGCGCTCGTCAGCAGGATCCGGCAGTCGAAGACGCGGCCGGTATAGGCGCCGGGTATCCAGGTCTGCCAGTCGCCCCAGGCGACGCCGTCCTGGGACAGACGGATCTGCGGAACCGCCTGCGCCCGGCCGCCGGTGTCGATGCCGATCACATCGGCGATCTGGGTGATGTCCGTCACCTGCGTGATGTCAACGGCCCCCACGTCGTAGGCGATGGCGCCGAGCAGAGTGATGAGGACGTTGCACGTCGCCACCCGGCCGACGTCGATCCGGTCGGCGGCCGGGATCTGATACGTGCCGCTGGCGGCGATGCCGCCGTAATAGACCACGTCGGCGATGGCGGTGACGTCGGCCGCCTGGGTGATGTCGCCCGCGCCGGTGAGCGTCAGGTATTGGCCGGAAAGCGCGGTGCCCGAGAAGATGCCCTGCCACCCTTCCGCCGCCTGGTCGCGGGTGGCGATGACGTTGGAGGTGAGCTGAGAGCCCGCCACCACCACGCTGGCCCAGGCGGTCGAATAGACGTCCGGGCCGTTGGGGACCTGATAATGGGCTGCAACCCAGTACGTGCCATCGCCGGCCGTCGGCGCGTGGACCAACGGCGTGTCGCCGATCCTGCGCGCGGTCTGCGGGCTCGCGCCCTCCCGGATCTCGTAGTCGATCCTGCGGAAATCCGTGACCGGGTCCCACGTCAACTGCGTGATGCCGGCGATATAGGCGGTCGAGAGGCCCGTGACGGGAGGAAGCGGGGACGCGAGGGCCGAGCCCGTGAGGGTGTAGGAATAGGAGGGAACGTCCTCCAGCGCCTGCTCGGCCGCGCCCCACAGGTTGAAGGACAGCAGCTTGATGTGGAGCGTCGTTCCGATCTGGTCGGCGGTGAAGGGGATCTTGCACAGCGCGTCGTCGATTCGCACGAACGCCGCCCCCGCCGCGTGGGCGCCGATGCCCGTCCCGTACATCCCGCGCCGCAGGTAAGTGCCCAGGCTGTACCGGTAAGGCGCCGTCAGGGTCGCGGTCTCGTAGGCGATGATCTCGCCTCCGTTCCCGTTGTCGTTGGCCACCCAGCAGGCGGTATGTCCCAGATCCGCGTCGGCGGACGTTCCCGACAGCAGCGCGCCGCTGGACTCGGTCAAATCTACCATCGCCGTGTCGACGGTGTCGGGGTCGGTTCCCGCCGGCAGCGCGGCCGACAGCGCACCCATACGCGCCGGGTTGCTCACCACCCCGACGCGGCGGTAGGTGACCCCGTCGTTGGACCCCCAGACCTCGCACCCTCCCCAATTCGCGCCGCCCCCGGTGGCGATCCACACCGCCAGACGGCCAGCCAGGGCGTCGGGAGGCTCGAAAATGATCGGCGCCAGCGCGTTCCCGGGCGCGGCGTTGAAATTGTGGGCGTAGGATGCTTTCGGCGCGGCGCCGAACACCGGCGCGGCGCCGGTGCCGGGAAGGTATTCCTCCAGAACGAACGTCAGCGACATGTCCTGCTGGTTCTCGCTGATCTCCTTGATGCGCACCCACGCGCCGTCCAGGCCCAGGGCGGAGTCGGCGAGGGCGATCACGTCCATCGGATCGAGCAGGATGTAGAACCACGGAACAGTGATGGTGTAGGTGAGGCGCTCGCCCTCGCGCCCGAGCTGGAGCTGGGCCGAGACCCAAGCCGCCTGCTCATGGCAGAAGAAGTGGAGCTGCTTGGTGTCCTTGGCGCGCAGGCCGAAGACGGCGATCTCGGAATCGTCGGCCGCCTCGACGACGGCCGGATTGTAGGCGTTTCCTCTGTCAAGGTACTCCACCTTCACGTCGTTGTAGGCTTGGCTCACGGGCGTGCGCCCGAAGACGACCGGATCGGACGACGTGTAGGTCGAAACGCCCGAGGCCGCCGTCCCAGTGTTCGGCAGGAAATCGTCGTCGCCCAGCGAATAGACCGGCGCGGCGGGTGGGGACCAGACATACCCGTTGCCGTTGACTTCCTGGTCGCCGTAGGGAACCCAGTCCAGCAGGCCGGCGGACCACACGAACTCGCCGTTAAGGCCGGTGCAAAGGTCTCCTAAAACCGTATTCAACGCCGTCGCGGTGTTGAGCGCCGGCGAGATGAACAGACCGTTGGCGTAGCCCCAGGCGCGCATCTGGGCGAGCGCGCCCAGATTTGCCGCGGGAAAGCCGGCGCCGTAACGGGGATTGGAGAGAGTGTCCGAGACCCACGCGGCCGGGTCGGCGTCGGCGACGTCGACGATGGTGAGCGCGGCGCCCGCATCGGCCGCGCTGAACGTGTACAGTCCCGACGCCGACACCGAGAACTCGCCGGCGCCCGGCGCTCCCAGGACCTGCGCGAATGTGCGCCCATCGGCGCTGGTGACTCCGGGCGCCAGCGCCAAGTCGATGATGACCACCTGCGCGCCCGCGTCGGCCGGGCTGAACGTGTAAAGCCCCGACGCCGAGACCGTGTATTCCCCCGGCCCAGGATCGGCGCCCACCGGGATGAGGAACGGGCCGCCCAGATACTTCACGCCGCACGATGCGCTGCCGGCGATCGCCGCGCCGTCGATCTGGCCGGTGACGACGGGCAGCGCGGCCGAGGCCGTGGGATTGGCCGCCTGCACCTGGTAGGGCGCCGTCGCCGGCACCATCGCCTGCTCGGTCAGCGAATCGGCCAGCGACCAGTACTGCGCCTGCCGGGTACAGGGCGCCTGCACCGTCCAGCTCTCGGTGACGGCGTTGCAGACGGCGCCCAGTACCTCCCAGGTCAGCGTCGGCAGGCTGGAATTGCTCCCCAGATCGAAGGGGGCGGCGGCGACGCAGGCCAGCCCGGAATAGCCGAGCGCCTGCGCGGGGTGGTTGGTGGCCAGGTATCCCCACGGTGGCTGGCCCTGAGCGCCGTCCAGCGCGACGAAATTGTCGGCCGCCAGGGTCGTCGGCGCGCTGCTGTTCCACAGATAGCGCACGGCGGTGAGCGGCCCTTCGCACAGACCGAAGATCATGGCGGCCTGATAGGTATAGCTGCCCGAACTCTTGCCGCTGCCGCCGCCGCCGCCATTGTGCGCCAGGATGCCGCCAGCGAAGAAATTATGGTGCGGCAGGATGGTCAGGTTGTACGTGAATGGAATGTCCGGCGCGGAGACGATCCGGGTGATCGTCGCGCGGCCGTGATCCTCGTGAATCAGCCGATCGCCGGGGCGCCAATCCTTGGCTTCGCGCCGAAGCTTCCCGTCCAGCCACAGGTAATGGTTCTCGGTGACATGGATTTCATGGCCGCTGCGGCCGGCGAGGAAGCGCAGGCGCAGCATCTTGTCGTGGCTGTCGTTGGCCACGTCGTGGATGTGGACGATCTGGACCGTTCCAGAGATCTTCTCGCCGGTCTCGGGATCGAGGCACCACACCGGATCGCCGGGCCGGATCGGAAGCACCCGCGGGAAAATCCGGCGCAACCAGCGCGGCAGCCGCCAGTAGACTGGCCACGGCATCCACGCCGGCTTGCCGAGGGGGCGCTTTCCCCATGGCGTGGAAATCAGGGTTTCCGGCGCGAAGCACCCGCTGCCACGGCCGCCCTTGCCACCACCCCCGCTGCCGGCGGCGCTGGAACTCTGGGGGATGGCCTGGAAGTCCCCGTACCACACTAGGTTGCCGGCGATGCGCGCTTTTCCGCCCACCAGCGCGACGGGGACGCCCATCAGGGACGTCTGGATGCGCAGCGCGGATGCCGGCTGTCGAGGCGGCTGCTGGACGCGCCGCGCGCTGCCTCCCGCGATGAAGCTCATGCGGTGGCTCCCCACAGGGTGAAGAACCGTGGGTGCCGATCCCCCAGCGGCCGCTTGGCCAGCGGATCGCGAAGGCCGTCCCCCAGCGTGACGCAGCGGCCCGATACCGCGTGGATGATGGTCGGCCAGTCGATGACGATGGCTCCGTGCGCCCAGCAATGGCCGACGCGGTAAAGCACGAAATCGCCGGGCAGGGGCGGTCCCGGGACCTCGGCTGCGTGCTTGAGGACCTCGCCCAGATACAGCTCCTCGCGCTGGTTGAGGTGCCACTGCGGGGAATAGGTCGCCAGCGGAATGTCGCCGAGCAGCGCCGCCGCGTGGTAGACGGCGGCCGGCAACTGGGCGCAATCGACCCCCGCGCCCTTGACGCGCTGCGCCGGATGATAGGGCGTGCGCAACCACGCCATCGCCTCGGCCACCACCCGTTCCCGCTCCTCGCGCTCGGTTTCCCTCAACTGGCTGTCTCCGGGGCCGGGATGAACGGCATGCCGCCGAAATTGGCCACGTTGCCGAAGGCCGCGCAGGCGCCCTGCCCCTTGTCGCAGCCCGGATAGCCGGTGAAGGTATCGCCGGGGGCGACCGGCCACGGCAGCGGTTTGAGCAGTTGAAAGGTGCCCGGGTTGCCGGGGGTCCACCTCCGCACCGCCCGTCCGATGCCCGTGTTGGCGCCCGACGTCATGACGATGTGGCCCAGCGCGTAGGTGCCCGAACCGCCGGGCGCCCCCAGGGCCGACAGCAGCACGGATTGAGTCGAGCCGGCAACGAGGGTGCCGGCTTGCGCGAATGCGGCGGCCGACAACCCGCACCCCTCGCTCCAGAGCGCCCACCGGCAGGTCGCCTGGTAAAGCGTGCGCGGAAGCGCGATATTCAGCAGTTCCAGATGGCTGTTGATGGTGATGACGCTGACGGACCGGCCGCCGCTTACCGGCGCGATTCGGCCGGTGAAGACGTTGACGACACCGCGCATCGCGCCGCCGGGAAGACCCGGGCCGATGGGGGGCGGCCCGTCCCAATAGGCCCGGTCCACGGTGGCCAGCGCCCCGTCCAGCGCCCCGGCGCGCACCGCGGCCAGCCAGGGCTGCCCCCCGATGGTCGCTCCCGGCAGCGGCACCACCACCACCTGCCAGGTGTCCACGTCCAATCCGACCTTCCAATGCCCATAGGATTTCGACTTGAAGGTGTCGAACATCGCGGCCTTGGACGACCACGTAAGCGCGGTGGGGACGTACGGCACCGTGACGTCGAGGTCGGACGTGGTGTAGCGCAGCACCGGCCCATCGCCGACCAGGCTGAACGTGTAGAGGTCGGCGACCCACGCGGCGCGCGGTTTCGTCGCCAGCCACGCCGCCAATCCCCCCGCGCTCGGCTCCCAGTTGGCGGTTTTCATCACACCACCTTGATGCTGGTGAACGAGATCTTCTGTCCCTTCCAGCGCCCCATCATGAACTTGGTGAAATCCGCCTGGTCGGCGTCGAACCGGCAGGCCCAGTTGAAGGACCCCGACCACGACACGGGCGCTCCCGGCGCCGGCGCCGCGGTGAACTGGACGGCGTACACGAGGCCCCACTGGGGATCGGTGAGCAGGGTGTACGTGCCGGCGCCCTGAAGGACGCCTCCGGCCTCGATCTGGACCGAGGCGCCCACCACGTCCTGAATCGGCTCCGCGTAGCCTCCCAGCGCGCGCACGAAGGGGAACACCGTCGTGACGCCGTCGCCGACGCCCATGGCCTGGGCGGTCACCGCGTTGTCGTCGGGATCGGTCCAGTGGAACGGGGTTCCCCGCCCGGCGCATTCATTGAAGACGCCGACCATCGCCTGCCACTCGGCATAGCCGAAGGCTGCGCGCAGCAGGTTGAGCGGGATCTGCCAGCGCCAGCGCGGATAGGTCCAGAACGAGACGGCGTAGTCCTTGCCCGACACGGCCTCCTGCACCGTGGTCTTCCACACGGGGGAGCGGGTGGGAAAGCCGGCGCCGTCGAAGGCGGGAAAGGACGGGATCGCCATCAGTAGTTCCCCCGGGTCGAGGGATTGGCCCCCCAATAGGACTGAAGATTGGTCGACAGCCAGCGCAGCGTCTGGGGATTGGACAGCACCGACACCACGCTGTGGCCGTCCAGCGCGTTGACGTGGAAATGCACCTCGCCGCCGCCGTTACCCGCGCCATCCCCCGATGGGGACGCGCCGGACGACGGCGTCGGCCCGGGGATCGAGGTCATGCTGGCGGGCAGCCCCAACGCCGGCCCCTTGAGCGCCGCCCGCAGAGGTTCGGCGATGGCGGCGGGGAGGACCATTTCGTCCTTGTGGAGTTCGGTCAATGCCCCGTCATAGGGGACACGCTCCCAACCGCCGGCTGCGGACGCGAGGCCTAGATAGCTTAGGCCTTGCTGAAAGGTCGCCTGCCCAACTCCCGGTGCCATGGCCCACCCGACGACGGGGATGGCGGCCACTGACGACATCGCTGCGACGGCGGCGATAGCCGCGTACGCCGGGATTTCACCTACGGCTTCCGCCTTGGACGCCATGATCGAGGCAATGGCTGATGCGCCTTCCGCCGCATCGCGCGTGCCGCTCTCCGCGACGGTCGCCGTGGTCTTCGAGCCTTCCAGTCCCAGCCACTGCGCGAGCTGCTCCGCGACACGCCCCAGGAAGGTGGATTGACTGGCGGCATCGGACGCGGCGCGGGTCGCGTTCCCGCTTTCCGTCGCCGCCGTCTTCGTCAGTTCCGCCCATACCCACGCCAGCATCCCGCCTTCGGCGGCCTGTTGGTCGGAGGCCAGCCCCAGGGCGTTGGTGATCAGCTTGTGCTCCAGCCACCGCGCGTCCGCGGACAATTCCTCCATCAGGAAATCCGATGCCGCCCGCGCCGCCACCTGGCGCATGGTCTCGGTGCCCATGACGATGCCCTGGACCATGGCGTCCATGCCGCGGTTGATGGGCGAGAACGCCTGCTCCCACTGCCGCGCCGTCTCCTCGGCCGCCTGACGGTGGGCTTGCGCCTCCTGGTCCGCCAGGCGCGCGCTGTCCTGCTCGTACTGGGCGGCAAGCGTCGCTCGGCGCTGGAGCGCCCGCTCCCATGCCTGCGTGCCCTGTTCGAGGCCGGCGTCCTCGATGTCGAGTCGCTGAAGGGTCTGCTGGTAATCCTCGTCGGTCAGTTGCTGGAGCGCCTGGATCTTCTGCTCGTTGGTCATCCGGCCGGCGGCGACCTCGGCGTCCAGGCCATCCTTTTCGGTTTGCAGATTGATCCTGGCCACCTCGGCGTCGGTCTGCCGGCGCTCCTGCGCCATCCGGTCCTGCTCGGCCTGATAGGCGCGCACCGCCGCGTTCATCTTGTCCAGCGCCGCCGTCGCCTGTGCCGATTCGGCGCCCCAGGTCTGCTCCGCATAGGCGTAGACCGCGCCCTCGGCCGCGATCCGCTCCTGCGAGGCGGCGCGGGTGGCGGCGGCGACCGTCTGGAGGGAGCGAATCTGCCCGTTCGCCGCCTCGGCATGGAGCTGCGCGACCTTGACCGACTCGTCCCGGCTGATGCGGACCTTCTCGTCAGCCGACACGCGGGCGTCGGCCAGCTTGCGCCGGTCGGCCTCGACCTCGATGGACAGCTCCTGCGCGCGGCCCATGGTGCCGGCGGCGATGCGGCGCTGGGTCTCGGCGTCGATCTCGGCCACCACCTCGCCGCTGGTCTGCCGCGCCAGCGCGACCCGCGCCGACTGGATCTGCCGGTCGATCTCGATTGTGGACTGGCCGGCTTGGCTGTAGGCCTCCTTCTGCTTTTCCCAGAACGCCACGGTGTCGGACGCGATCTGGGCGTCGGTCTTCGAGATGTCGTCGCGGATCGTGGACGCCTGCGTCCGCAAGCTGTCCATGGGAGCCACCGACGGCGCGGCCAGGGTGGGCGCCGCCGCGGCGTCGTCCCCTCCCAGCATGGTCTTCGCCATGTTCCCGGGTGTCGCGTCCTTGCCGGCGCCCAGGGTCTTCTGACGCAGAGCCCATTTCTCCGACAGCGACAGCCCGTCGATCATCTTCGCGTCGAAGTCGGCCGCCGCCGACGCGGTGTCGGTGAGCTGGCGCATCAGGATGCGCAGGCCCTGCGACTGGTTGCCGTCGTCGATGGCCTTGGTGAAGGCGTCGATCACCGGCGGCGCGGCTCCCAATGTGGTCAGCAGCTTGCGGCCGTTCGTGGCCGGCTCGGCGAAGGCCGCCCCCAGTTGCTGGGCCGCCTGGGGCGTCTTCACCCCCATGGCCGCCGCCAGGGGATCGAGCGCATCCACCAGCGCCTGGATCTCGGGCCCCGAGGCGCCGCGTATGCGCGCGAAGTTGGCGACGATGGTGGAGGCTTCCTGGGTCGATACTCCGGAAAGGTCCTTGAGATGGCCGATCAGGCCCTCGATGGCGGCGGGGTCGAGCTTCGCGCCCGACAGCACGGTGGCCGCCTGAACGCGGTCCACGGCATCGGCCAGGTCGTCGATGTGCCGGATGGCCTCGTAGGCGGCGTAGCCCAGCGCGGCGATGGCCGCGCCGGCGGCCATGGTGGGGACGGACAGGCCGCCCATGCGCTCGGCCAGCACCATCAGGCTCGGCCCGAACCGCGTCCAGTTGCCGGTGAGCGCTTCGTGGCCCAGCACCATCATCTCGCGCCGGGCGGCGGCCGTGGCCAGCGACAGGCCGTGGCCGCCCTCGGCCGCGTCGTCGAACGCGGACCTCAACTGGCCCATGATGGGGTTGAATTCCTCGAAAGGCACCAGGCCCGCCCGGGCTTGGTCCCCGATGGCCGAAACCGCTTCCCCGAAGGTCGAGAACCGCGCCCGCAACTGCTCGACGTTGGCTTCCAGCGGCGTGAAGTTGTTGGCGCCCAGCGCCTGGCGCAGTCCCTCGACCTTGGCGGCGAAGACGTCGACGGCCTGCCCGGCGGCTTGCGTGCCGGCTTGCAGGCTGCCGATGTCGGCGCCGAAGCGTACCGTGATGTCCGATGCCATCCCTACGCGTCCCTCACCCGTCTGCCCCCTTCGCCATCGCCGCCAGGTCCTGGGGCGTCAGCGTCATCTCGTCCCACACCGCGTCGTCGCCCTCGCGGTCGTCATCGCCCTCGACCGTCACGCCGTGCGCCGCCGCGATCATCGCCAGAAGCTGCCGCGGCGGCGGCCAGCGCCGCCAGGACCGTTCCAGCTCCCGGTAACGGGGGATCGTCAGGCGGTCGATCTGCTCGGGCATCCAGCCGGTGTTGGCGTGGACCCACCCGTAGATCAGCCCCCAGTCGTCCCCGTCGCCGTCCCGTCCAAAGGGCCCGCGTCCTCCTTTTGCACCAAAAGGCCGCTGACCCGGCCGATCACCGTCAGCCCCGCGAGGATTTCCGCGAAGGTGGCCGGGATTTGCAGGATCTCCTCCTCGGTCTTTCCCAGCGCGGCCGCGTAGACGGCGACGGCCGCGTCGAAGTTCCGGGGCGCGGTGATGTTGCCCATCCACACGTCGTCCCAGCGCTCCCCGATCACGCGCAGGCGCCCGAACGGAAGCGGCGAGACGGCATGGGAATGGCCACCCAGAATGACGGTTCCGGTTTCCGGGGCGCCCTTCATCACGACACCTCCGGATAGGTTTCCTGATAGATCTGGTTCGCGGCGTTGGCGGAGATGCCGAAGTCGATTTCGGGTGCCAGGAACGCCTTCAGCTTGAACTGCCGGTCGAACTTGGTCGCCACGCACTTGAAGATGCGCACGTACGAGAGCGCGCCCTCGAAGACCGTCACGTAATCGAGCTGGAAGGTCGGCGTGTAGCCGAGCTGATGGTTCAGCACGATCTTCGTCTGACCCGCCGGCTGGGTGTAGGCGTACATGGTCGCGATCTGTTTGCCGGCGTCACTGGGATGGAAGAAGTACTCACCGGTGGCGCCGTTCACCGAATACTGGCCGGCGCCGGCCGGCGTGCCGCTCCCGGCGGTCAGCAGCGGCAGCCCGGTCAGGTTGTAGACGATGCCGAGATCCTGGTTGAACTCGGCGCCGTTGGCGACCGTGTTGACCGGCCCGAACGTGACCGGATCGTTGACCGCGATGCCCGTCCCGGTGACCGCCTGGGTGAGGGTCACGACGTCGCCGGCGACGGACTGGACGGCGGTTCCGGCCGGGATGTTGGCGTGCGTCGCCACCTGGCCGGGAACGACGTTCGGCGCGGCGGCGAAGGTGACGGTGTCGCCGTCGGCCGCCGTCGCCGCGCTGGCGTTGATAACCGTGGCGGCCGGCAATGTCGCCACCTCGCCCGGGAAGGCGGTCGCGCCCAGCGAGCCTGCCGTCAGCACCTCGCCGTGGAATACCGAGTTGATGGCGATCCCGGACACCCTGGCCGTCTTGATCTTTCCGGTCGCCTTGATGGTGCCGCGCGCCTGGTCGATCGCGTACTGGCTCGTGCCGTAGTTCTCGACCAGGTCGCCCTGCTCGTTGATGGTCAGTTCCTGGGCATAGCCGATGTTCACGGTCGGCTGGTTGGCGGTGTCCGTGCGCCGCACGTAGAGCGCGCCGGGTCCGAAGGATGCTTTCGACATGGTCTACTCCCTGATGGCGCCGATCGCCGCCTCGATGGCGGCGACGGCGTTGTGGATGACGTTCAGCGCGCGGGTGTCGCGGCTGATGGCCGAGTCGCGGCAATGCCGCGCCTGCCAGGCGCGCAGCCCGGCCAGGGCGGCCGCCCTCCAGGGGATGGGGGCGGCCGCCTCCAAAGGCGGCTCCGCGTCGGCATGGGCTTCGGGCGCCGGGGGAGCCTCTTTTGCGGATGCGTCGGCGTCGGTCGTTGTGGCTGCGTCGTCTTCGGACAAGGCGTCCTCCTTCAGGGCACGAGGATCTTGACGGGGATGACGGCCGCGGCCCGCTGCCCCAGCGCGCCGGCGAAGATCTTGATGTCGCCCTCGATGCGGCAGTGTTGGACCAGGCCGCCCAGCGTGCAGGTGCCGGTGGCCCAACTGTCGGGGGCCAGCGCCCCTTCGACGGCGTCCAGCAGATCGTCAAGAACGACCTCCGCGCTGGTGTTGGGGTCGGGATTGGCCGTGTAGATCAGCACCTGCGCCCCAAGCGTATGGGCCGGCGGCGCGCCGTCGTCCTCGGTGACCGTCTCGTCGTCGGCCATCACGAAAAGGGCCGGCAGCTCCCCGTCGTTCATGTCGTCCAGCAACCGGGCGCGGCGGTCGCAGGTGATCACGGCACCGTCCGCTTGAAGGGCTTGGAGCCGGGTGAACAGCGCCTGGCGATAGGTTTCCCGCGCATTCATGCCGTGGTGCCTCCTTGGATGACGGGATCGGCGGCCGCCTCGATCCTGGCGCGGATGCGCTCGCGGCGTTCCTCGAACGGACCCGTGACGAAGCGGTAGGGACTTGTTCCGGGATGCCGCACGCGCCGGCGGAACACCAGTGCGCCGCCCAGCATGAACGCCAGCGCCTTGACCTTGACCGCGACGATGTCGTGGGGAGCGGTCCCGTGCTCCAGTCCGGCGGTCAGATTGAAGCCGCTGGGCAGCACGACGGGCTTGGCGCCGACGAAACCGGTGATGCTGGTGGGGTCCGCCTCCACCCGCGACCACAGGGCGTTTCGAACGCGGTCGTTCGGGTCCTTGAAGAATTCGCCGGCGCCGATGCGGTCGCGGATGTCGCTGTGCAGGGAGACGGTTTCCTCGCCAACCACGCGGGCGATGGACCGCTGCACCTCTCCACCCATGGCCTTGAGGCGCAGGATCACCTCGTTGGAGCCGGCCAGATCGACGCTCGTCATGCCGGCACCACGCGCTTGTAGGTGGCCAGCAGAGTGGCGACGGAGGGCGGTATGTCCTTGATGACGAAGGCCGTCGTCTGGGCGGCCATCCCCTCGCTGGCTTTGCCGATGCGCGGGATCTCCCGGTACCGGAACGCCACCAGCTCGATACACGCCTGCTCCAACTCGTCGGGAATGGTGGCGTAGCCGGCGGTGTAGGCGATCGTGACGTTGGCGATGCCGCGATTGAAGCGGTAGCCGCTCAGCGACACCATCGTGTCGGTGAACAGGAAACCGGCCTGCGGGACGCCGGGGCTCGGCGGAATGGATTGGCCGTCGACCGAGACGCTGGCCACCGCCGAGACGGGGTACTGGCGCAGCGGCTGCGCCACGCCGCCGGTGCCGTTGAAGGTGTCGACGACGTTCTGGCTGGCGAACTGGCGACCGCACCACCGGCTGATGAAGCCGCTCGCGGCCGTGATCAGGCGCGTGAGCAACGCCTCGTCCTTGCAGCCGGCCGGAAGGCCCAGCCACTGCTCGACGTTGGCGATGGTGGTGAGGTCGCCGGCAGCCATGGCTTACTTCTTGGCCTGCGTCTCGGCGATCTGCTTTTCCAGGTCGGCCTTGGCGGCGTTGGCCACCGCGAGCTGCTTCTGGAGATCCTCGACCGTGGCGGCATCCGCCGCCTCCGATTCGAGGCGCAGCCCGTGCGGCCGCATCGCCTCGACATGGGCGTCCTCGATCTCGAAGGCGCCTTTCTTGTTGCGCTTGTAGACCCGCTTGTAGACCTTGTCCAGGTGGTGGATCACCGAGACATCCGAGTCCGCGATCATCACTGTCGTCATTGGCTTAATTCCCTGTTTGAACACCCGTTGAAGGCGCCCCGGCCGAAGCCGGGGCGAACCGTCAGCCGTTGCCGATGTTGGAGCGAATGCCGAGCGCGAAAGGCGCGTAGTGCTGCAACACGCCGTCGGCATAGACGCCGTACTCCCAGCGCCGCTTCACCACCGGCCACGCCAGGCTGTAGTAGTCGCGGCGCATCCGCATGCGTTTCAGCGCCGGGACGCCGTTCAGCGGATAGGGCAGCGTGTCGGTGTCGTACATGATGGTCCCCGGCGGCACGTTGGGATGCAGCTTGATGGGAATCGCCTTGGCGCCGTTGAGCCCGAACGGATTGAGATAGGACGCCACCAGGTCGCCGCCCTTGATGTTGCCCTGCTCCGTGTTGATGACGAAGCGCTGGGCGGCGGCCGTCCCGGCGTTCAGGATCTTCTTCTTGATGTTTTTCTGCTCCTGGCTCGACACCCAGATGGTGTCCGGGCTCATGCGGTGGTTGTCGTAGAACCACTGCAGGTCGGCATCGAACTCGACGATGCCGCCGACGCCGTCGGAGGTGAGCGGCGTGCCGGTGCCGGCGGCGCCGGTGGCCTGGTAGGCGATCAGCGAGCCGCTGTTCGCCTTCCACGCCTGGGCCAGCAGCCCGTCGAACACCAGGTTGTTGTTCGAGTTGTCGTTGGCGCCCAGGCTGGCCGCCGTCTGCGTGCCCGTGGCGGCGGCAGTGATGACCAGGCTGTTGACTGTGGTGATTGCGCCCAGGACCTCGGCGCCCGGCGCGCCCCAGAACCAGGCGTAGGCCACTGCGCCCGCCAGGTTCGCCACCGAGCAGGACAGGGCGTGGGTGTTGTTGGCGTCGTTGGCTGTCTGGACGAGGCGGTTGGCCGAGAGTTTGCCGGTGCCCCCGCCGTAGGTGTCGACGGAGGTGTCGATGTTGGTGCGGCTGACGCTGCCGCGCACGCCGCTGGCGACGGTGGACGCCTCGTATCCCGCCAGCGTGAGGCCGGCGACGATCACCGAATACTGGGTGTTGTAGGCCAGCGTGCCGCCCGTGCCGACGTCGGCCACGGTCGGCTGCGCAGCCTGGCCGATGCCGTAGGTGGCCTGGCCGCCCAGGATCACCTTCTCCTCGCCGATCATGTAGGCGCGCAGCAGGCCCTCCATGGCCAGGGCCTTGACGTCGTCGAACCCCTCGGCCGCGTAGTCGGCCTCGAAATTGACGAAGTCTTCCAGGCCGAGGCCGGCGAAGGCGGCGTAGTAGTCCTGGGTCGAGGTGGCGATCACACCGCCGCGGTTGCCATGGGACACGCCCATGTCCAGGTTGTTGGTGTTGACGCCGGTGATGGCGCGCCAGTTGGCCTGGATGCCCTTGCCGCCGGTGGCACGCGGGATCGCATTGCGCAGCGGCGTCAGCACCGGATAGAGCTTCTTCGCCCCCGGCTCCAGGTCGTAGTACGTGATGCCCGAGGTGGCGCTCGCGGACTGGTCCCAGCCCTTCGTCATGATTTCCGCGGGCGCCGCGCCGCCGCCGGCGGCGAGCGCCTGCTGGATCAGCGCCAGGGTTTCGCTGGTCGTGGTCATTGACACTTCCTTGATCGCTGGCCTTGCCCAGGGGCCATCGAACGCTTTCCCGGCCGGCGGGCCACCGGCGGGAAACTCACATGCGCAGCGGGCGCCCGTGCTTGAGCGCGTGCTTGATCAGCGCGCTCGCCTGCTGCTCATCGGGCAGATCGGCGAGCTTGGCCATCTCGTCCTCGGGCGGCTCGGCGCCGAGATCGGCGCTTTTGTCCACCACCAGCAGCCGCCCCTTGGCGGGGGCGGGCTGGCCCTCCAGCTCGGCGACGCGCTTGGCCAGGACGTCCCGTTCGGCGGCGGCCGTGGCCATGCCGTCGCGGGCTTCGGCCAGGTCGAACGCCAACTTGGCCATGTCGCCGATCCCGGCCGCCTTTTCGGCCCCGGAACACGAGGCCCCCATGCCCACGGAGTGGTCATGGATGGCCTGGAGGCGTTCCAGATCCGCTTTGGAGTTCCTGGCGCCGCGCTTGGCCATGTCTTCGGCGCCGGCCGCCCGTTCCATCGGATGCGGGAGCGCCGCGATGGCGTCCGACAGGGATTTCAGCGCCTCGCCCGACTCTTCGTCCGCCATGGACTGGAGGATCTCGAAGCCGGTCGTCAGCCAGTCGCGGATGCGTCCCGGCAGCGGCGAGCCGTCGGCCTCGGCGGACGCTTCGGCGGTGACGGATTGGGCCAATCCTCCCAGCGCGCTGAGAAGCTCGGCCAGTTGGCCGACCTCGAACATGCCCTTGCGCATGTTGCCGGCGCCGGCGCCCTTTTTCTTCCGGGTCGAGCCGTCCCAGTCCTCGGGCAGCAGATCGGTGGCGTCCAGCGCCTTGGCGCGGCTGATGATGTGCTTCTTGACCGCGTCCTTGTCCTTGGCGCGGCCGAACGCCCGGATGGCATTCTCGAGATCAGCCTTGTCCTCGATCGGATAGCTGCCGTCGGGCATCGCGGTACGGCTCTTGGCCGCCTTCTGCCGCTCGGCTGCGTCGAACGCCCGCTTCGCCAGGCCGCTGCCCTGGATCACCTCGGCCAGCTTCGCCATGTTGTCGCCGCACAGGGCTGAAATGGTCCCGGCGTCGCAGGCGGTGACGATGGCGCGGAAGTCGTGCATCCCCTCCGATTCGGCGAAAGCGGCCTTGGCCCACTCCAGCTCGCAGCCGGCGCCGAGCGGGATCTCCTCCTCGCCGCCGGCCGCCTTGACCATGGTGAAGACGGCGCCGGGGTTCGCGGGGAAGTCCACCAGCGACACCTCGGAGGGGCGCCCCGTGTAGCGCTTGAACATCGGCCGGTCCGGATCGGCCCACTTGCGCAGGAACTTCCCGCCCGGCGAGAAGCCGGTGTAGACGCGGGACGCCACCTTCTCCCATTCGGCGTCGTCGACGATCTCGGCCACCAGGTCGATGCGCTTGGCAACGTCGTCGAAAACGATGTCCACCAGCTTGCCGGCGGCGATTTTCTGGTGCATCGCCCGCACGTTGCCCAGGTTGCTGCCGTCGGTGGCCTTGGCCATCTCCGACGACCACCGCTCGAACTCGGGCTTGGAGGAGGCGTAGTCGAAGATCTCGCCCGAGCGGTCCACGTCCTCGGTCAGGCTGCCGTGGACGAGGCGCCGGGCCTCGTCGATCTTGGTGAAGGAGGCGATAATGGGCATCATTCCCTCTCAGCGTTGCCCCCGGCGACCGCCGGGCGTATCATTGGTTTCAAGCCCCGCTCCCACGTCGGCCCGCATATAGAAGGGCCGCCGCGCGTAGGCTCGGTTCGGGATAACCCCGGCCGGGTTCATCGGGGCCCTTCCTTCCAGCCGGTCAGCAGCCACGTCTTCCGCGCACCGTTGTGGTCCAGCGACAGCACGGCGGTGTGGCCCTCATGGGTGACGTTGACGCGGCCTCCGCGCGGGTCGGGCATCTGTGTGCCGTGCGCGATCACCTCCGGCATCTTGCGGGCGACGGCCGCGCCGTCGTTCCCCTCGGCGTTCCGCTTGGCGATGATCTTGGCGACGCCATAGCCGCCGGCGAAGTCCCTGGTCGCGTGGCCTGGACGTCCCCACACGAAGCCAACGGAGCCCAAACCGGGCGCCTCCATGGCGTCGTGGACGTCGGTCTTGCTGGCGATGACATGATCCATGGCCGCGCGCCCCCGGGCGGCTTCCCGATGCGCGTCATACGGCCGATTTCTCCCCGCCGGCGCCCAGCGTCCTTTGCCGTCACGGGGCTGATCGGGGCTGTAGGCTTTGCCGAGATCCTCGCCTTCGGCATCTCCGACCACCGGCACCAGGTCGCAGGCGCAATTGGGATGTGCCGGCGGGCCGTCCTCGCCCGTGGGAAACTCCTCGTCGAGATCCAGGATTCCGGCGGCCGCGTTGTCGTCGCAGACGTCGTCCTGGTCATGGGCCGACGCCACGACCCAGCGTTTGCGGATGCTGGCGCCCAGCTCCCGCATGGCTCGCCAGTTGGCCAGGTTGCCGGCCACATCGGCGCGGCGCACCTCGGTGCGCGCGATCATCCAGGCCCGGCGCGCGCTGAAGGCGAAATCATCGACGATCGCCTGTTGAAGCTTTTCGGCGCTCCAACCCTCGGCTTCGGCCTTGGCCACCAGGGCGCGCAGGGCGTCGCGGGTGGTATCGGTCAGGCCACCCACCAGCTCGGCGCTACGGCCGGCGGCATAGGCGACGGCGCTGGGGTTGGCGCGGATGACGGACTGCGCGGCGATCTCGGCCGCCACGCCATCGCCGACGGCCGCGGCGCCGGCCCCGATGCCGTCGCGCACGATATCGGCCAGGATCGGCTCGGCCGTCTCGGCCGCCGCCTCGAACGCCCCGGCGTCGATCGCCGCGTCGACGGCGCTCGGCTCATTGGCCGGCTTGCCTGTCTCGGCGCCATCGTCGGCCTTGGCCATGGGCCGTCCCGCAAGCCTCTCGGCGGCGTTCTTGCCCTCTTGCGCCAGGAAATGCGCCCAGTGGGTTTGGAGCGCCTGCGTGGCGATCCGCATCGACGGGCGCTCGCGGTCGATCGTCGGCGCCTTCGCACCCTTGGCCATTTTCTCCACATCGCCGTTGCCGTCGTCGCCGGTCAGGACGCTTTCGTCATGGGGCGGCGCATCGTCAGCGGAGGGGGCGGGAACGGGCGCCGGCGGCTGTGGGTTGACGACGTCCCGCAAGCGCACGGCGCCGGTGGCGGTGAAGATCAGCGGCTCGGCGCCCAGGCCCTCCGGATAAGGATCGAAGCCGTCGAGAACGCGGGCTTCGTCCAGGGTCATGCGGCCCGTGCGCACCTTGATGTCGACGATGGCGTTCTGCCCCGCCGGGTCCATCTCCTCTTCCTCGGCCCAGACGAACTCCAGGTCCGGGAAGCCCAGAACATCGACCAGCACGCGGTCGATCACCGACTTGATCCAGGCCTGCAGCGGCGCCAAGCCCTCCTGGAGCGCCTGCTCCTGGGCGTTGTCCGAAGTGGCGCGGTTCATCTGCTTGACCGCCCACTGGTTCGATACCGAGAAGGCGTAGCAGATGATCCTGGCCAGCCACTCGTCGTAATCGTCCTTGAGCGCCGCGTCCTTGGTGAAGACGGCGCCCTTGGCGATGCTGCCGGGGACGAACTTGGCGTGGCGGCGCTGGGCGGTGTTGCCCTCAAGCATGGCGTCCCAGTACTCCTGGAACAGCCGGATCTGGTCCGGCGTCCAGGTGTCGGGCACGCCCAGCAGCGCCTCGGGGACGTTGCCCTCCGTGTAGTACTGCAACTGGTGGAGCTGGCGGCGCAGCGCGATGTTGACCGTCATCACCACCTGCTCCACGGGTGAGTATCCGTAAAGCCGGTTGGTGCGCACGTTGCGGGGGCAGTACAGCAGCTCGGCGGCGCTGTAATCGACGGCGGCAACGCCCTTCAGGATCTGCTGGTAGGCCGGATCGGGCGCCTGCGGCGTGCGGCCCGAATCGTCGATCACCCGCTTGATGGTGGCGCCGTCCATCAGCTCCAGCGCCCAAAGGCGCCCGGCGCGGTCCCTCCTGGGATAGATGGTGGCGGCATCCACCACCAGCATGTCTTCGACCAGCGCGCGCACCCAGGTGCCCCAGTCGTGCTCGCGGTCGGGCTTGGTCAGAAAGCCGGTGACGAACTGGATGCGCGGATCGGTCTCCTTGCGTTTGGCCGGATCCTTGGCCTGGACCGTCCATTGCAGCTTCGCCAGCTGGTCCTTGCGGGTTTCGATGACCACCCGCATCAGGTCGTGATTGTCGGCCAGCGCCCGCAACTGCCGGAAGGTGATCGGCTCGTTGGCGCGGGGCTCGACCTGGATGTTGGCGCCGGTCTCGTAGTCGAACTGGCGCCCGCGCGCCTCTTGCTGGGCCACCGGCACCAAGGGCTGGCCCGGGCCGAACCAGTCGAGCGGCTTGACCCCGGTCAGAGCGTAGCGCACCCCGGCCGCGACACGGGCGATGAAACCCGGCGACAGGTCGCGCCCCATGTCCTCCTTCATCGCTGCCACGCGCTTGCTCATGCCGCCCCCTGTAATCGACGGGGCCAGCATGCGTCCGCGGCGGCCGCCGATGCAGGCTGAACGGGTTCAGCGGGAAGGGGGGATGCAGGAGGGGAACGGCCCCACAATGCCGCACCGGGTCCACCGGCGCAATGGCATGCCCCGGATTGCGCCTGCGGGCGTTTAAATCCGCGTTTAAAAGATTCGCCGCCGCCATGGACCGGCCGAACGGCATAGCGGCCTCTGCGGGCGCCGCAGACGGTTTTCCCGCTCCGATGCCGGTCGTGCAGGCCGATGCGGCAGAGAAGGCGTCCGATATTCATGCCGACGTCGCCTTCCGCGCCTCGATCCGCGCACGGTAGAAGCCAATCAGTCCCGGCTCCGGCGCGCCGCCGGCCAACCCCAGGAAGGCGGCCCAGGTGCGGTCGGCGTGGCCGTCGCCATCGCGGTCGGCGACCAGGCGCGGATTGCCGGTCTCGCCCATGACCCGCTTCAGCTTGTGCAGGTCGGCGCGGATCGCCGGGTTGCCGGCGGGGATGCGGACCTTGCGGTCCTCGAACCGCTGCTTGGCCAGGGTGGCGATGTTCAGGCGGGTGTTGGGGGTGAAGACGACGCCCTCGACCCGGTAGCCGTAGCGTCCTTGCGCATCCTCCACCGGCTTCTCGCCCATACCGGTCTGATCCATCACCAGGCGCTCGACCTGGTAGCGGGCCATCAGCCGGGCGATCTCCGCGTCTTGTGCGGCGAAGCTGGCGCCGCGCAATTCGACGATCTCGCGCGTCCACCAGACGTCGCCGACCCGTTCCCACACCCAGGCCACCCAGAGGTCGCCGCGCCGGGCGATGTCGTTGCCGACCGCGCACGGGCCGCCCTGGTACAGTTCGGGACGGCCGGCGTCGGCGTCCTCGACGGCCCCGATGACCTCGTAGGAGAGCCATGCGCTGGCTTCATCGAGGAACTCCAGCTCATATTCCTGGCGCCACGCGTCCTCGTCGCCCAGCGCGGCCCTCAGCTCGGGGATGTCGCGCTCCAGCCCGTCGGCCGCCGCCTGGTGGATGTCAACGCGGTGCTTGGACCAGGCGGCTCCTTCCTGGGTCCAGAGTTCGTAGAACTTGTTGCCTTTGCCATTGGGCGTGCTGGTGATCCGGAGCTTCAGCCCCTTCTTCGACACCACCGGGAACAGCGCCTTCCAGATGGCGCGCGAATCCTTGTGGAAGGCGAACTCGTCCAGAAACACGTTGGCCGAGAAGCCGCGCGCGGTGTCGGGGTTGGCCGGCAGCGCGGTGATTCGCGATCCGCCCGGGAGTGCCACCTCGGCGGCGCGGACGGTGGCGCCTTCGGCCGGGAAGTCGTATTCGATGGCCTCGAACGCGGTTCCGTAGGCCCGGAGGTGCAGCTTGATCCCCTCGTTCATCGCCTCCAGCGCCTGCCGCTCGCCGCGCGACAGGATTACCCAGCGGGCGCGGCGCCCCCTGATCTCGGCCTCGATGCAGTCGTCCGCGACTTCCAGCGTGGTGGCGAACGTCTTGCCGGTCTGGCGAGCGAACATGCCGATCTTGAACCGCGACTTATCGGCCAGCCACCGGCGCTGATAGGGGTGCAGCAAGGCCATCGTCACCCCTCGCCCGTATACAGCGCGCGCACCCGCTCCAGCGCCTCCTCCGGGGTCATCGCCGTGCGCCTGGCTTCGCCCTTGACCTGATCGACCTTCTTCGCCAGCTCGGCGCGCAGTTCCCGCCGGAGCTTCAGCGTGGCCGCCTGATCGCGATCGGCGGCGCGGGTGAGGTGGTCGAGAGCCTTCGCCAGGTCGTGGATGGTGCCGGCGTCGAGGGTGACGGCCTCTCCGGTTTCCACCGCCTCGTCGGCCTTGAGGAAGACGTCGGTGACCATGGTGTGCGCGAGTTCGATGTTGAGCCTGGCCTGCCGGCTTTCCGGCGCGTCGCCTAGCTGGCGCACCAGCGCCTCGGCTACGGTGCGCGACCGCTGGAGCCGATCCGCCAGCTTGTCGAGGCCCTGGAAGTGGCGTCCGAGCCCCGACCGGCTGGGCAGATCCTCGGCCGACACGGCGACACCCTCGGCCGCCTTCGCCAGCTCCGGCGGCAGCAGCGACCTGCGTCCCGCCGCGACGTCGTCGAGCCACGCCTTGATCTGGTCGAGCGTGTAGCGCTGGCTGTACCAAAGCTCGGCCAGCGCCTCCTTCAGCGGCCCGGGCAGTCGGTCGGCTTTCGAGGGTTTCCCGGCCATCAGCTTTGCCCGTAAGGCTCGGCGACGCCCGGCACCCGCGCCAAGCCGGCGCCGACGTCGGCGCCGCGCTGGGTGAGGGTGGCCACCACCATGCCGTTGCCCAGATCCTCGGCCGCCAGGAGGCCCTGTTCCGCCAGCCACGCCAGCTCGGTCCTGACCTGGTCGAGGGCGCAGGGGTGCCCGAGGCTGGTCAGCGCCCGGTGCAGCACGTAAGCGTTGGCGGAGCGCCCCGGGGCCTTGGTCAGCACCTTGAGCGCCGCCAGGCGCCGTTCCTCGCGCAGGATCGAATCGAGGGTCATGCCCCCTCCAGCTCGTTGCGGACCAGCATGTTGACGGTGGTCTGGAGCGCGCCGATGTTGCCGATGACGCCGTCCATCTTGGCCGCCACCCGCTGGGTGGTGGCCCCCAGTTCGGCGATCGCCTTGGCCAGGCTGTCGATGTCCGCCCGCTGCGGCAGGTGCGCGAGCGTGGTTTCGATTTTCGCGAAGCGCACGTCGCCCTCGGCCAGCGCCCTGTTCACGTCGTCATGTTCGGCCGCGTGCTCGGCCTTGTGGGCTTGCAAATCGCTCTTGGTCGCCATCTGGCGCAGCACCGTCCTCAGCGACCATGTCAGGATGGTGCAGAGCAGCACGGCGATGCCCCCGATCACTTCCCACGCCAGCCTCGCCAGGTCGATCCAATCCGCGTGCGTCATCGTCCTCTCCGTAATGCGGCGCCGGGATGCGGGTCACCCGCGACGCCAGGCCCAGGCGCGCCAGGGCCCGGTCGCGGATGAACTGCTCCCGCTCGGCCGCCAGGTCGCAGTTGTCAGCCATTGGCTTCGGCGATCGCCGACACCTCGCTGGCGGCGGCATCGAGTTTCGCTGTCAGCTTGGCCTCCAGCGTGTGGAGGTGCGCCCAGTCGTCGGCCGTGGGATCGCCGCCCCGCTGGGCGACGGCCAGCCAGCGTTCGATGAAGGCGGCGATGTCCTCGCCGGCGGCCACCGCCAGCGGGACCAGCCGGATCACCAGGGTCAGAAACGCGATCATGTCCATGGTGCGGCCCTCAATGGATGTTGTAGGTGGCGAGGATGGTCTTGACCGCGCCGATGGCGTTCTCGGCGCCATCGATCGCGGCCGAGGCGTCCGTCCCGGGGTGTTCCCGCACCGTGGCTTCGGCTGCGTCGAGCGCCGCGACCGCCGACCGGATGCCCTTGTCGAGCTGGACGACCGCGTCGTGGTAGGAACAAGGGGCTCCGTTCGTCGTGGGGCAGGCCGGGAGGGTGGCATACGTCACCGCCGGGGCGAGCACCGCGGCATCGAAACCGGCGCGCAGCGCGAAGACGTCCTGGGCCGGGTCCCGGGGCGCGAGCGCGCAGCCCGAGAGGAGGAGGCCCAGGACGGGGACGATGAAACCGTTACGCATTGGCGCCTCCCGCGGCCTGGGTCGCGGCACCCGTGGCCGGCTGGGAACCGCTCGCGGCCGCTTGCGGCGCCGGGCACTCCCCGGCCGGCGGAAGCGCGGCGGTGACGGCGATATGAGCCGCGCGCAGGCCGTCGATGGCTTTGCCCAGGGAATCGGCCAGACCGGCGAAGTCGAAGTCGGACGCGGGCGGCGGCGCGGCCGCCGCCGGGATCAGCGCGGCGATCGCCGCCGGGTCGAACCTCGGCATGCGCTCGGCGACGGCGTCGGCCAGACGCTCCAGCGACACGGCAGCGCTTGACGGCAGCAGGGCGTGGCCGACGGGGGTATCGGTGACGAAGCGCAGCGCGGCGTTGCCGGCGGTGATCGCGAACAGGAACAGGTCCGCGTAATGGGCGGCCACGTCGGGCGCCAGGTGATACCCGAGCATGCCCGACAGGGCCATGGCGAGGTTGAAGATCAGCGTGCGATAGCCTTTCACGGCGCTCTCCTTGAAGCGGGGTTGAAGCGGTGATGAATGCGCCGGACCAGGGCCGCGACGATGCCGACCCCCAGGATCGCCACGACCGCGGCGGCCGAGATCCACGACATGGCGGCGAGGAACAGTCCCGCCGGCGTCATCAGGCTTTCGCCTGGAAGAAGGTGTGCCGCCCGATCACCGCCGTCTGGCGCATTGCCGCGATCCAGCCGGGCAGGCGGCCGTACAGCCGCTGCTCCAGGTCGATGTTGAGGTAATGGGTGGCGCCCCCGGTGGGATCGGCCAAGGCGCCGGCGATGGCGCGCCGGGCGATCTCGGTCTCGACGGCCAGTTGGGCGTCCGTGGCCTCCAGGATGCGCTGGCGGTCGAAGGACCCCTCTTCCCAGCATGAGAACTGGTAGACGTCGCGCCAGCAGGCCAGGCAGATGCCGCGCCAGGTGGGCTCGCCGAAGGTGGGGTGGCGCGCCGCGCCGGGATGGGCGGCGACATAGGACTGGGCTAGCCTCAGCCGGTTGGCGGCGACGGCGGCGACGGCCTCCTTGCCGGCCCGCGGCTCGGCCGCCGCCTCACCGTCGATGGTGCGCGCCAGGGCGTCAAGGTCGGTGACGGGAAGGGCGGGTGGGGGCGTGGGCACGGGAGTCGCTCCGGTGATGAACCGGAGACGACGCTACGCGCGCCGGCGCGGACAAATCAGGCTGAACGGGTTCAGAGGGGGAGCGCCATCTGGCGGGTCGGACCCGGGTCGGCAGGCTCCTCCGCCAGGACCTTATACACGAAACGTTCGGTGCAGCGGATATCCGCCGCGATGGCGGAAACGGGCACGCCGTCCCGCTTCAGGCGCCGGATGCGCGCGCGCTTGCCCGGTCCCACCGGCACGGTCAGCTCGTCGCCGCCCATGGCCCGGCCCAGGATGTCGGCCGCCTCTTGCCCCACCGCAGCCGCCAGGGGACTGGCGGGGCCAGGCCGGTGCGGGACGTACATTCCCCGGCCGCCCCGCACCTCGGACAGGCGCTCGGCGGCATCCTGGCCGATCAGGGCGACAAGGTCGTCATAGGTCAGATCGCCGCGGCTCATGGGGACGGACTCGGGCGGGGATCGACAACCCATACTAAAACGGGCATCCTCGTCTGGTCCGACCACGAGGGGGGGAGCACATCATGCGAAGGATGCTTGGCGCAGCACTGCTTATCGGCCTCGGCGCATGCGCCTATTCCTCGGGGACCCAGATCAGTCAGCAACAGCTCGACAGCCTGAAGGTCGGCCAGAGCACCTGGTCGGATATGGTCGCGGCGCTGGGCCAACCCACCACGACGGTGGCCATGTCGGACGGCGGCCGCGTTGCCAGCTATAGCTACGTCCATTCGGCGGCGAGGCCTGAGACCTACATTCCGATCGTGGGCGGCTTCGTAGGGGGTGCCGATGCGACCTCCACCAGCGTCACCCTGCTGTTCGACAAGGATGGCAAGCTCGCGCGGACGATGACGTCCAATTCCGCGACCAGCGCGGGCTTCGGGGGGGGCGACCACCACCACGACGGCTGCCGGTCAGTAGGGCGCACCTCATCGGCGTTCCCCCTTCGCCAGTTCCCGCGTTTCCCACGCCTTGAGCGCCTCGATGACGGTGCGGGCCTGAATGGCCGTCATCCACTCGGGATCGTCGACGCCCGTCATCTTGCGAACGAAGCTTTTCAGTGCGGCCGGGGTGGGCGAGTCGGGAATGCCGGCGCGGCACATGTCGCCCCAGATCGCGAACACCTTGCGGACGTGGGCCTTGTCGGACAGCTTGCGCTTTTGCCCCGACCACCCCAGCCGCGTGAACTCGGCCAGCAGGTCCACCAGTTGGGGCCGCGTGCAGTCGGCCGAGCTGTCCCGGCGGGCGATGCGGCGCAGGATGTCGCGGTAGGACTCGTCGTCGAGGCCGAGCTGGCGTTTGGCGACGTGGACCTTCTTCAGCATCGCCTCGCGGTCGGGGAAGCCCGGGGTCATCCGCGAAGCTCCTTGTGCCGCGCCAGCAGCCGGTCTGCGCGCCGCTCCAGACGATCCGCCTTGCCGTAGAGCCGGTCTCTCTGGGTGCGAAGCGCTTCGCAGGCTGCTTCGGCGGCTCGGAGGGCGGCTTTCGCCTTGTCGAGCGTTCTTTGTGGCCGAAGCGCCAACAAAGCCCCGTGGTAAGCGTCGCGGGCCACCGCTTCGGCGCCCTCGGCGATGACGATCCTCCCATAGAGATCAAACGCTTGATCGCGCGCCGTCATGGCCCGGTCCAGAGCCACCCGCCACTGCGCCCAGATCAGGGCGCTTTCGTCGACGAGCGGGTAGACGCGGGCCAGTTGGATCAGTTCATCGCGGTCGAGGTCGTCGAGGGTGACGCGGGTGGGAGGAGGGGCGGCGCTCATCGCGGCGTTCCTTCATGCATGGTGTTGACGACGGCCACCACCTCGTGCCAGCCCAGGCCGGCGTCGATCGCCGCCTGGAGGACGCGCCGAAGGTCGGCCTTGGGGTCGGGGGTCGCCGCCTCGGCCGCCAGCGCCTGGATCGCCACCGCGCGCCGCAGCTGGATGCCCGCCTGGGCCAGGGCGCGGGCGGCGGGGCTGCCGCCCACCCGGCGCTCGTAGGCGCGCAGCGCGGTGTCGAAGTCCAGGACGGCGTCGAGGAGACTGGCCATGGGATCACCGTCCGGCCATCAGCCGGTCCCGCGACGGGGGCTGGATGAAACTGGCGCCCCGGGTTGGCGATGGCTTGGCGGCATTCTCCACGGATTTCACGATCATCTGGGCGAGCGTACTGGCCCCGGTCATCCCCCGGTGCTGGCCGTTCAAGGCGTCGGGATCGTGCAGTGAGAAGAAGGATTGAATGGCACCCACGTCATCCGGCTTGAACTGGGCGGCCAACGCGGCCGCCTGGAGGATGACGGCCGTCGCCGCGCCGGCCCGCTTTTCGTAGGCATGGCCGGCGGCGATGACGCCGTTTCGGGCCGCGGGGTTGCCGCCCTTGACGATCCGCTCCAGGGTGTTCAAGGCCAGCGTCTGCCCCGGCGCCATCCTGTCCCGCTGGACGGGGTATTTGGGGATCGACAGGCGCGCCTCGTCGCAGAGGCGTTGCACGTCAAGCGCCAACGGCTCGCCGGCGGTCATGCGGGCGTGGAATAGCGTGTAGGGATTCACCTGCACGCGGATCTGGTTGGTGGAGACGAACATCGACGCCTGCTCGGCGAGCGAGGCCTGGTGAACGACGACGCAGGGCACCGTCTTTACGCCCAGCCGCCGGGCCGCCTCGACCCGGTGCTGGCCGTCGATGATCAGCCACCCTTCGTCCTGCTGGGTCACCAGTACGGTCCCGAAGCAGGACCACTTGAAGTGCTGGACGATCTGCTCGATGGCGACCTGGCTCCGGCGGCTGTCGATCTTGCGCTGGTAGCGGTCGTCGACCGACAGCAGGTCGACGGGGAGCCACCCCAGTTCAGGGCGCTGACCGAAATCCTTTGTGCTGGCGGTAGATTCCGTTGTCATGGCGTCAACCCTCCGCCATGACTCGCGCCTGGGCGCGGTCCCACGCCTGATAGGCGGCGACGGCCACAGCCGCGATTTTCAGCAGGCGGGCGGGGTAGTCCTCGGTCGGGTTTCCGTCGTAGTCGGTCAGCCGCCGGATATGGCTCCCGAAGATCAGTTCCCAGTCGATCGGCGTATGGCCGTCGTCGTGCGCCGGGCCACCCCACTGCATGTCCTGGAAGTACCGATGGTCGGCCACCAGGCCGAGGACGTGCATCAGGTGCTCGATACTTCCGGCCGGCATGTCGGTGGGATACTCGGTCGCCTCGATGGCGTAGAGCGGTTCGCCGGGTTCGATGTCGATGGCCATGGTCGCCTCCCTCACGCCGCGGCCGTGACCAGCGCCGACGGCAGTTCGGCCGAGGCGAGGTCGATGGTGACGTTTTCCCAGCGGCCCGTGGAGTTGGCGCGGCGGTAGAAGCGCAGGTACGTCTTGGAGCCTTGGACTCGGATCGAGTCGTTGATGGCCTGGATGGCCGATTTCCAGCGCTCGTCATCGATGTCGATCTTGCGCAGGCTGAACACCGCCTCGCGGCTGACCTGGCCCTCCTTGTCGGTGCGGAAGGCGTGCTCCACCAGGGCGCGGATCTCGGCCCGGCTGCCCTCGGCCCATTCGGCGATGCACTCGTCGATCAGGCCCTTGGCGATCTGAAGCTCGGGTCCGAACATCAGGGTGTCGGCCACGGCCACCTGGACCTTCATGCATCCGTCGTAAGTGGTGAACGTCATGTTGCCCTTGGCGCCATCCCTCGGGCGCCAGCCGTACTTCTCGGCCAGCAGATCCAGGAAAGCCCCCACGTCGTCGAAGCAGTGGCCCTTGAAGCGCGCGATCTGCTGGTTGAGGTCGTCGGCGTGGCCCAGCAGCTTGCGGACCAGCTGGTCTTCCAGCTTGTCGGTGTCCTTGACCAGCTCGATGGGGGTGAGCCGGTCCTTGGCGTCCTTCATGTAGAACTTGTTTCCGATCTCGACGGTGGCGTTGGAGATGTGGGTCATGATGGTCCTCACGGGTGCGGGGGGAAGTAATCGGGACCGAGCTCCAGCTCGGCCTGTTGGATCAGGGTGTCGGCGCGGGAGAGCTCGGCGTCGAGCCGGGCGGCGGCCCAGGCCAGCAGTGAGGCCGCCAGCAGGGCGGCGAGGATCATGGCGCGCATGGCGTCACCTCGCGTAGTACTTGCAGGGGGGGTGGCGAGGGGCAGTTGTCCGACGCCCGACGGCTTGCGCCCGTCGCGCCCGGGGCGGCATCCCGCGAAATCGGCGGCGAGCTGGCACCAATGGACGGAACTGCCCATGGGCACCACCTCACCCCGGCGGTTCTTGACCGTGCGCTGATAGGTGCGCACATGGGCGCAGGCGCCGCACGTCAAGCCTTCGGGGCCTTCGCCGGGGAAATGGGCGAAGGTGGGTTTTCCATCTAGAACGCGCATGGTTCCCTCCTGACCGGCCGCGCCTCGTAGCACTTGCAGGCCTCGGTATGACCGTGCAGGAACTTGGTGAAATCGCGGGGATTGGCGTGACGCAGGCCGACCTGCGCCAGCGCCAGCCAGCACCATTGATGGGGCTGGCGGCCGCCGCGCTGGAACGCCTCGCGGCACCAGTGCCTGCACTCCCGGCAGACGGCGCCCGGCGGGCCGGAGGCCGGCAGGCGGGCGGTGTGGACCTTGCGGTTGCTCACGATGTTTGCCCCTCAGGGGCCTCAACGGCCCAGTCGCTCGCGTCGCTCATGCCGCACCCCCCGTCAGCGCCACGACGGCCGCCGCCAGGATGTTGGCCTCGGTGGCCACCGGCAGCCGCTGGCGGTGGCCACCCAGCACCTCCAGCGCCAGCGCGCGGGCGACGGCGGGATCGACGGGGCCGACCACCAGACCGTCGGCGTCGGGCCGGGCGAGGTCGATCACCACGGTGGTGAGCGCGGCGCCGTCTTGACGGATGTCGCGGGCGCTGATGATCTGACGGGTGCCGGCGATGCGGTAGGTCACCACCTCGAGCATCCGGTCGTCCACGGCGAACCGCTCGCCGGCGCGGATCAGGTCCGCCGTCATGCCGCGTCTCCGTCATCGGGGGACTCGGCTGCGATCACCTCGGCCATGGTCCGGTGCGGGAACGCCCAGGGTGCGCCCGGCGGAACGTCGCGGGCGGCGGAGCCGGCCTCGCCGGCGACTGGCGCGTTGAGCGCCCCGGGGGGTGCGGACGCGCCCCGCCCGGCGCTTGAGGGGCCGGAGCCGATCGCCACCACGCCATCGGGCAGCGCGGCGGGGTCCAGGCGCATGTGGCCGGGGATGATGCCGGCCTCCAGAGCCGTGGCTTCCCCGGCGTGGCGGCGCAGCTCCTCGGCCGCGCGGCGCAGGAAAGCCCGGTTGGGCGCGATGGCTTCGGCCGTCATGTCGATGGCGGCGGCCAGGTTCATCAGGTCATGAGCGAGCATGGTTTCCCCCTGTCTGGTGGCGGCTGTGGGGACAGCCCGAGCGGCAGGCGCGGTAGAAGGCGATGCGCTGGGGATTGTGGGGCGCCCATGCCGCCCGCTGGTGTGCCAGGCAGGCGTCGGTGGCCAGTTCACCCACCAGGGGACAGGCGACGGTGGCGGCCATCAGCGCGCCCCTGACGGCCTGTTCAACGGCGGTTAAATCGCCCGTGTACTTGGCGTTGATGACGAAGCTGACGGCGGCGGCCGAATAGCCGATCCGCTTGGCCACCGCCGACTGGCTGGCTTGGTCGCAGGCGCGGCCAAGCGCGTCCACCCAGTCGGGCATCGATTCGCCCCAGGCGGCCTTGACGCGGGCCAGCGCGCCATGCTTGCCGTTGTCAGTCGTCATGGCGCACCCCCGCGAACCACACGACCCGGCGCAGGTTGGGGTCGTAGACGCTCTTCACCCGCTGCACCATGGGTGGCTTCGGGCCGGTGTACTTGGACCGCACGAAGCGGTAGCGGGCCGGGATTCCGGCGTTGCCGGTACCCTTGCCGGGCGTCACGAGGTGCAGATAACCGGCGCGGCACAGGTTGACGCAGTAGTCGGCGGCGTCCCCGGGATTGACGGGCGCCTCCTCGGTCGAGGCGGCGATCGCCAGGTCGCGCCACGACCAGTCCCCGGACAGCATCCGCATGGTTCGCCACATCTGTTCGCGGGCGGACCCCTGGATGACGGGCTTGCCGTCCTTCGTGACGCGCGGCGCCTCGACGCCGATGTCGCGGGAAAGGGTCCAGGACGGTGCGCCTCCAACGGCGCGGCGGATGTAGCCGGCCGCCTCCAGCCCCGTCAGGTAGCTGCGGATCGTCGTGGGGTGGATGTCGGTCGCATCGGCGATCGAGGCGACGGCGAAGCCGTCGCGCTGGCGCCGGATCTCCTCCCAGATGGCCTGGCGCCCCTGCGGCTTGCCGCCGGCCTGGGCCAGATGAACGGGCTTGCGGGCCATCAGAACGTCCTCCGGGGCGGCGGATTGCCGGTGAAGAATTCGCCTCCCAGCCTCAACCATGTGGCCAGGTCGATTTCCTTGATGTCGGCCGCCTCGGCTTTTTCGCGCACCCGGTCCCAGTTGACGCAGATTCGCCGCACCGATCCGGCCGACTTTTCGTGCAGTTCCTTCTGCAGGTCGTCGGCCGTGACGACCCCCCGGCAGTACAGCTTCGCCAAGTGACGGGTGTCGGCCAGGGTTCCGGGTTCGGCGCCGACCCAGTCCAGCATGCGGCCGTGGACGCGCTCCCAGACCTTCAGCTTCTGGGGAAGCTGCTCCTCGCCGATCAGGATGACGGTGCCCTGGCTCGACTCGTAGATGTCGCGCACCACCTCGATCATCCCCTTGGAGACCAGGAAGTCGGCCTCGTCGATGACCAGGGGGCGCCGGGACAGGGACAGTTCCTGGCCGATCTGATCGACCATGTCGGGGATGGTCCCCGCCGGCTGCACGCCCATCTCCAGCAGGACCGCCAGGCACAGCTTCTTGCGGGTCCACACCGATTTCACCTGGACGTGGTAGGCGCGGTGCCGGTTGGCGGCGTAGATGGCGGCGAAGGTCTTGCCGTAGCCCGAGGGGCCGTGGAAACAGCCCATGCCGGGAAGGCCGGACGGCCGGTTGGCCACCCGCTCGACCAGATCGGCGAGCAGCGCCACGTTGCGCAGCGGCGCGACGGTGTTGACAGGAGAAACGTCGATGGTCATTATAGACACCTCAACTTCTTGTTGATCGCGGCGGTACGGCCATGGCACGGCCGGCCGCCGTTTTCCGTTCACGCGGTCAACACCGCGTCTCCGAAATCCTCGTAAAGCTTCCGTCGGCTGCGGATGTCCGGCAGGCGCGCCTGCCGCTCCGCCCACCGGCGGTCCTCGTCGCTGACGTCCTGGTCCGAGGCGAGACGCGTCTCGATATCCAGCACGCGGGCGAACCGTTCCTCGGGTGATTGCAGGGTGATGATCGGTGCGGGCGTGGCGATCTCCGCCTCCAGCCTCTGCAGCCGGACTTGCTCGGCGGCCGAGATGGGCTTGGCCTCGGGGGCCTTGCCATGCCGCGCCGCCTTGGATGCCTCGGCCAGGGCCGGGGTGGCATGCTCGGTCGCCCGGTGTGGCAGGCGCGCCAGCTTGCCGGCCGACTCGGCGCGGTCTTGCAGGATTTCGCGGACGATGTCCTTGGTGCCAGCAGCTTTCGCAGCTGCCTTGAGCGCGGCTTTCTCTTCGGCGATCGCCTTCTTTTGGACAGCCTTGCGCTTCGCGGCCAGTTCCTGGCGGCTGATACCCGTCCGCTCGGGGCATTCGGCGGTGCAGATGTAGGCGCCGTCCTCGTCGAAGACGTAGATCCGGCCGATGTCGGCCTCGTCCAGCCGCACCTGCGCCCGGCTGCCCTCCAGGCCGCCCATCTCCGGCGCCTCGAACAGGGCGTTGTCGATGCGGATGCCTTTCTTCGTGATGGTGCGGAAGCCGCCATCGCCGGGCGCCTCCGCCAGCAGCACGTCCAGCGCCCGCTCGTCGCTGATTGTGGCGACAGCGCCGGTCCACGACCGTTCCATCTCGAACGGGGTCTTGCCCTTCAGCCCCGAATGGGGGGCGTGGGCGTAGATGTTGTCGGTCCACTGGTCGCAGAAGTGCTGCAACTCGTCGGCCGTCATGCGCATCTCGACCTTCTCGCCCTGCCGCATCAGCCGCTGGGCGAAACTGCGCCGGGCCTCGATATCTTTGCGTTCCGCCACGCTGTGGCCGATGTATCCGGCGCACAGCTCCACCAGGTCGTGGCTGAACGTCCCCAGGCCGCGTTCGATGAACGGCTTATGCTCGGGGGTGAAGGGGGGTGCCACGTCGCGTTCGATGGCCAGACCCCACGCGACCCGCTTGATGTGCTGGCTGACGTAGTCCGAGCCGTTGTCGGTGCCGATCTGCTCCGGCACGCCCCAGGCCAGCAGCGCGCGGCGCAGCACCGCCGCCACCGCGGCCGCCGAGCTTGACCGGCTGACCAGCAGCCGCATCCGCCGGGTGTAGACGTCGATCACGCCGACGATGACGTGGCGCAACCCGTCGGCGAGCAGCAGGTCGGCCTTGGTGCTGTCCAGTTCCCAGCGCTGGTTGATGCGCTGGATCATGGCGTCGGCGTCGCCGCCGGCGGCCTGGTAACGGGAACGCCAGGAATCGGGGTTGGTCACCGCCGCGAGAAGCTGTTTGTTCTCGTCCTTCCAGCTTTGCAGGAACCGCTGCACCGTGCGCAGGTTGGGGATGGAATCTTCGCCGAACCGGGCACGCAGGCCCTTCATCACCAGCCCAGCGCCGGCATGGGGATGGTCAAGCAGCATGCCCAGCAGGAACTGCTTCATCTCGGGGTTGCTGTCGATCCTGCCGGTGCCCTTGCGGTGCTGGCCGTACTTGGCGGCCAGGCCGGCCAGGCCGTGCCGGGCCAACTCGCGCCGCCAGTTCTCGACGCTGGCCCGGCAGCACGCCGGTATCTCGGCGCGCACCCAATCCTCGACCGGAATGCGCCCGGCCGAGTACTCGCGGGCGAAGATGTCGGTGCCCCGCTTCAGCGGCAGCCCGTGCAGGCGGATGTAGCCGGCGCAGGAATCGATCGCCGCCGCCTTGGCTTCGGCCTCGCGCTGCTGGCCGGGCGAAAGGCGCATGAACTCCGCCAGTCCCGCCGTCCGCGCCGCCAGCGTGGCCCGCGCGTCCATCGCCTCGCCCAGCGCCGCCCGCATCCCCTCGGCGTGGCCGGCGGCGCACGCCTCGGCCAGCTCGTGGCGGGAGATCAGGAGCCGCGCTTCCTCGGGCAGGGCGGAGAGGGGATATTCGACTCCACCGCCGCGCCCGGAACGGGGGCGGAAGGTCCAGTCGTTTCGCTCGGCGAGGGCATTCACACCCCGCTTTGTGCAGGTCATGATCGCTGCCGGCACGCCGGCCGCCTTGGCGGCCTCGGCCCATTCGGCAGCGCTGCGCCACTCACGCATGGGGCACCTCCCGGCCGCATCCGGCCGCCACTAGGGCGGTGACGGCCGGACTGCCTTCCCCTATGGTTGTGGCTGTCAAGACACACGAACCACCGGGGGAAGCGGG
>JAEHJW020006624.1_pt1 | contig 33948 bp, 51 predicted proteins | sample 9271431 | NCBI WGS metagenome assembly JAEHJW02 | reverse complement strand
TTGCCTTCCAAAACAAAAGCTCCTGTTTTTTATTCAGGAGCTTAAAATTTAGAATTAATATTTTTATCTACATTATGCTCCTGATGATGACATATCTCTTCCCTCACCTAAATTTAGGTTTATTGAAGTTGTATATGTATAATTCATTTGCATTGAATGTATTCTATTTTTAGCACCAATAAATATATAAAGATATCAAAAGACATCAAAGTGCTTATGACAAGACTCGAACTTGTACTCCCTCGCGTATCAGGCGAGAGCTTTAACCATTAAGCTACATAAGCATGTGTTGGCGGAGAGCAGAATACTCGAAATTCATACCCGAAGGTACCACACGCTTAGCAGGCGGTGACAGCAACCCTGGCTGTATTACTCTCCAAATAAAGATAGGTTTCGGGTCTTTCGGGGTTACTGATGATATTACTGGCTTCGAATAACACTACTCCAAACCTTTTTCGTGCTTTAACCTACAAAATACCATTACAGCTTCACTACCTATCTTTGGGGGTCTAGCACGGTATCGAACCGAGTTCTCAAGTGCCACAAACTTGCGCTTCACCTTAAAGCTTCAAGACCCATATAAACTACCTCTCACAATCCCATCCTCTAGATTTTATGTCTAAAGCACAGTTAAGTTGGACTTGGTAGTTTTGCGGAGAGTAAAAGAATCGAACTCTCAACAGCTCCTCACCGTTGGCCCGGATTTCAAGTCCGGTTACGCACCACTGCGTGCTACTCTCCTAGTTTATGTTTTATTCTAAGACGTTCAACTCTATTATAATTATCTCCAACTGCTCTAAGTCCCACTCTTCTTAATATATTAGCAGTTGAACCTCCTTGTTTAATAGATTCTATTAATTTTTCTTCTTCAACCCATTTCCTGCTATTGGTTTTGACATAATTTTTAACTCTATAAGTATGAGTTTGCGAATGACAATTTGGGCAAAGATACCTTAAATTATCTCTTTTATTATTATGTTTATTACCATCTATGTGATCTAATTCTAATGAAATAGGTTTACCATTCCACTCTTCTTTTAATCCACATTCGTTACACTTTGGTTCTCCTAATAATTTAAGTTTTTTGATATTATCTCTAAATGATGGAACAAAAGTTATTTCCATTTCTCCATTTAATATTTTTTCAAGGTTGTCTTTAATATTATTTCTCATAATTTATTGTTTCCAATAAATATACAAACGTCTTAAAGACAAACGACTTAAATTATTTATAAAAAATCTCTTTTGGATAATGTCCAAACACAAATAATGTTACTGGACATAACCAAAGTATTAGATTTGAATAATCAATTCCTTGAAAAGTTCCTATTCGATAGTAAGCTCCAAACTCTGGGAATCCTTCATCTGTTTTATCCAGTGTTAGTTTTTCAGCACTTTCAAATGGTTCTGTTTCTAGTCTTAAAGTGATTTCATTTTCACCTTGAGATAAAACATCTAACCAAAGATCAGCACCTGCTACCATTTCACAGTCTTCTTTAGTACCACCTTCTGCTATATAATCAGGCAGATCAGCATACCAACGACCAGAATCTTCTTTATAGAATTTTATATTCATGTTATCCTGGAAGGAATCGAACCTTCATCACATGAGCCAAAATCATGTATAATAATCCGTTATACCACAGGACAATAAATGAGGGTCGCACCCTCGACTTAGTTCGGCATTTCAGCTGGTGCATTATCCCAACTTCCTAATCCTTAGTCTCGTTTGAGCAGATAATCAGAATCGAACTGACATCCTCGCCTTGGCAAGGCGACGCACTAACCGTTGTGCTATATCTGCAATTACTACTTTGATTGGGACTCAAGACAAAGTAGAGAAAACACTTCCTGTGTAGAAGCTAACGGAGTCGAACCGATGATCTCTTGCTTGTAAGGCAAGCGCTTTAAAACCAACTAAGCGAAGCTTCTAAATTGGGTAGGATCAGACGCGTTCTGCCTACCGAGACCTTGTCGTTAACTTTCGTCAGAGCGTACCAAGACACCATGTGGACCGTCCCGGCTTCGAACCGGGGACTCGACAGTGCAAATGTCGTGTGTTAGCCGACTATACCAACAGCCCAAATACTAATTCTATCTTTTATGTTGTAGGACGCTTTGCCTACTCATACTTTTACTCCAAGCAGGGTAAAAGAATCAAATTAGCTTTAGTAGAGTAGACAGGACTCGAACCTGCATCTTCTTCATCCCAAATGAAGTGGCTTGAGCCATTAGCCAACTACTCTATTTATTAAATAAATATACAAACTTTACTTTGCCAGAGGTCAAGGTGAGGATTGAACTCACTCCATAGATTTTGCAGATCTACCGGCCGCCACGACCAACTTGACCTTATAATTTGTCTTTATGTTTATATAAATCATTATATTTTTCCGGTATATAATGTTTTATAAATTTATCTGCTCTTTGAGGATGGATATCTATAATTTTAGCTACTTCTAATCTCCACCCACGTTTAGTAAAATCTATATTTGCTTCTTTTAATTTATTAATTTTACTTTCTATTTTTAACTGAAATTTAGTTTTTTCTTTAACTAAATTTTCTATTTTCTTTTTTTTATTTTTACCACAATGTGTATCCAAACCAGCATTACAATTAGGACATAATATTCTTAAATTATTTAGTTCGTTATTATAATGATCACCATCTATATGATCTAATATTAAACTAATTTTCATTCCATTCCATTCTTCTCCTTGCCCACAAAATTCACACTTTCTTATTTTTAACCCAGCATCATATAATTTTTGTTTAAAACTAGTAGAGCTAATAACAGAATTTTTTACTAATAATTGCTCTAAAGTTTTTTTAACTTTTCCTTTTCTTGATTTAGATTGATTAAAATGTGAAACATCAATATTATATTCCTTTAATTTATCTTTCAAAAATCTGTAATTACTAGGACATAATTTTAAATATCTAAAAACATCAACATATGTATTTGAATGTTTTACAGCTATTTCTAAATCTTCTTTATTATATTTTACAAATTTATTAGATTTCATATATTATATTTACAATAAATATTCGAACCTAATGATAAAATATAAGTAGACTTAAAAGGATTCGAACCTTTATCAAAAGCTCCGTAGGCTCCCGTTTTTCCATTAAACTATAAGTCTATTTGCACGGGTGGGGAATTACGATATCCCAACCTTGGATTTTGGAGATCCCTACTCTACCGTTGAGCTACACCCGTATATTATCAAAGAACGTTTTATTTTAATGTACCCCCTACAGGAGTCGAACCTGTTTTTGGCCTGGTTAAAAGCCAGGAGCAAAGCCACATTTTGCTAAGAGGGTATTTTTCTCAGTACCCCCAGCAAGAATCGAACTTGCAACCTCACCCTTAAGAGGGGCGAGCTCTACCAATTGAGCTATGGAGGTAATTAATATGTTTTCGTTTTCGTTTCATTTTATTTCTTTGTTGTGGTACTCCTCGGTTCCGACCCGAGTCCTCAAGATTTTCAGTCTTGCGCTTCTACCAAGTTAGCTTGAGCACCAATCTTAATATTCCCAACTTTTGTATTTTATGTTGGGTATTTCTGTTTTATTTACTCTACGAATCTTTCGATTTCTTTGGTTCTTTCTCCATTTTCTTGAATGATGTCTATGACCATCAAGATGTCTTTCGATTTTTTCTAAACTTAAACTCATAGTAATAAAATTAAAAAAGCCCTGATCTTTCGAACAGGGCCTTTGATCTATTTAGTTGTATTTATTTTTTACCAACTTTCTGCATCATTAAACCCTGTATTAGTAAATTTGCCTTTAAAGCAAACCACCGGCCAAATCGCTTGTGAGCGACTTTGCGAGCTTTGACTAATATGTGAGTTATAATGTTTCATTTTGTTTGTGATTATAAATATATACAATTTTTAATTCCCTGCATCTTTTATAACATAAATATAAGACTTTATTTTGACCGAACCAAACTTTTTTATCTCTTATTTTTATTATGTAATAAATTTATACTTTTTATTTTGCCCGACCTAATCTTCTTTATCATCATCAAATTCTAATAATCCTTTTTCTTCGTTGTTTTCAGCTGTGATTACTTCAAAAATTTTAGCTTCACTTGCTGATTTTACTTCGAACTGTTGTTCGTCGCGATCTGTTAAATATTTTACAGTTCTTGCTTCTGCTTCTGTTACGGATTGAGCATCAACTAAATAATTAACGTTTTGTTTTTTTACTTTACCTTTTTCGTCCTCATATGTAAATTGGACTTTTACTTGAAAATATTGCATATTATTTTATATTTTTTACTATTTGTTTAAATTTATTTTTATTTACTATTATTTCATCCCATGCACCATATTTACATTTATATCCAAAAATATATTTGATAGCGTATTTAACTCTTTGTAAAAAAGGAAGAGGAGATAAATGGATATCTATGTATATTTCATCTCCATCTATTGTTCGTAACAATAACTGATGTTCAGGTGAACTACATTCACATATGATTAATATATCTTCTTCCATAATTAAGATTTTGATTCGAATTCACTATAATCATATAAATGTGCTCTATATTTATATAATTTTTTAGTAAATTTACTTCTTACTTTCATTTCATCATAAGATTCGTCTTCCATTCTACGTGGAGGACAACTTACAAAGTAATCAATATCATCGTTGGTTAATTGTACTTGGTTAGCAAACATCATCATTTTAGTGAATCCGAGTGAACCAATCAACTGTACTCCTGCTTTATAAGCAGATTTAATTTCTGCTGGTATTTCAAACTCAGCAAATTGTTGTGCTAATTCTGGTCTTGACATAATTTTTATTTATAATTTAAATATACAACCTTATTTTGCCTAAATCAAATAAGTCCTAATGCTCTCATATTTTCCAAATGTTCATCGTCTATTTCCGATTGTTTTTCTAAATCCCATTCATGTGGTGTTGCTTTAACTGTTGTATTATCCTCTATATGACGTATTTGATCTGGTGTTAGTGGATCCGCTACATATAGGAAATAGCAGTTATAACATAATATTTCTAAATTTTCAAGTAGATAATTTACTTTATTACCATCTTTAAAATTCAATAATAAAGGTGATTTGTAATCTGTTACTCTACGTTCATGAAACCCACAACTATAACATTCGTCTTTTAAATAACCTTCAGTTATTAATCTTGTTTTTATCTTTTCAGGAGTAAATGACTCCCATCCAGTACCTGTTTCAATTATGTTTTTAACATTTGGCTCCCGCCTTCTATCAGGTAAAAATTTAGGTATACCTTTACCACTTTGGTTTTTATGTACATCAAATAAAGTAGGAGAATAAGGATCACTTTCATCAACTTTAAACAGTTTAGCAAACGGTTTATAATGTTGATAAGAACAACCTAAATATTTTGCGGCAGCACGATTAGATTTTGTAAAACGCATTGCACGTAATACATCCTCTTTACTTATTGGTTTTGGGGCTGGCATTTTTAGATTTTATAAACATAACTAAATCCCACAAATCACTTGGGTTATTAAGTATAACAGGTTTATCTTCGTTATCTCTTAATTCATTTACAGAACCATCTGGGTTGATTCTATCATAAACATAATAAAATATAACTTCAGCTGCTTCTTTTCCAAATGCTATTAATATTAAATTATCAATAGCAGTATAAAATTCTTCATCATAATTTGTTAGGTCAATCTTCATATCTTCTCCTAAAATCTCAGATCGAACATTTGCTTGTTCTAAGGCAATTATGACTTTATTAAATAATTCTCTATAATGGTCGTTTTCTGATTTTTTCTTTCTTTTAAGAGACAAATCCGTACCAACCATTGTTTCAAGGGATTGTTTAACCCCTTTAGCATGTTGTTCTTTATTATCCATAACTAGTCTATTTTGTTAATTAAATCCCTACACTCAGCACATCTATCATAATCTTCTTTTTCAATAAGATAGTCTAGTGCTTTTTCAAGTGAAGGTTTAAATTGTTCTTTCTTTAGTTCAATATAATAACCTGAATTTGCTACTTCAAATAAGGATATTGAAGTTTTTTTACGTTTAATAGCATCTTTAACTGCTATTAGTAATTCTTCTATAACTATGTCTTTGATTTCTGGAATACTATTTAGCTGATCATAGCTAGCACCAGGTTGAACATGAACTCTAAACACTGGTATTCTACGTTTCATATTTTTACACTGTTGGTTCTTGTGGCTCTTGGTTTTCACCTTTTAAGGCATCCTTAATCATTAATCTAATATCTTGAATTCTGATTAAAAAGCCAATAATGTTTGCATAAGGAACATCAGTATCAATGTTCGCAGTTAAATTATATTTAGCTAATCCTTGATTTAATTTTACTTGTAATTTTTGAGTCATAGTAGTTTTAGCATCACCTACTAATGTTTGAGGTAATACAAACTGAACCTTAATACCCTTTTTAGTTGGATTGTGGTTTACATCAACTCTTAATTTCGGACTTAATTCTGCCATTACAATACGTTTATGTATAAATATTTAAATTATTTCATCTATCACACCCCATTTCAATGCTTCCTCAACACTCATGTACCAATCTTTTTGTTCTTTGCGAGCAGCCTCTAATGTTTTAAGTGGTATTTTAGTATTTTGAACTACAACATCATCATATATTTTCCACAAACGTTTACCTTCAATTAATTCCTGTTCATGAAATCTCATTTTTGAATAACCAACATCCCAACTTATTTCATGATACATAAAGGTTGAACGTTTAGAAGCATATCTATAATGTCCTGCAGTTGCTATAGCAAATGCCATTGACATTGCGTGCCCTGTTACATATGTGTGTATTGGTGTAATAGATGACTCAATAGTATCTATTACTCCTATTCCACTATATACCTCACCACCAGGTGAATTTATAATTAGCTTTATTGGTTTACGCTTTTCTGGTTCTATACGTTCATCTTCTTTGTTTACTTCATTTATTAATCCTATTATTTCACAAGATGATTCATTATCTATATCGCCTAAAGTAAATATACGACTTAAAAAATCTTGTTCACGTTGTGGAGTACGTTGGGACTTTGTTGATGCCATAAAACTAAGTTTCTCATATAAATATAAGACAAAATTTTAACCCTTACAAACTATTAAATTATGCTCGTATGTTTCTAAGCTTTTTATTTCAATATCAAATATATCAAGATTAAACATACCTATATCACCTGAATCAGCTATTATTGCTGGTAGTTGTTGTAATATGTTAAATGAATTTTCATTAAGATCATTTGCATTAAACTTTACTGTAATGTTATTTACAATATTATTATCTGTTTTAATACGCTCAGACAAATGAAATTTAGTATTTGGTTGCTCTTGATTAATATATTGGTTTTTAATTTCTTCACTATCAATATAAATGTTATCACACCAAGGTTCTAAAAACGATAACATTTGGGTATTACAATTATTAACAATAAACCCAATATTGTATTTAGGAAGTATAATAGGATCCATTAATTCTGTGTGTTGAACATTTGATCCCCATTTACGAATAAATTCTTTAGTTGAATTATTCATATCTTTTTTCCACTGTTCATGTCGTTTTTCATCACCATCAAAACTACCAGCACCTCTACCTGTTAAGTGATATACTAAACTATTCCATGGTTGGATAAAGGTAAATCCAGCTAATTTCATTCTATTAAATACGTCAGAATCTTCTCTACACGAATGCATTATAAAATCATGTCCACCTAAAGCTAAAAATTCATTTTTATACATCATCCAGGGAGCAAATATTCCATTTGTTATTTTAATTTCACTAAGTTGAGAATCAACGTATTTATCAAATTCATTTTCTTTAAATTCCTCAGGCCACATTCCAAAATCAATTTGAATTTTTTCTCCATTGTTGGGGTGAATAGGGGGTTCAATGCGAGTAGCACAAACTACTGTTTTTTCTTTTAAGTGATTAAAAGCATTTAAATCAGCATTCTTACCTAACATCATATCAGCATGAAATATCATAAATATTTCTGTAGTTGATTTTTCAATACAATAATCATAAGCCTTTCCAATACCAAATAAACGTTTACCTAAGTCTGGATTAATATAATAAGTCAATTTATATTGGTTTTTAACCTGTTCTAACCATTCAATAGTTCCATCTTCATCTGAGTCTACAAATATGATAATGTCATGATCATCTCTATAAGCATTTTTGCGAATAGAAGGTATACATGTTTTAAGATATCTAAGATTGGTTTTACTTGGAATACAAAATGTTATTTTGTTCATATTCTGCTTATAAAGTTTTGGATTTCTTGACTTAAATTGCTTTCAGCTTGTGTTCTAAACTCACTTTGTTTGTCAATTAAATTTAAATAATTTTTGTAAGGATTCCAACGATATTTAAAATTTTCTATAACTACTATATTTTTTAAAACATATTGTTGAACTGTATGTCCTTTTTTCTTCATAATATCACAACATACCATTACATATAAATCATCTATACCATAAGGACCAAAAGAATCAGGAATATCCGTTAATTTAAGTAATTTAGTAGAAATTAAATTGAACCATCCTCCTCCAAATTTAAATTGAGGAATTGAAGTTAATTCAATATTAGATGGGAATTTTGATATTACTTTAAAAGGATCATTACTGTAATAAACCTCCATATTAGGTGTATTAATAAAATATTCTTCATTAGTAAGGATATCCCAACTACCATCCCACATTCTTACTGTTTGGGGAGAAATAATATAATAATCATGATTTATATTTTTAGCAGCTTCTATAATGTAATACAAAGATTCAGGTCTAAATACTAAATCACTATCTAAATATAAAATATTATCTGCCACAGTGGTTCTAATAGCTTCTCTCCGTTTATCATCACAACCTAAACATTTATTTTCTTCATCTATCGTAAATTTATTTTCTGCCCAATCCCATAATGTTTTAATTTGATTAAACTTGTCTATAAAAAATTGTTTGGGTAATTGAGATTGACTCCAATTTACTAAATTTAAGTTTAGAGTAACGTCTATTATTATTTGATCAGTAATGAAATAACTACCTAATTTAAATTGTTTAGATTGCCATTCAAACCAATCAATTTCATGGGGAAGTAAATGTACTACTATTTGAGTTGTCATTTAAATTTTATTTATTTGGTTGTAGTTTATAGTTGAAGAAGTAATTCCATATTTTTTTAATAAAATTTCCATCTCTTGCCATGGTGGGCAAGGAAATCTATCATAATTTTGCCCTACAGGTTTAGTATGAATCATTATTATATCATCTATAATAGCTATTTTATCTGTTGGCTGACCCAATAAATGAGGCCATAAAAAATCATAACCATAACTAGAATAATTTTCATCAAATGTATGATAAATTTTTAATAATGATTCTAAACTAAATAAAGGAGATAATACTTCAACAAAGTTAGTATATCTCATTAAACTACCAAATACTGGTGTAGTTATTGGGTGAGATACATATCCTACCATTGATGGTTGGCTTAACCAAAGTTTGTATTGGTGTGATATTTCAAAAAAACGATTAATATTGTATGTAGATATAGAAACATCATCATCCGGGAACCAAATATATTTATATTTTTTAATAAATTTTAAATTATTTTGTATAAAAGATTTAATTAAATGGTATTTTTCTCCATTTCCCATAAAGACATAAGGGGTATATTGAATAAAATCTTTAGCTATTTTTTCATCATCTTCATAAAAGAGCAATACAATATCAAAATTAGGAGTATATTGAATCCATTCTTTGAATAAAGAATTTCTTCCAGCAGGTGAAATTATAAGATATTCTTTCAAAGTAAATTATTTAATTTGTTTATATTCATGGTTGTATTAGAAGGTACTTCTTTAGGTTTAGAAACATTCATTACTTTTTTTGTTTTTAAAGCTAAACCATACATTGATTTTTTGTCTGTTCCTATATTGAAAATCCCTTTAGCTTCTATTTTAACCAATTTTATAATATTTTCTGCTATTATATTAACATAATCAAAATTACCTATTTGATCCACCCATGCTTTATCATAAGGAAAGGGATAAGGCTTATGAGTTCCTCGACATACTAAATAATTGTTTGATTTTAATTCGATATAAGCATCTGCTAGAAGTTTAGTGTAAGAATACCAATTATTTCCATGAATAGGAATATCTTCTTCAGAGGCTTCTTCTATAGAATTAATATAAACATAATCCGTAGAAATGTGAACTAATTTTATATTCCATTTATTAGAAAAATCAACTAAATTTGCTACGCCTGCATAATTTACATCCCAGTGTTCTTTTTTATTAGATGAATAAGTATTTGTATTTGCTATACAATTAATTATTACATCGTATTTTTTTGAAAAAATTACTCCTTCAAAACATTCAACTAAATAATCGGTGAATTTTTCAAATTTAGTTATATCAAAACCATCTTTTTTTCTTGAGATACAATCCCATCCGGTTTGTTTAACAATTTCAGAACCTAATAAACCATCTCCCAATACTAATACTTTCATTTAGAACTTTTTTATAACGTCTTCAATGTATTTAAATACTGATTCTCTATAATGAGGAGCAGCACCTATAAAAAATACTTTATCTAATACTTTATTTGCTTCAGGATATAACTTATAATCATCTAAAAATGAATATCCGGGGTGCATTAAAATATTTCCTGCAAAATAATTTCTAGTTTGAATTTTATTTGCTTCTAAATATGCAACCAATTTATGTTTTAATCCTTCTTCCTCACAAATAAACGGAGTTCCAAACCAGCATGGGTATGCTTTAGGTAATACTTGGGGTGTTCTAATTCCAGAAATATTATCTGTAAATATTTTGCTTATTGTTTGATTTGATATTTTACGATTAGTCTCAATTTCATTTAATTTTTCTAACTGCACCAACCCAATAGCTCCTTGTAAATCTAATGGTTTCAAATTGTATCCCATTTCACTAAAAACATATTTGTGATCAATAACACCATCATAATTTTCTAACCATTTATCAAATCTATTCCCACAAGTACCACATGATAATAAATTAGCTGAACCTACACAATAACAATCTCTACCCCACCAACTTAAACTTACAAATAACTTTTTAAGTTCATCATCGTTAGTACATACCATTCCCCCTTCCCCTGTTGAGATATGGTGTGCAGGATAAAATGAATTTGAATAAGCAATATAATAATCTGTTAATAACCCATCACCCCATCTAGTACCTAAGCTATCACAATTATCTCCAATCAAATGAATGTTATACTTATTTGCAATCATTGAAAGTTTATCCATATCAGGAGGATTTCCTAATACTGGGGATACAAATATTCCTTTTGTTTTTGAAGTAATTTTAGACTCAATTTGGTCAACATTAAAATTTAATGTATCCCATTCAATATCTACAAATACAGGTTTTAATCTGTTTTGATATAAAACTGAAATAGTAGTTGCAAATCCAACAGGAGATACAATAATTTCATCACCATCCTTCCAATTAAACCTTTTTTTTAAAGCAGCGATTAAAATTAAATTAGCTGAACTACCTGAATTGACCATGTGAGAATGTTTAGTATCAAATCTTTTACTAAACTCATATTCAAATTTATGTATTTTTTCTCCAGCAGTGATCCATTTTCCATTCAAAAACGAATCTATAGCGGCTTCTGCTTCTCTGTTATCCCAATAAGGACCGGAATAATAAACAGGTGTTTTACCTGGTTCAAATACTTTTGAATTATATATATAAGGAGCTGTATGATTACCTAATAGTGATTGAATATTTTCTTTTGAGATCATATTATTAATTTATATACTGTTGTAAAATTGATTTTGTTTTTCTTGTCTACTAATTGTTTTAGGATGAATTAAACAACATTCATCAAATGGAGGTAAATTAGTAAATTGCATATAACCAGTTAATTTTTCGTGTACTTTATTTATCCAATATATTTCTGGTTTGTTTTTCCATATTCTCCATTGATTGTCTGGAAAATTTACTCTACCATTTTCATAATTCCAACCCCATTTTTTAATATGCTCTGGAGTAATACCTTCAACTGTATTGATTCTGGGTACTAAAAATACATCAACATCATAATTATGATCTAATATTGCTGGTAGATTTTCTAATAACCACGTAGTAGGATACTCATCAGCATCTATCTGGAATATATAATCTCTAGTACAATGTTTACTTAGATTATTTTTAAATGATGCAAAATCCTTATTTAATGTAGCATATACTCTGTGGTATTCAAACGGTTGCCCAATGTTGTATTTTGATGCTACTTTTACAACTTCCTCTGTAGCAGTAGTATCTAATTGTACTACAATTTCATCCACAGGGCGAATGTATTTGACTAGTATATCTAATAAACGTTCTAATTCAGCATGTTCATCCTTTGCCGTTATAGCATATGATATGGAAGGCATAACTTAATATTTAATTTTTATTATTTATATTTCCATTTAAATCCACCACTAGTATTATATTTACCTATTAAACAACCCGATAAAGTAGGTGGTTTAACTCCAATATAATTAGCAGCTTCATTAATAGAAGAAAATTCTTTAATTGGTTTTAAAGTATATTTATCTAACATTATAACTTTTTTTCTACATTTTTCAAGAAATGATTCTTCTTTATAATAAGTTCTTTTTCCTAAAGCTGCTTTTTCTTTTTCTGTATATTGTTTTCTTCCAGCTCCGGGTTTGCTTTTACCTATATTTCCTATTTTTCTTTTTTGATTAATATTTTCCAATTCTTCTTTAGATTTATTTTTCCATGCTTGGGAAATTTTTGTTTTAGTTTCAAAAGTCATATTACCTCCCTCACCTCCAAAACCAACATTTAAACCTAATTCTACACTATTATAATATTTAATCCAATATATTTCACGCTCATTTAATTGTTCAGGGTTACATTCTTCTATAATTTCAAATATATGTTGTTCCCAACCATATTTTTGAAGTGAATATTTCAGTTTAACAGGAGATATATTTAATCTTTTGTATTGTTTAAATCGTCTATAAATGTTTTTACTCTGTCCTATATAAATTTTACCTTTAGGATTTGTTATTTTGTATATTCCTATAATATCGTTGTTTTGATTTTTCATCTTGATCTTTTTTATTATCCCAATAATATTTTTTAGCACGCAGACGTTTAACCTTTAATTTTTCTTCTTCAGTTAAATATTTTTTTAAACGTCCCATGGTAATAAATATATAAAGATCCAACAAAGATCCAAAACTAACGAAAATTCTTAGCAGAGAAATAATTAATGTAGTCTAATGCTTCCATAAAGTCTTTTTCAGCAAACTCTTTTTTAGTTTTCATATCAGGTTTACCATTTTTAGTTTTAACAGCAGACCATTTCCAATCATCTACTGATTTACCTTCAGCAAATACCATTGATTTGTTATCCAATATTATTGAATTTGGATACCAATGATATCCGTCTTTATCTTTAAATTTAAGTGCTTTAAATAATTCAGGCATTACTGATTCTGTAGTTGCAATATTTAAATCAGTTAGGGTTGAGTTTGAAGTAAATCCGCATCCAAAGCAATTCCATATAGTTAATTTATCATTTGATACTTCACTACAAGCATTACTTCCACAACGCGGGCATATTATCATTGATTCTTTCATTATTTTGTATTTTTATATTTCCAAATAAATCCAAAAGCAGTTTTTTGTTTATTTTGACATACCATTGTGATATCAGAATGTCTATTTGGCTTTCCTAGAGCTATACATGCTTCTGTTATATTGTCATATTCTTTTATATAATTCATTTGTTTGTCTAATTGAATAACGGATCTAGATCTTTTTCCTTTATTAGCAACTGATTTTTTTATTTTTGTTTCTCTGCTATCTTTTTTTCTATTATTATTAGGAATGTATAATTTTTTTGTTTCTAAGTAATCTTTAACAGTATTATAAGTTAAATTTAATTTTTTACAAATACTATATATTCCTTCTGTTTTATATAATTTTTCAATAGTTCCTTCAGGAATATTTTTTAATTTATAATTATTGCCTAATTTACTATCTCTTATCTTCTGTTTAGAATTATTATTTAAATTAGTAGGCCCTCCACCACCTTTATTTTTATTTTCTAATTTAAATCCTTTAGAACTATATAATTCAATATAATATTTTTCTTTATCCTTCCAATCTTTATTTTCTACTAGTTCTAAAATTTTAATATTAATATTGTCTCCATATGTTTTTTTATGTTGAGAAAATCGTACATTTATATTATTACATTTACCAACATAAAAGGGAATGTTATTTTTTTCTAAAATATATATAATAATCATAATTATTGTTTCCAATAAATATATTAAAATTCAATTTCCTTTAATTTAGGATTCAATCTTTTTTAATTTTGGGAGCTCTATTTTACGGAGCTGAGGTAATTTCAATTCTACTTGTTTTGGAACTTTATTATCAAGCAAATCAATCAACTTTTCACCCATTTTATCTAAACTAAATTCAGTACGTGAACGATACGACTGTCTTTTTGCACCATCAACATATTTTTTATAGTTTTTATAAACATCTTCTAATGTATCAGAAGCATTTTTATAATCAACTGTAAACCAACTACTTTCAGCTATTAATAAATCTTTAACAACAGCTGAAGGATGAATTTTAGTTAATTGTCCTGGTAGTAAAATAGACATTTCAGGGTCTAGGAAATCTAAATGTCCACTATATTGAGATGCAATTACAGGTTTACCTGATATAGAAGCTTCAAGTAATGGTCTGCCAAATCCTTCACCTTTAGTAAATGATACGTGTGCTTTTATTTTAGGATGATTATATAATTCATTTATTTCACTATCAGTTAATTCACCATGAAGTAAATAAATTGATGGTAAATCACCATCTACAGTGTCTTCAATTTTTCTAATTTTATCCAATATTTCATCTCTATCCATTATAGATGGAGTAGCAGATTGTGTTTTTAATACTAATGCAGGACGTATTTTTTTATTTTTGAATGTTTCAAGGAATGTTTTAATCAACATACCTGTATCTTTCCTGTCCTGCCCAATTTCACCTTGCAACCAATGCCCAACATATAAGAAAGCAAAATCTTCTTTTATAATATCATTTATTGAATCCCAAACTTCACTTTCGTTTATTGCATCTATTTTTTGATAAATGTTTGTATCTACACCTTCAAACAGTACTTCTATTGGTTTTTCTACTTTAAGTTTTCTAATAGATTTTCCCTGATTGTCTTTTTCTTCATAAGTAGTTGCTAATAATACTGCTTTAGCATGTTCTGAAGATACTAAAGTTAAATCCATTCTGTTTATCCCATCAATCCAAGGAGCTGCACAAACAGTAGTTTCAATACCTGCTGTTATACCAATATTATATTTTCCAATAGGTTGAAATTCATTAGGTACTGTAATTTGAGCCCAAATATCTGGTTGACGGGGTAATTGAGGTTGAGTCCAAACACAATCTATTATTTGTTTGTGTTCAGGATCTTCAGGATTTAAAAATCCAAAGGGAGTAGAACCCCATCTCTGAGATAAAATTTTAACATCATATTTTCCTGATTTGATTAATACTTTAACTATATCTCTACTTCTAGCACCATAACCAGAAAATGTATCAATTGGGCAACTTATAAAAAATAAAGGTTTCATATTATTTAGCGATAACGTGTTTTACAAAATGTTTAGGTTGTTTAAGGGATTCTACTTTTATCAATTCAAATGCATAACGTGGTTGCCATTTAGCAAATGTTTCTTCAACACCATCAATAATATTTTTAGACATCCACTTAGCTGTCATCATGGCTTCGTCTGAAGTAACCCACTTATGAGCTGACTTACTTATTTCTTCCCATAATATAGGACTATCTTTTTTAATATTATATAACGCAGCTATTTCTACAGCTACATCATTTGGTTCAGCTCTGTCATCAAATATATAAGGTGTAGGAATAGAACCAACTAAACTATGGTTTGAAGGAAATACGGGGAATGCCCACAACCCATGTTTCGTATATTTACCAAAATGGTTCGAACCAAATTCTTCTGTAAACTCAATCCATTTACCATTTTCATCTTCAAAACGCATTTGATCTTGCATACCACCTGTTACTGTAGCTATAATTGGCTTACCACACATCATTGCTTCAGTTAATGATAATCCCCAACCTTCATTAGATGAAATTAATGCTGTTGCGTCGGTAGCATTGTAAAGCATATTCATCATGTTAATTGGATATTTACTTTCATCAAATATAATAGTATATTTATCTTCATATCCGAATAACATATCAGCTACTGCTTGCAAATCAGTACCATTTTCATCTCTAACTTGAGTATGTAATACTAAAGCACACTTTTTAGCTTTATCTTCAGGTAAATTATCAACGAATATTTTCCAAGCTAGCATTAAATCAGGAACAGATTTACGACGAATGTTACGCGCATTGTATAATAAAGTAAAATCGTAAGTTTTCCCTCCATATAGGCGGTTTTTAAATTCTTGTAATGTAAGATATTCAGGCATATCACTAGTAATAGGGAAGAAATAATTTTCATTTATTCCGTGAGGAACATATTTAATTACTTTCTCAGCTGATAACTCAGGTCCTAATACTGTTCTATTTATGTTTTCAGTTTGTTTTGAAATAGCTAATAATGCATCACAAGATTCATAATATGATTTATTATACATTGGGTAAGGTAAGTCATCCCATATGTTTAAATAAATGATAGGTATTTTCTTCCTTATTTCATGTTCCATCTGAAACAACCAAATCCAGTAGCGAGGATCAGTAAAGATCATTATTGCATCTGGGTTTTCAAATTGAATCATTTGTCTAACTAAATCAGGATTACCATATCCATCTGTAGGATACAAATAAACACTAGCATCGGTTATACCTGCTTGTTTATTAGTATCTTCATTTAAATCAAAACGTTTACCTTTATCTGGGTGGGTGATTGCTCCTCCTAAATTTACCCAATTGAAACGGTGAGCGGTTCCAATGACAATTTCTCTTGCCATAGTGGATATACCACTTGTCATTCGAATATCATCACATAATAATAGAATTTTTTTGCGTTGGTCGCGAGGAATATAACCTTCTTTCATAACGGGATTATTCTTCTGTTTTTTGTAATTGTGTATTTAATTGATTATGAATTTGTTTTCTAAATTCTTCATCTGTTAAGTATAAGTACATAGCACGTTCTGTTAATTTTTGAACACTAAACTTATTTCTCACACAGGCTAATTTAAATTCTTCAAACAAATCTTCAGGGATCTTTACACTTGTTAATTGCATGTTTGTCTTTGCCATAATATAAATATTTGATATAAATATATACAACTATACTGAAGATACATTTTTATCACAAAGTTCTTTATTATCTGTAAAAGGACACCATTTGCAACTACTTTCACCTACATTTTTAATATACGACTTTATTTGAGGTTTACCACTCTCATCAAAGCAATCTTTAATGAATGATTGAAAACTTTCTACTGCTTGTTTACGTTTTAATTTTCCACTTGCTGGCTTAAAGCTGCTAGCTCGTGGTATAGGGTATTCGGCGTTTTCATATATCTTTCGTTTAACAATAAAATATTCAACTTCAATACTATCAACCTCAACCTGATATTGTTCACTAAAATATTGTTTATAGAGCAATATTTGAGCCACTTTGGCGTCATCTTTCTTTTCATAGTCGCTCCAACCTCTTGTAGATGTTTTAATGTCATAAATGTATATTTTATTTAGTTCTTCATCATATAAAGCAAAATCAATGTAAGCTTTATAATAAATGTTATTTGCTAATTTCAAAATTAAGGGAAGCTCTATGCCCAATAACCTTACTTTTCTTATAGTAAATATTTTATTTCGGTTTTTCTTTATCCAATCTAGTATTGCTATACCATCCTCATAGAATTCACCCATTTCTTGAGGTGAACTAAAATGTGAACCTGCCTTTTTATATTCTTCAGAATACACTGTGGAGAACTTCATTTGGAATAAATTATGCAAATCCATTCTATCAGCTGCTGCTCCGCTTTCTTCATACATTACTTTAATATAATCTTGTAATGTTTCATGAAATGCAGTTCCAAACACAGTGTGAATACTGGCTTGGTAAGGCAATTTATTTTCTACATAAGTAAGATACCATCTATGAGGACATGAAGCCCAGTTTGAAAATTGAGAATAAGATACAGTACGAGAATATTTATAATTTATTTCTGGGGGTTGGTGGTTCTTTATTTTAAGTTCAATATCAGTTAGTTTCTTTTTCACCACTCACAACTTGTTTAATTTTTTCTAAATATAAAATTGCATCCATATGCTCTTGTTTAGCATGCTCTATCCATTCAAGTAAAGATAAATCTGTTCTATCTAAATCAACTCCATATTTTGCTTTACCTTTAACTGAACGTTCTTTAAATTGATTTATGATTGAGGTAACTACTGAATCTAATTGATGTTCTTCATTCATATGTTTGTATTTTTCTTCTTCACATCTGAAGCAATAATCGCTGGGCTCACTCCAAATGTGTTTATCGCATTTATTTGCCATTGATTTGTGATGTTATACTATTTAATTCCTCTTTAGGAAGCATATCAATATATTCTTTAGCTTGCTTTTTAGATATTTCAAAATAAATAGCTACTGCTTCTACTTCACTAGCATCATAATCTTTTTTATTAGATGATTTGATGTATTTTAGGTATTTATATTGTTTAGGAATAAGATCTTTATACAGGTTGTATAAGTACTCTCCTTTCATCTGCCAAGTATTCTTCTGAACAATATTAACTACTTCACAATAATCAGGGTCCATACTGAGATAACGATTAATCATCCAATTATTCCAACCTTCGTCACCTAAGTATGGTCCCTTATTAGTAGTGATATTCTTTATATGATCAAATATATTCATTAGTATTCTCTATAATTGTTACTAGTTTTACTTAAATCACCTAACGATAAGGTAAGTTTTTTTATTTGATTCTCATAATTTCTTATAGTAATGTTTTTATCTTCTAATTCACGTTTTAGTAAAGTAGCTTCAGTTTCACTCATATGAAGGTCTGATTTGAGTAAATTTATTTTATATTCTAACTGGAATATAGTAATCTTCAACTTAGCTATTTCTTCGCGTTCACGCTTATTAAATAGATTTGTCAGCAGTTTTACCATAGAATTGTTTTAATGGGGCTGGAATAAAATCTTCAACTAATTCTCCACATTTAGAACAAGCTACTAATTGGATAGGTACTAATCTATCTTCAGGTAATCCTGATATTAACCTTGATTCTTTACGTAAGTACATTACATCAGTAAATGTTTCATTTCCACATTTACATACTATAGGGCTAGTAGCACTAATATCTACTCTTTGGCCTTGCATTTGATTTAATTCCATTATAATACTTGTTTTTTATTTGTTTCTAAAATTTTAGCGATACAGGCTGCGAAGTTAATCTCTTTGTCAGGCACAACACCTGCTCGCCAAATAAAATCATCTAATATAACTGATAACTCAGCATCATGTCCGTAACTAAATTCAGATAGATTATCAAACATAAATCTATAAGCTGTTTGGAAATCATCTATTTGATTATCAGCCACTAATTGACGAATAGTATACCATGCTTTTTTATCTCTGCTAGCTAATATTTTAACTAACTGCTTACACCAATTATCATCTATAGTGGTAATAGTTAATTTACTATCTTTAGAATTTTGTTGTAATGTTTTAATAATTGATCTAACGTCAGGATAAAACATGTTTATGATTTGAGCAATATCACTCATTTCATAAGTAATACCCTCAACGTCTAAAATGTTTGTACAAACATGCTTTGCAACAGCACCTTTCGTAGGTGGTTTTAGCATATGAACCTCACAACGTGATTGAAGTGGTTCAATTAAACGCTCTAAATAGTTACAAGTAAGGATAAAACGAGTATAAAGCGAATACTCTTCAATTAGATTACGAAGAGCAGCTTGTGCTGGTTGGGTTAAGAAATCAGCTTCATCTAATATTACAACCTTAAGAGGTTGAAATGTAGCTGTTGAAGCAAATCCTTTTACTTTTTCTCTAATAACATCAATTCCATTTTCATCGCTGGCGTTAAGGTAAAGATAATCACATTGGATGTTCTTTACAATTAACTTCGCGAGGGTAGTTTTTCCTGTGCCTGCGCTACCAGCGAAGATAAAATGGGGTATTTCTTGTTTATCAATACATTCGGCGATGCGGTCTTTAACCGCATCATTGCCTATGTATTGGTCTAATGTTTGGCTGCGATAACGTTCGATCCACAATGTATGTTCTCTTTTCATAACTGACTTTGATATTTAATAACATTTTGAATATATGCCTCTATATTTGCTTTACCAACTGGGTTTGCAGAATGTACATTCCATGCTGGGAATGGGATATTATTATCAATACAATACTCTCCTAGCCATTTAGCAGCATCATATCCTGTTTTTTCATAATATTTAAAACTTTGAGTCCAAGTAGAAGGATCATAGTGTATTTCTGCTAAGTCATGATCAAATGATACTTCATTAGGCACACCATTTAATACAACCCATGCTACAAATTCATCGTAATTGCGAACGATATCCCATCCCTCGGTTTGAGGGATGCGAATATCATCCAAGTATAACTTTTTCATAGATTAAACTTACATCCCTAATCCTGCCATATCAAACTGATCATCTTTCTTTTTATCAGTTGGTTTATCGTGTATTACACATTCAGTCATTAATAATGTAATGGCGGCGTGTGCTGCATTTTCAATGGCACAACGTACTACTTTGGTTGGATCAATGATACCAGAATCAAAAGCATCAGCTGTTGTGTTGTTTAAAACATCAGGTACAACTGTTTTTTCCTTTTGATTATAAACTTCATCCCACCATTCTTGAGAATCTTCACCTGCATTATTTAATATTTGTTTAAATGGAGCCGCACATGCTTGGAATACAATTGATGTACCTTTAGATTTATCATCTTTACCACTAATATCAAGTGCTTTTCTAGCATGTAATAAAGCAACACCAGCACCAGGTAAAATACCTTCATCAAGAGCGGCTTTAGTAGCTTGTAAAGCATCATCTAAGCGATCTTTCTTTTCTTTCATTTCAATTTCAGTACCACCACCTACATTAATAATAGCAACTCCACCAACCATTTTACCCAAACGTTCTTGTAATTTTTCAACGTTATACGGTGTATGCTCTTTATCTAATTGTTCTTTCAATGATAAGATACGTTCTTGAATTTTAGCTTCATCCCCCTTACCATCTACAATTGTAGTAGTGTCTTTACCAACAGTAGCTACTCTAGCCTTACCTAACCAATCCATATTGAATCTAGATAATGACATACCTCTATCTGTAGATATTACAGTAGCGCCTGTTAATATAGCCATATCTTCAAGATATTGAGCTCTGATATCTCCAAATCCAGGAGCCTTAACAGCACATACTTTTAATGCACCTCTACCTTTATTCATAATCAAAGTAGCTAATGCTTCCCCTTCAATATCTTCAGCTATAATTAATAATGATTTTTGTTCAGCACTTACTTTTTCAAGCAATGGAAGTAAATCTTTAATTTGAGTTATTTTCTTATCATAAATCAAAATCAAAGGTTCATTTAATACTGCTGACATATTTGTATTGTCAGTTACAAAGTAATGTGATTTATAACCTCTATCAAATTGTAAACCTTCAACTATTTCAAGTGACGTTTCACCTGAACGAGATTCTTCTACTGTTACTACACCATCTCTACCTACTTTATCTAAGGCAGTAGCAACTAATTCACCAATTTCTTCATCCCCATTAGCAGACAAAGTAGCGATTTGCTTAATTTGTTTTTCATCTGCTATTTCAACAGACATATTTTTCAATTCAGCTACTATTTGTTTAACTGCCTCTTCAATACCACGCTTCACTTGAGTAGTATTAACTGATGGGTTTGAAGCTGTAGATAAAGCCGCACTAGCAATAGCGTGAGCCAATACTGTTGATGTAGTTGTGCCATCTCCAGCTGCATCTACTGTTTTTGACGCTGCTTGTTTAATAACAGTTGCAGCCATGTTTTCGATTGGGTCTTCTAACGTAATGGTTTTAGCTACAGTAACACCATCTTTAGTTGATATTACTTCTCCATGTTCTTTTTCAATTAGCACATTACGACCAAAAGGCCCCATTGTAACGGCTACAGCTTTATTTACTTTATTAATACCGTTTTGTAATTTTTGTTTTGCTTCATTATCAAAACTAATAATTCTACTCATATTTTGTTTCCTTTATTTCGTATTTATTTTTATTTAAATCTAACTGTATGTGTTCACCACATTTCCAACAATTAGTTTCAGGCATATTATCAAAATGTCCATCAAATCCTGAAATACAACCATAATTTACTTCGTTTATGCTATTTGCATTTAGGACAGGATATTTCAATATCATATGATATAGCCATTATTTTTCTAATATTGCTATTAAATCTGGATCTTTACAGATAATATATTCTTCACCCTCTACTGTTAGTTTTTGTCCTCCAAAAGCAGGAAACGCTACTAATTGGCCTACCTCTACTGTCATTGGGATCAATACTCCATTTAAATTGTATAGTCCAGGACCAACAGCAATAATTTCTCCCATTAATGGTTTTTCTTTTCCCATGTCTGCAACAATAATGTTGCCATACATTTCTTCTGTGTTTTCAGATTGTTTAATCACAACGTGGTTGTGTAACGGTTTTATTTGCATATTGTAACTTTATTTTATAAAGATAATGACAGGTCTCTTAATTTCAAAACTTACTTAATTGTAACTTTTTTAGGTTTGTTTTCCTTAGCAAACGGAATTTCTAAAGTTAATAATCCTTTATCTAACTTTGCTTCCAGTTTAGCTAAATCATATTTACTTGAAATTTTCCAAGCAATATCGAAACTTGCTTTCTTAATTGAACGATGTAAATATCTATACTCGTTTTTTTCTTTTTCTTTTTCATCTTCAGTTTTGCGATAAGCAACACGAAGTGTTTCAGAATCAACAATAATGTCGATTTCGTCTTTATTTAATCCCACTGCTGTTAACTCAATTTTTAAACCTCCATCAGTTTCTTGAATGTCGCATGGATGTGCCACAATCTTTTCTTTGATTGGTTTAAACACAGAACTATTATCGAAGAATGATTTCCATAATAAATCAAATTCTTCATTAAAGTTCCAGAAATCGTTGTAGTCGGGGAATGATGCGTACCCACCAAATGATGGAGTTGTTGTGTAGGTTAATGAGGAACCATTCGCTGTAGTTCCTGATGATATGTAAAAGTTTGCTGTACTGCCTGATAAACCATCTGTATTTACCAAAACAGTTCCCGATGTAGTGTTATACATAGTTTGTTTGTTTTTGTGCTTCCCTAAGGTAAGCGGTTATTTAATAATTCATAACGTGAGACCTGTCGTATCTCTTATAATAAATATATACTAAATCCATTTCCATCCATATCCATAAGCTGTTTTGACTATTCCATCACAAGCTTGACCTATTAATGAGCTTTTGGGATTTCTTCCACAACTGATGTTGGCTTCTGTTATTGATTTAAAAGTTTCTATAGGTTCATTAGTGTGTGGATTTAGTTTCTCAACAGCTTTTAATTTTGATAAACTTATTTTAAAATTAGAACCTACGTTTTTTGGTATTCCCCTATTTTTAAAATTAGGTTTTCCTTTTAATTTCCCCTTCATAGATAAACTTTTTTTTATCTTAGTTTCTTCACTATGAAATTCAGGACCATTTCCTCCTTTATTTTTGTTCAACACATTATATCCTAAATCAATATAATGATCTATCCATTTTCTTTCTAAGTTTCTCCAATCTTCAAACAATAACGAATCAACTTTATCAATTATTTCAAATTGTATTTGTTTACCATATTTTTTAACATGGTTTTGTTTTCTATTTTTAATATTAATAGTTTTTCCAACATATACATTATTGAAAGAATTATCAATATTAGATATTAAATATATAAATGTAAACATAAGGTATCTCAGTTCTACATATAAATATATCTACTTTTAAACTTTTGCTAATACAATATAAGAGGCTTTTTGTCCATCTTCACTTTCAAATTCTAACTTCATCGCACCTTCATTGTTTACAAACATAATACCTTCTGAGCCATAGTTCGCATCAAATATTGACTTTAAATATTCAGCATTAAATTGTAATAATGTTGGCTCAGCTTCTCTACATGCTGATGGAGTTTCGGTGAATGTGATTTTATTTGAGTGACCCTCTAATTCACCCAATGTAAATTCAATTGTAGGGCCTAAATCTGTTGTTACTTGCTTGATTGAGCAATAGGCTGATGATAATGCTCTTTTAGCTTTAATCCATTTGTTAATGAATTCTTCATTAATTGTAAACGAATAATCTGATTCAAATTCCTCAACTGTAAAATTGATATTAGGTGCTAACATCAAGTTCGCTAATGCATACTCTAAGTTATATTCGTTGTCGGCTACCAATAATTTAGTGGCTGTTGTACCTTCAAATTGTATATCCGTAGTAATGAATTGGGCGCAAATACCAACAAGCTTTAGGAATTTTGAAGTGTCGAAAATTACAAATTCACTATCTGGTAATTCTACTTGTCCTGTAACAATACCAACCATATCTTTGGTTTGTGAATATGTTTTGATAGTTGCTTGGTTATTTGCAACCTTCCATCTTACTTTTTCACCAACACCATCTAAGTAGTATTTGTTTACGATTGAAATTAATGATTGTTTATCCATAACTTAAATATAATATTTTTATTTTAATTATCCAAATTTTTATTTTCCCAAATGAATCCACCAGCAGTAAATTGGTTACCCCTAACCACTGCTCTAATATCACTAGCACTAATACCTGTTTGTTTTGATGCTTCAGACGCAGAATTATATTCTGCTACAAGTATTTTAATTATTTCATATCTATATTGTATTATTGGAATAGGTTTACCTGATGCTTTTCCTTTTTTTCCTTTACCCTTTTCACTTATACGTTTACGAGTAGCTTCAGAAAGTTTTACTCCTATTCTTTCGGGTCTTGGTTTGCCTTGTTCCCATCCATCAGATGACATAATCATATTATAATATTCGGGGTTATTAACTACATTAAAATGATTTAACCAGTATAATTCACGTTCCAACAAATGAGTTCTATCTATACATGTTTCTAATATTTCCTTTCTAAAGTTTTCTTTGCCATATTTTTTAATGGCTTCTTTAATTGCTTTACCACCACCTAAATAACTAGGTCTGTTCCAAGCGTCACGGCCTATATATTTTTTACCGTTAATTAAATTTGTTGTTTGATATATTACCATAATATAAGACGGGGATTTGCCCGTCTATAAATATTAATTAAACTTAAAAAACTTAGAAGCATTTTCATGAAGTTGAGGCATGGTCCAACCTAAATCATCATAAATACCAACTAATTTATTCATCAATGTTGCCTCAAATCCTTCATCTCTATCGGCATACTGATTGATAAATTGATTAATAAAATCAGGATCATTACCTGTAAATCCAATTACATCAATTCTATAAGGGTTATCTTTTAATTGGATGTATTTCATTTTATCACCTTCAGTAAAGCAAGGATATTGTTTATCTAATTTTCTAAATCGCAATAAATCATTGTAGTATATTGCTGCTTTAGTATTGATAGGGCATTTTAATTTTAGTGTACTAAATATCTCACCAACACCAGGTTTGCGGTCAATATAAGTAGATATTTGTTTTACCCCTGTAGGTTTAGCTATTTCTGATATTGGTCTATTTTTAACATATTTTTTAAATTCCAAAATTGATTTATCAATTTCTGGTTTAGTGGCACCATACATTATTTTTTTAATTAATTCTTCTCCAAATTTAGAATACATTGGAGTCATATTTGACTTCATCAAATCAAGACCTTTCATATCTAGCTCTTCTACAGGTACACCTTCTTTATTTACAATAAACATTGCGTAGCGTCTTTTACCAGCGAAATAACCTCTTTCTAAAATAACCTCTTGTTTCAATTCAAAATAGTGAGGACGCTCTTTAACATTAAAATAATTTCTAGTTACTCTATCAATGTTCTCATTTGCTTCTTTTTGTATTTCAGATGCAATTTCTAAAATTACTTTAGTCCATTGTTCTCTATTTGCTGTAGCTAATTCTGGATGTCTTCTGAGTGCTAAATCTTTAACTTGAATAAATAATGAGTCAGTATCTGAAGTTACTACATAATCTTTTTCTACTGTTCCTAATTTATCATTCATCCATTTATTAACAAATTTAATAGATTCTTGAGTAACACGTTGACCAGTTAATGTAATAGCTTTAGATATCATTTTATGACCATCAGTATAGCGCCACCCATTAATAGCATAACATCCATAAACGTCATTCAATTTAATTTTATAAGCGTGTTGACGTCTATTATAAAACTCACCTTTAACAACATCACCTGATTTGTATGCTTTTTTCATTAGGTTTTTATATTCAACACGTTTATTGAACCAGTCTGTTAATACATCACACACTACTGATGAACGATCTGTTCTAAATAAAGCACCTGACGCTGCTACTAATATATCATTTTCTTCGATATATTTTACTATCTTTCCTACTGGTGTTTGATTTTGAGATGTAGTTCTATCTTCATTTAAACGTTCAATTGTAATTAAATCTTCAGGATTCATTTTTCTTAAATCATCTAAAGTCCAATTATTATCGTATTTGTCATTGTTTACAATACGACCAATCAATGTTTCAATACCTATATTTAATGATCTAATGATTGAAGGATATAATGAAGTAAAATCCAAATCAATAACCCATTCATACAAACCAGGAACAGGATCTTTAAGATAACCACCAGCATATTCTTCTTTAGCATCATATAATGAAGGTCGAATAGTAGTAGGTTTATTTGGTGAAACTATACCCTGGCGTTTTAGGTATGTTAATATAGCTCCATCATTTAATGTAGTTGATAAGTAAATGTTGTCATAGGGTACGTGGCATAGGTGGCAAATTGCAATCGTTAGTTCTATAAATTTGAATTTCTTTTCTAATTCAATTAATATTTCTACGTCACGTAAGTTATATTCAATAAATGTATTTATGTTTTCTTTAAATAATCTATCTAAATTACCTTCATATTCTATTTTACCTAACTTAACATACTTAGTTCCTATATCACCTAGTTTATAGGATGGTTCTTGTTTAGCGTTATATTTTTTAAACAGCAATAAATAATCTAAATGGTTTATTCCTCCTAATTCTACAGGAGCATCATTAATGTATTGAGCAAATTTAACTTTACCTATAGGAGATAAACGTATTGCTTGATTAACACCCAATTGATTTTCAATTCTGTAATATAGAAAGGGAATATCGAAATATTCACTATTCCAACCTGAAGCAATAGTTGGATCTAATTGTTCCCATAAATTTAAAAATGCATTTAGCAAATCATGTTCATGGTCAAAGGGGATAACAGCTCTATTTTCTTCGTTTACTGTTTGTAGTTGTTTTTTCTCATCTAAAATTAAACAGTAATATTTTTGAGTAGTAACATCATAAATAGAAATCGATGTTATTTTAGTTGGAGCACGCTTAATTAGATCAGGCGTTAATGCACCTGCTATTTCACACTCAATATCGAAATAAACTATATTTTGCCATTCAGCTGTGTCATCACTATCTCTGTATTTATCAATTAAGACAGCCGTACAGGCATCTAAATCTGATTCATATAGTGAGTTATCTTTCCAATCATATTTGGTTATAGGATTAGCTCGTTTTCCATCTAATGTTGGAAATTGACCATTAGGGTCAATAATATAACGTGGACGAGTATACTTAAATGTATTCCATCCTGTTTTGTCATCGCGTAAATGAAAAGTGTAAGTAGATCTGTCGTAATATATAGCCTGGTACATAATATTTAAATATAAAATGGGGCTTTTGCAGCCCCAAAATTTTATTGTCTTTGTTTACAATTTTTAAAATGCCAATGCTTCATAGCTGTTATTCCTCCTTTTTTATTGCAGTGGGGACATTCTACAATTATTTGTGGATGTGAATTTTTCATAGCTATAATGCGTTTTGATTCTTCACTATGTTTAGGTTTACCTTTATTTGCTAAACTAACATTATAACCATGATTTGGTGGTTTAGGTCTACCAACTAATGAATTACTTTGTTTTATCTTTGACTCCAAACTTTTATATTCAGGACCACCTCCACCTTTATTTTTATTCATTGTTTCAAATCCCCATGATTTAAATTGTTCAATCCAATAAGATTCAAGAGGTTCCCAATCACAACGTTCTAATGAGTATATTTCATCTATTATACTATACTCAATATCATGTCCATATTTTTGAACATGATGATTCTTTCTAAGTTTTGGAGTTTTGGTTTTACCAATATAAACTTTATAAGGAGAGTTATTTATACCTGTAATTAGGTAAATGTAAGTAATATTTATCATCGATATTTTTGTTTAGCGACTATAAGTATCATCTTTATAAGCCTTCTATGTGAGGGCTTATTCTATCCTCTTTGACGATCTCCTTGGAACTGCCCATTATACAAATTGTCTGTAGGAGTAGATTCATGAAAATATATTTGAGCTACACGAGCATCTTTTTCAATGAATATTGGTTCATTAACTAACATTATTGTGCCCATATTTTCAGTTTCAAATCCAGGATCAAATACGGGTGAATTAATTAATGTACCGTTACGCCATAATGATGAACGTTGTTTAATAAATGCAGTTAAATTAGGTGGTATTTTACATCCTTCATTAAATGTAATGTCGTATGTACCTTCATGTAACATCCAACCTTCTACACCATCTAATTGAGTAGTATCTAGTGGAGTATAGGTAGTTAATTCGGTTTTATCTTTTAATACTTTACCAATTTTACCACTACTGTATATGTTAGGACCAATTCTGTTACCTACTTTATTTACTGCTTTTAAACTAAGGTCATAACCAACTTGCGCTGGTTTGCCCTTAGTATTATCTAATTTTAGTAATTGTCTTTCAATTATTTGTTCTGCGTTTAATATCATAATTTATTTGTTTAAAGGAGTACCATTTACTTCAATAGCATGTAAGAATTCTTCACGAATTAAATTGTCTTTTTCCATAAACACACCACTAAATTTATTTGTGGTCATTGTAGAAGGATGTTTAATACCTCTATGTGAGCAACAAGTATGTTTACAAGCAATACTAACTGCTACAGAAGGACAATCCATTTTTTGAGCCAAATAATCATGTATTTGTTGTGTTAACGACTCTTGCATTTGTGGTCTACGACTAAACCATTCAACAATACGATTTAATTTAGACAATCCTATTACCTGTTCACCAGGTACATAAGCTACAGTTGCGTATCCTGTAAATGCTAGATTATGATGGGCACACATACTAACAATAGGAATACCTGATTGGATTACTAACCCAGCATAACCTTCATCATTAGGAAATACTGTGGTATTTGGTTCATCAGTAATACTACCTACAATTAAGTCCTTAAGCCATGCTTTAGCCACACGACGAGGGGTATCTACTGTTTGTCTATCAGCTAAATAATCAAAACCAACAGCATTTAAAAATTGTCCATAAGCTACTGCTGCTTTATCAATCATTTGTTCTACTTCTTCTGGTGTGCGAGCTAAATTACCATTAGATTTTTTTAATAATTCCATACTATTTATAAATTTGTTCTTTATTTACATCCATAGTTTTGAATTCACCATGGTTATTTTTATATATTCCTCTAAAATATTTATCAGTAAAATTATAATTTTCATAAACAACTATTTTTGTAGAGTCTGGTTTTATATATAACATATCACCAACTTTATATTCATGAATTGTTTTATGAGAAGAACATGAATATAATATTATACTTAATATTAAAATAAATTTTTTCATATTTTATACATTTAATGTTTTATTTATTTCTCTTCTTTCTATTATCACTAACCCACATTGGCTGTAAATTATCTAATGAATTTACTAAAGAGACTTGGGTTTTCCAATCAAATTTACTAACTGCTTTTTTATGATCTATTTCCCAACATCCTCTTTTTCTACCGTAGTTATTCCAATTCATACCTTCGCTCCATAATGATTCAATATGTTCTTTAAGCTGTTCAGCTGAATATCCTAATGATTCTATTGTAGTATTTTGTTTAGTTTGTTTTAATCGTTTTAAGGCACCAGTTAGTTGGTTTCGCCAAGCTATAGTCCATGGTTTTTCTAGTCGTTTTTTAGCGTCTGATTTTTTATTATATTGTTTTACTTTATTAGGATTATTTTTAGCCCATTTGTAAAAATATTCTCTATTGTTATCACGCCATTTAGCTTGAGTTTCTAATACTTTATCTTTATTATTTTCATACCATTCTTTAGTCTTATTATGAAGATATTCTTTATTATTTTCTCTCCATTCTTTAGGTTTGGGTGAAGTTTGCTGGTATATTTTAGAATATTTTAATATTTCTTCTTTATTATTTTGATATCGTGTTTTAGCAGCTTCAATATAATATTGTTTATTATCATCATATTGTTGTTTTCGACATTCTTTACAAGATGATATATATTTTATACTTCCATCTTTAAATGTACCTGCTTTACCAAAATATGATACATCTTTTATATATTCACATTTATTACATCTCTTAGTCATATAATATTATTTACAATAAATATACAAAAATGGCTAAAAAATATAATTTTCTACTAAACATTCAAAGTCTTGTTCCAGGCTGCTATGTGTAGTCGTGTAAGAGCTCGGAAGCGGTACTTTTTACCCATTTCTAATACAAAACGAGTACGTTCTTCAAAATTAGCAGCATCATCTAATCCAGGCATACAAACTACATTTTTAAGAGGTATGCTAAATGGTATAACAAAGTCACGAAACATTTCTTTAACGTCTTCTTCATTTGATATAACAAATTTAAATTGATAATTTGAATGTTCCATTATGCGTTTAATAGCATCTGGTTTTATACGTTGATTTTCTGGTTGGCCTGAATTTGAGAGTTTAGGTGAACAATTAATCTGATTTAGTAGATTAAATAGGGATTGTTCAATATAATTTGTACCATTTGTTTCTATTTCATCATAAGAATAATTTTTAACACTATTAATTATATTTTGAGTTGATAATAAAATTCCTGTTTTTTCTTCAAGAGTTTGTTGTGACCAATATTTATGAAAATTAATAATAGCTTCTTGATGACCTTTAATTGTTGGTTCACCACCAGTCCAAATAATATGAATATTACCATTTTTAATATCATCGTAGATACCTTGTTCTTTCCATCTATCAATCAGATATTGGAATTCTTTGTCTTCACCTCTCCAAGCCCATTGTGAGAGAGAATCACACGTCCATGTTGCTTTGCCTTCAGCATGAAGATCACCAACAATTATCTCTCCATCTTCTAATAATTTATCTTTAACTATTTGATTCATATGTTTTCTGGATAGTCCACAGCTGAGATTGCATATTCCCAGTCTTACAAAATATGAAGGTACTCCTGTGCTTACTCCTTCTCCTTGAACGCTATAAAAGTCTGAAGAGAGTAATAAACGATCTGGTCTAATTGTTGACATAATTTATTTTAATTTATTATTTGTGAAATCATAATTAGTTTCATTTAAATCTTCTTTTTTCTTCCATATAAATCCACCTGCTGTTTTAGTTTTTCCTCTTAATGCTTCTGTCATTTTAATTTTTGTTTTTTCTCTAGCATCAATGTACGAAGGATATTCGGCCACCAAAACTCCTTCTAAAGTAAACTGCATTACTGGTTTTTTAAGTTTGTTGTTTCTTTCTTTAGTAAATATAGAATCTACTCTTATGCCTTTTTTACTTTGGCTTATTTTTTGCCCTGTTTCTTTAGGAATAACTCTTTTATTACGTGATATTTTCATTTTTAATTTAGATTCTTCAGAAAATATTCTACCTTTATTTGATTCAGACATTTTACGTTTAGTTTCTTCACTTCTAAACCCACCTTTACCATCCTTTAATTGACAGAACAACACATTATTCCATCCTAATATATCTAAATAATGTTGTTTCCAATATAATTCACGTTTATCTAATTCATTAACATTACACTCTTCTATAATTTCAAATATATGGTTTTCTATTCCATATTTTTTCATTGATCTAAATATTTTAGGTTGATTATGATTAACCCAATCTCTGTACTTTTTCCATCTTTTTTCTATATCAATAGATTGACCAACATAAATTTTATTAGTTGGACTTGTTATTTTATAAATTCCTGTTTTAACCATATAGTCGCGTTTCCAATAAATATAATAAGAATGTGGAAGAGCGACGTTAATTCAATAGAAGTTACTGTTTATTCTTCATCAACAGTTTTAGCATAGGTAACATAATTATCTTGTATATTACCTATACTTCTATATAAATTAGGTTCTTGTATTAATTCAAATTTTACTTCCTTTCCTTCATATAGATTATATCCATCCATCCATGTTTGACTATCAGGATGTAATGGTATAGAATCATAACCGGATGTGATTTCATCTCTCATCACTTGGTATAACACAAACCATCCTGCTTTTGTTCTTTTAAGTATTCCTTTCATAACTTTATCTTTCTTTCTAATGTAGTAGGTTTCTCAGATACAATAATGTTTTTTCTAATACCTTCATATATTGTAATATCATCGTAGGGTCCAATTATATAAACCATCTCCGTCTTATCTTTATTTAATTCAACTGTAAGAGTCTGGTCTGGGTGGTATTGGTCGTAAAATACATTAACACCATCTATCTCACCTAATTTAATAATACCTTCCCAGCTTTTATCAGGTTTAATAAATTCAGGTCCGTTTAAGTCGTATTTTTTATCGAACATATGGTTGTTTGTTTTGAAACCGAGGCTGAACTTGAATCGTTGTCGACCTCCACCCCTGTCGGATGTTGTGCTACTTTTACACCACTCGGTTTATTATGTTATTTACCTTGCACACTGTAAAAATCACTACTGATTAGTAGTTTGTTTGGATCTATTTTACTCATAAAATTTATTAATTATTCTTTTAAAGATAACCGCCCAAGTTAAGAAAGCAAAAATACAATTCCAAAATATAGTAAATGAAATACTTAAAATATTTTCTTTATTAACGTCAACTACTTGTTTTTGAGATAAAATAAATAAAGTAGGAATAAGAAAATATAATTCTATTAATAATGCTGTAGTGTTCATTATTTTAAGATTTTATCAGTTGATGCAGCAGGACGCTGTTTTGACTTTAGTTTACTACGGCGATTAGCTTTTTCAGAAACAGTTTCTTCTTTTTTTTCTTCCTGGATTACTTGTTGTTGTGATTTAGCTAAGTCACGTAATTCTTTTTTCCATTCTTCTTTTGGAATGTATTCCAATTACCACTTGCTACTTTTTCATCCGCATCTTTGTCATCAACTCTACGGATTTCATCTAATTTGTAACTTTTACTTTCTTTGATACATTTGATACACTTCATAGGTTTTTCCTCCATGTTTTAAGATAATTAAATATAGGACCTAAACTTGGCCCTTCAATAAAAGCGGTTAAAATGTTAAAATGTGAGTCACCGCAAACTCCAAAAATATGTTGAAATAATTCTACCATAATTAAAAAAACATCCCTCTGTTAGGAGGGATGTTGTGTGTGAATTAAGCAGTTGTTAATTCACTGTTTTTAGTTCTACGACGAGCAATATTATACATTGCGTTTGCTAAAGTGTCGTTTACTGATCTTTCAC
>JAEHJW020007936.1_pt1 | contig 33949 bp, 38 predicted proteins | sample 9271431 | NCBI WGS metagenome assembly JAEHJW02 | reverse complement strand
CGCTCCCGCGGGAGACCGTGGTGGCGATTGCGGCGGCCGGCAAGCGCGCGAAGGCCCGCGACATGCGGGCCAGGTTGCCGATCCCGCAGCCGATGACCACGACCGCCGAATCCTGGGACAATCCTCCAAGAGTTTTGAAGTTTCGTCCGATCGCGCGGAAAACGCGGGAGATTTTCCTCTCCGCGCTGCTTGGCCGGGCCGGCATTCTCGAGCCGGCCGAGCGGCGCCGGATGCGGGAAGCGCTGCGCGAGGCGGCGTGAGCCATGCCAATCCTCGGCACGCAGCGCGTGTCCTGGCAGGAAAAGCTTGGCGCGAAAGTCGCGCGCATCCGCGCATTGGGCCATGAGCCGTCGCCTGCGCTGTTGAATGCTCTGGAAAAGAACGAGCGGCCAGCGGTTCGCCCTGCGGCCGACCGAAAGAAGCGGCAAACGAGCCGCCAGCGTAAGTACAACGGTCATCTCCGCTCTACGTATTGGCTGGCCATGCGTCGGGCGTTGTTTGCGGAGCGCGGCAAGTCGTGCGAGTGGTGCCACGCTACGGCAAAGCTGCACGTGCACCACGTGACCTATGAGCGCTTCGGGCAGGAGCGGCCGGAGGATCTAGTCATCCTCTGCCGTGACTGCCATATGCGAGTTCACGCCGGGCAACCGGCACTATCCAAGTCCGCCCAAGCTACCGCCTGAGTCACGCGTGACGGGCGAATAGCGGAAGCGGCCCTGGGCGCCGACCTCAAACCGGCCCTGGGAAAATCGCGCAAGCGCCTGCCGAAAGCAGGCCAGCCGAAGGGCTATCACGCCCAGCCGAAAGGCAGGCCACCAGCAAAAACCTGTGGGAGCGCGTGGGGGAGTAAATGCGGAAATGTCGTGGGGGAAAGGGGGAGTGGATAAACACTGCGCCTTGGCGCATCCTCCGAGCAAGATCTCGCCCGAAGGATGCGCGCTACTGCGGCAGCGACGGATGGACGGGATGGCGCGAACCGTCAAAGAGATTTTGACGGTTGGGACAGCGATCCGAAGCGCGTCTCGAAGTGGGTCAGAGGCATCTCCCAGCGTACGTTCGCGGGCACGCCCTCGGGCAGCATATAGCCGCGGTTGCCCTGTCGGACACGGTACACGTCTTCGTTGAGCAGCCAGTATTCCCAGCCGTCGATGGTGGCGAGTAGGTTCTTCATCACTCCACCACCAAGGTGCCCAGCAAAACCGCTGAGCAGCCGAAAATCACGAGCGCAAGCACGCCAAGCAGCGACTTGGCCGGATCGGCGCTGTTGACGAATTGCCGCACGGCCTCGAAGGCCAGCGCGGCGGGAATCAGGGGAACGAGGTATTTCATGGGTGGCTCCTTAGAGGGCGGCTCCTACAGCAGCCCAGCGACTGCCTCCTCTGGCGTTTCCGCCTGACGGATGACCGCAGGCAGACCGCAGAGTTCGTCAACCGTTTCCGCATCTTCGACCATCCAGCAGGACGGAACGCCCTCCCGCTCGGAGCGGTGGTAGATGAGCTGGTAGCGGCTGAACGGGCCGAAAACATCGCCATGCCCCAGCGTCTTCGTCGTCTGTTTGGTTCTCATTTTCTCTCTGCCTCCTGATTACGCTTCAAAAATCACGGCCACACCGCAGTAAGCGCCAGGACCGAGGTTAAAATGCGGAGCCTTCGTCGCACCGTAGCGATGATAGGCCAGATAGCTTGCGGTTTCCGTCTTCGGATAGGCGGTGAACAATGCGGACTTCGCTTCGTCCAGCGTGGCGAACGTGGCCGATTCAAGCGCTTCCCGCTTGTTCCGGTTCCGGTCGCTGTCGCCTTCGATCTTGATTCTGTAGGTCATCTGCTTTACCTGATTCAAGAATAATCTACCCGGATGCTTTTGTCAATAGGAAAATGCAGGGTGAGCGAAAAAATGTCTGGCCGTGATCCTTTCTTTATGCGACTTCACCTGCCCATCCTGGGACGAGGCGGAATCGCCGTGATCGTGCTCGCGGAGTCTTGGTCGTAGCGCTTATATCGCGCGCGTGAAGTATAAGTATCGGTTATAGTTGGAATCGTGGGAGTCCTCAGTAATCCGAAGTACGAAACTTTTGCGCGCCTGGTCGCCCGTGGAATGACTCGCACGCAAGCGGCGCAAGAGATTGGCGTGCATAGAGATAGAGCGCCCAACGAAGGATCGCGACTCGCGCGGAAACCTCATGTGGCGGTGAGAATTGCGGAATTACGGCCTCGGATTGAGCTGGACGTGCCCACGCCAGACCTCGGCGCTGAGGCGGAACGCCTGAACGCAGGCGATGCGGCTGCGTCGAACTTGACGCGGAAACGGCTGATCGCCGAGAACTGGGCGCTGTATCGCGTGGCGAAGGAAAAGGGCGAACTCTCTGCCGCGCGGGCCTGTCTAAGCGATATCGCGCGGCTGAACGGCTATTACGAACTCCGCCCCGAGCAAGAGGCTGGCGAAGTGGACGTGGACGGCCTGACGGATCAGGACATTGAGCGGCTGCACGCGCGGCTAATACACTCCGCCTAGGTGTATTTCCCAGTAACCGTTTTCATCCCGATAATATCCATTATGTCCACTTTCGCTCCGTTTGTTTGCAACGACTTACGCAGATTGTGGTCGTCGGACGAGGCGGAAATCTATATCTAGTGGTGCTTGGGCGGCGCTGGAGCGCAAGCGGGAAGCGCAGTCACCCTCCGCTGGTGACAGCCGGAAATCCGAAATCCCGGAAACCGGCGATCCGGTCGGCAGCATCGGTCTGCGGGTGTGCCGCAGGGCAAGCGATAGCGCGGCGGTATGCGCGGTCCTGTCGCCCTGCCGTTGGTGGCTGGAGCTGCCGTGCGGGCCTTGTGTGCTGCGTGCTTGGTGCTGGGCCGGCCGCGGGCTGCCTGGCGCATGGCGGGGGCTTCGCCGGCGACCCATACCCCTCTTTTTCAAATCGAGTTCGGGAACCTCGAAGCCGTAGTACCCCTCGGTACCCAATGGTATTTTTCCCAAAATCGCTTGCGCCTAGGAGGCTAAGCCGAGGCTGGATGCTTGCGGCCTTCGTCCGGTTCTACGTAGGCGCGATGGCTGCTGGGCTTACCGGTTTCGCTGCGTATGTTTGCGGCTGCGACGACGCACGGTGGCTTATATACGGGGGCGCCGTCCTTTCCTTGGGCTGCTTTGTTATCGCCGTAGTCGCGACTTTCGCTGCCATCACGGCGCACTTCCGCAACCGGGATTAGCCTCCCTACCCAGTGATATTTTCTATGCCAACCACAGACGAAGCTGTAGGCCCTCCCTACCCAACGGTATTTTTGCCAAACGGGTAGGGCGTGCGATCCGTCGAATGGGCATGAGGACCGCTGAAGATTCGAGCGAGCGCCAAAGGGTCGAGCTATTGGAAAGGCGCGCGGGCGGGGTGCCGGACTCGCAATTCGGCGACCCTCCCCACGGTGCTCCTGGCGATCCGGACCCGTACGGGCAGCAGGTCCCCTTTGATCCTGGCGGGACGGCCCCGTACCTGGAGATCGAGGAGCGGGACGAGCCTTCGTGGTTGCCGTCCGTCTAACGATCATGCAGACAAGACGAGGATTCTTAGGTTTAATTGGCTTGGGGGCAGTAGCGAATGGCGCGGAACCCCCGGAAGAGAACCTGACCGCCCGGCAGATAAACGCGCGAGAGGGCATCGTGCTATGCGCTCAGTGCGACGCTCGCCTCGCCATTTCGCAGCTTCGCAACGGCTCGATTCACGTTTTCGGGAACGTCTATCCGGCTCCCGCGAACGGACGCCGTGATGCCCAGTCGTTCTACGAGGAGTTTTGGCGCAGGTACAGGGTCCGGCGCGATTCGCTGGAGGAGGGGCTGCGGAATTTCATGATCCCGGCCCTGTGCTCCGCGAAGTGCCTTGCGGCCTACACCCGTGCGCACTGGGGTTCAACGATGTTCTTCGGGGTGTGCCCGGCGGAAACGGTGCAGGAGTTATACGATCGCAAGCGGCGTGAGGAGCGACGCGGCGCATGAGCGTCCTTACGTCCAGACGCTCCTTCTTCGCGCTGATTGCCGCGGCATTTGCGCGGAAGCCGATAGGCGAAGGCGCGTGGGAATCGTCGCAATTCGTCGAGACGCCTCGGGAACTGGCGACAATCATGAGGTCGCACACGACGCGCCGGTACCGGCGCAAGGCAGCGGCATGACGAAAAAGAAGCAGCCAGCCGCTCCGTCCAGGCGCACGCGAGGCAACGGTATAAGCCGCGCGTTCCGCTACGAGCTTCGCCATCACCCGATGAAGCCGGTCTTGTCGCGGCGCAAGGGTGGCTGGTATTGCAGGCTGACAGCGTCGGACGAGCCAAAGAAAGCGCACGGGCCATTCTCTTCCGCAGAATCGGCGTTCTCCTGTACGGTTCTGGGGAGCCTCCTTTCCGAAAGGCCAAATGGCTCAGGCTATACCGCAGTAAGAACAACCCCCCGATCGGGGGCCGATGCCGTCGTCGGTGCGCCCGCGCTTGCCATTCTCGCGCAAGAGATCAAGAATCGCCGCAGGTCCGGCGTGAAAGTGTCGGTCCTTCGGCTTCTCCACGGGGCCGGTGCGGCATTGCGGCGATGGGTGTTCGGCTGAACCAGAGAGATCCATGGAAGACCAGCGCGGAGCCCGCTACGTTGCCCGCGAACGTGGCGTAATCGGCGACGGCCCGGAAGCATCCCTGCCGGAAGCCGCGCAACCTCGCTCTACGCTGGCGCAACGGCTCGACGCAGAAAGCATCCTGGCAGTGCTGCCGTTCCTGAAGATTTCGACAGTCGCAGAGTTCGAGCAGGAGTACAGGACTCCTTGACGCATGATTCCCGCAGATACGCTCCTCGATCCGGGGCGGCGCGGGAGTGCGGCCCAGAAGCTACATGATGGCCTGACGCGCCTCGTCATCGGCCAGGATCATGCGATTGATGAGATCGTGGCGGCGTTCGAGTATCACGACGGCGGCTTCTGCGATCCGCGGCGTCCCATCGCGAACTTCCTGTTCCTTGGGCCGACCGGGACCGGAAAGACGCGGGTGGTCGAGGCCTTCGCCGAGACGCTCCACGGAAGCCCGAAGAGCCTCATCAGGATCGACTGCGCCGAGTACCGGCACAGCCATGAGATCGCGAAGCTCATCGGCTCGCCGCCCGGCTACCTAGGGCACCGCGAAACAAGCCCGCAGATCACGCAGGCCAAGCTCGGGGCGGTGACAAGCGAGCGTAGTGTGATCTCGATTGTTCTGTTCGACGAAGTCGAGAAGTCGAACGACTCGCTTTGGAACCTGCTCCTGGGCGTCCTGGACAAGGGCACGTTGACCCTGGGCGATAATACGAAAGTCGATATGACCCGCTGCATGGTCTTCATGACGGGCAATCTAGGCGCGGCCGAGATGGCGCACGCAGCGGGCGACCGCATCGGGTTCGATCGCGCGGCTGGCCCGAAGGCGGTTTGCGAGTCGGAATTGGCGCGCATCGGAACCGGAGCCGCGCGGAAGCAGTTCACACCGGAGTTTATGAACCGGCTGGACCGCGTTGTGACGTTCCGCGCGCTGACGGACACGGAACTGAGGGCGATCCTGGGCCTGGAACTGGCTACGGTTCAGGAGCGCGTTTTCGATCTCGGGGTCAAGAAGGCATTCGCTTTTCGACTCTCGGACGCGGCGTTCGACGCGGTTCTCCGCGATGGCCTCGATCCGCGGTACGGCGCCCGGCACCTGAAGCGCGCGATTGACCGGCTGCTATCGCGGCCCCTGGCGCGGCTCGCATCGAGCGGGCAGATCGAGGGCGGCGACAGTATCTTGATTGACCACGAGGGCGAGACGATGACCTTTCGCTGCACCGCGAAGGCGGTCGAAACGCCGCGGATGAAAGCGACGGCGTAGTGGCGATCCAGCAAGAGATCGACGACTTGCTCCCGAACGGCGAACGCTGGCGCAATACGCCCCACGCGCTGCTCGACGGCGACACGCCGGATGAGCGGATTGCGAAAGGCGACGAGAAAAGCGTGCGCGAGTTGCTGGACTCGATCTTGTACGTGGGCATCAGCTAGGTAGCCCTTTCCGGGCGCGGCCCCATTATCTCAATGGTTACCTTCACCGTCTCCCGCGACACGATTCTGGTGGTGCTGCTCGTCCTCTACGGACTTGCGATGTTCGCGAACGGGTTCAACTGCGGGGGCAAGCACGCCGACGCACGCAACAAACGCGATAAGGAGAAAGAAAATGGCGGTCCTGAGCACAAACGAGCGTAAGCACCTTCCGAAGTCCGACTTCGGGCTTCCGGGCAAGAAAGCCTATCCGATGCCGGACAAGTCGCACGCGCGAGATGCGAAGGCGCGGGCGTCGGAGGAAGAGGGGAAGGGCAACCTGAGCGCGTCCGAAGAGGAAAAGATCGACGCGAAGGCGAACCGGATTCTGGGAAAGTACCGTAGCGGTCGCTAGTTCCTGATGGCGAAGGTTCTCTCGCGCCGTGAGGCGGCTCTGCTTCAGGTCGAGGCGGAGATCCAGCGGCGCAAAGAGATTGCGCAGTGTGCGCGCTTCGCTGAGTTCGTGCGGGCCGCGTGGCCGATTGTCGAGCCCGTCGCGAAGTATATCCACGGGCGGCACGTCGAGGTGATCTGCGAGCACCTTGAAAGGCTCGTGGACGACCTCGGGCGCACGGAGCAGGAGGGCGGACTCAAGAACCTCGTCATCAACATCCCTCCCGGCACGAGCAAAAGCACGATTGCCTCGGTGATGTTCGCGGCGTGGGTTTGGGGACCGAAGGGCCTTCCGCACCTGCAATTGCTCTACGGCTCCTATCCCGGCGGCCCTGGCCTTGAGCAGTCGATGGCCTGCCGCAACCTGATCCGCAGCGAGTGGTATCAGAAGCGCTGGGGCAAGAAGTTCGCGCTCAAGAGCGACCAGAACGAGAAAGACTTCTTCGCGAACGACAAGGGCGGCTGGCGGCAGGCACTCGCTCCGCCGGCGGGAACGGGCAAGCACGCCGACATCGTGATCTACGACGACCCGAATAACGTGAAGGAAGTCGAGAGCGACACGATCCGGGAGGGCGTGAACCACTGGCACGACCAGGTGATGTTCACCCGCGTAAACGACATGCGGAGGAGCGCCCGGGTGGGCGTCCAGCAGCGCTGCCACGAGAGGGACTGGTCGGGACACGTCGCCGAGAAGGGCGGCTGGAAGTTCCTCGTGATCCCGATGGAGTGGGACGGCGAGAACCGCTCGACGACCGGGTTCGAGGACTGGCGAACCGAGATCGGCGAGCTTCTTTGCCCTGAACGCGTCGGGCCGGAAGAACTACTGCAACTCAAGTCTGCCCTTGGCCCGCAGGCGTCGGCGCAACTCCAGCAGCGGCCTACCGCAGTTGAGGGCGGAAAGTTCAAGCGGCAATACTGGCGCTATTGGAATTTCCCGGAAGCCGCGCAGAACGGAAAGCTACCGCCTGTCGTGGTCCGGCTTGGGCCGCGGGAGATTTACGAAGCGCCCCAGATCCCGCTCCCGGAGCGCTTCGAGCAGGTCCTTCATTCCTGGGACATGACCTTCAAGGACACGAAGGGAACGGACTACGTGGCCGGTGGCGTATGGGGCCGCGTAGGCGCCGACTGCTTCCTGATTGACGTGGCGCATGAACGCATGGACATGGTGAAGACACTCGCCTCGTTCCGGGATATGAACGAGCGCTACCCGTGCCCCGAGAAACTTGTCGAGGACAAGGCGAACGGACCCGCGGTTATCAGCCTTTTGAAGCACGAGATCCCCGGAATCGTGGCCGTGACTCCTCAGGGCGGCAAAGCGAGTCGCGCGAACGCGGTCATTCCGTACGTCCAGGCCGGGAACGTCTACATTCCGAACCCGACGCTCTATCCGTGGGTCAACGAATACATCGAAGAGCACGCGCTTTTCCCCGGCAAGCATGACGACTACGTGGACATGACCTCTCAGGCGCTCGTCCGGCTGATGGAGTGCGTCGCGGATGCCGCCGCGCCCGAGTTTCGAGTCAAGCCGAGGGCCGGCGACCCGGCCACGGCGTCGCACATCGTCCCCGCGCATGAGATGGAGCGGCTCATCGACCCGAAATGGCGGCGGTACATCGCCGTAGCGCCAGGCAACCCGGGCTGCGTGGCCTGGATCTGCGAGACACCGACGGGATCGCTGCGGATTTACCGCGAACTGGATGTGTCGGGCCTAGATGCGTTCCAATGCGGCCGTAAAATCGCCGAACATTCGGCCCCAGATGCCGCTCAGGTGGCCTCGCCGCGCACGACAGAGATGCACGTGACGGAAGTGCTCCTAGACAAGCGCTATTTTCGCGCTGCGGAGCCGGTCGGATCGTTCGCGGCGCTCGTTGAAGAGGGAATCCGGGACTTTCGGAGCCATGAACAGCGGTACGAGGACCGGACGGCCACGGATGAGGCCCTTCGGTCGGTCGTTTTCACGGCCAGGGCGGTCGATATTGACCGCGATTCGGTCTGGGAACGGCTGAGGGACATGCTGCGCTTCGCTCCGCCAGCGACGGGCGCCGTGACGTTCGACCGCCGCGAGGCATTCATGATCGCGCGGCGCGACGTGACCGAATACAACCGCTATATGGACGCAGTAGAGGGAATCATCCGCGGCGAGTGGCCGAAGTTGAAGATCTCGGACGCCTGTCCGAACATCATTTCGGCCCTCGGGAGCGCCCGACGCGGACAAAAGGAGGGCGGCCCCTTCCTGGACGTGGTTTTGATCGGCGCATCGGCGCCCCGCTCGTTCTGGCCGATGTCGAACGAACAGGCGCCATCCCTGCTGGCACAAGTTCTCAAGCGCGGGCTGTCGAGGGCGGCATAGATGCCCTGGACACCTGCCGACGCTGAGCGGCACGACAAGAAGGCTGACACGCCGAAGAAACAACGCCAGTGGAGCGATGTCGCTAACGGCGAACTGAAGCGGACGGGCGACGACTCCCTTGCAATTCGTGCAGCCAATGGCGTGATTGCAAGGTACGGAACCAAGAAAGAAAGCAAATAGATGGCAAGCGCAACATTTCCGGTCAATATGTTCACGGCCTCGGCGCGCAAGCCCGTGCTCGTGAGCTTCGGGCTTCTGAGTCAGAACGACCCCCTCCTCCTGGCGATCAACTACCCGACCTATTCGCCCACCTACGCGACGGTCTCGGGGACGATTGACGGGACGAACCGCGTCTTCACCCTGCCGACGGCCCCGAACTCGCTTCAGTTGTACGTGCGCGGGCTTTTCCAGAATCCCGCCATCAGCTACTCGCTGTCTGGGAACACAATCACATTCGTAAACGGCGCGCAGCCGTCAGTGGGGAGTGACATCGTTGCAATCGTATCGTAAAATCGCGGCCTTTCTCGTCGTCGGCGCCCCGTTGTTCGCGCAGCAGATCGACTGGAACACTCAGATCGCGAACAAGCCGAACATCCCCTCATCAGCCTCCGCCAATCAGGTCTACGCGAGCCCTAACGGAGCATCCGGCGCGATGAGCCCGAGGGCACTCGTGGGGGCAGACATTCCGCCGATCAGCTTGGCGAATTCGGGCAACGGTGGCGTGACCGGGAACCTCCAGATTTCCAACTTCAACGGCGGCCTGAACGCGAACTCGGGCACGCTCTGGGGCGGCGACGGCACATGGCATACGGCGCCGCCCGGCGGGAACCTCACCATCTCAAATCCGGCTCCATCGCGATCACTCGTCGGGCTGCCGCCCACGATCACGGCTGCAACAACAGTAAAACCGATCGGAGGCGTGACGAATACCAATGCCTACAACTGGGGCTACACCCCGACGAATGCCCTCACCGCAAACACGCTCAGCACGATCACGTTCTCTGGCACGTGCCCGGCTGGACTTACGGCGACGACGCCGAACTCGATCTATTTCTACATCTCGGATGGGTCAAGTAGCGAGGCCGACATCGTAAGCGGCGGCACGTGCGCGACTGGCGTTTCCGGCGGCACGATTCAGTTCACGCCGCGCAACAGCCACTCGCTCGGCTACACGATCCAGAGCGCCGACCAGGGAATCAACGAGTGCCTGAACGACATTTCGGCATCGCAGATGAACGGGCCTGGAACCTGCTTTATCCCGCACTCTCAGTTTACGATCCATGCTCCGATCTTGTTCCCGAACGTGGCCGCGATCAAGCTCCAGGGCGAGGGCATCTCACGGACGATCCTGAATTTCGATTCGGCCTTCCCCTGCGCATCTGGCTGCACGCTGTTCACTGGCTACGCCAACGCGCAGCCAGGGCCGTCGATTGAAGGGATCACGGTCAACTTTACGCAGCCGGATTCGACGAACCTCGCGACCTATACGCAGTACACGTGCGTTGACTTCCACACAAACCCCGGTTTCGTGATCCGGCATCTTGCCTGCACGAGGGACTGGGACGGCATCAACCTGTCGAACGGGAACGCGGGCGGCTCAATCATTGAGGACTTCGAGACAAGTTCCTTCGATAAGGGAATCTGGATCGACGGCGCGGAAGGTACGATCTATATTCCCGATTTCCAGGAGTCGTGCATGGCGTGCACCGCGAACCAAAGCGCCGCGTTCGCCTCGACAGCGAATACGATCTATGGATTTTACATTGGCCGCGGGGACGACATCGAGATAAGCCACCCGATCATCACCCTGATCCGCTGTGCGCTGTTTTTCAATGGAACCGGCGTCAATCCGGGAGACTCGTTCGGGACATGGACAGGCGGGGACTGCGACGGGACACAGGGTCTCGTCATGGACGCCTCTAGCGGTTGGCAATTTTCGGGGGTTTTTTTCAGCCAAGGTCCCTCGGCGCAGTCCGTTATCTCCGTTTATGGCGGGGAGGCCACCTTTAGCTCTATTCGCATCCAAGCCACGGACTCGCAGCCCGTGGTCGCGGTGAACTCGAACGTGTCGAGTGCTCCCACGGTAGTAAATCTTGTGGGCGGCTATATCACCAACACAAATGGGACCGGCAATCTCATTTACAGCAGCTACGCCTCCGGCGATCCGTCTGTTCTCCTGGTGGACGGGGTGACGCTGGACCGCACAACTAATACTACGTACACCAATCCCGCAATCTCGTGCGAGGGGTCGATCGCCGTATGTTCAATCCATAACGTCAACATGGATGTCGGCCCCGGGACAGGTTCTGGCGGATTTATTTCTGTGGCCAACGACGGTTACGACAACATAACTGGAAACACTGGGCGCGGCTACACGAACTCCTTCCCTGCCGCGACGCACGCGATCTACGCGAACAACAATTAGGAGCCGATTATGGCAACGAAGCAGCCGCCCGCTGGCGGACACCCCGGAATTGTGATCGCCTTCGGGCATCCAGGGAAGGGGCCGAAGATGCCGCCCCCGCCGCCCCCCAAGGGCAAGAAGCCGGGGCTTGCGATCGCTGTCGGAATTGGCCCCAAGCCTCCAGGCGCAGCGCCTGACGGACAGTCTCAGCACGACCACGACACGGGAAAGCTCACTCCCGGCCCGGGACAGATCATCCCAGCAGACCACCACTGCAAGGACTGCGCGAACTACTCGGCGCAGACCGGCGAGTGCGCCAAGTGGACAGGTCAGTACATGCCGGAGGACGCCTGCGAGAAGTTCTTCACGCCGCTGAATGACGACGATAACGACGGCGACGAAGATCAAACCGGCGGCGCAGACCAGGGAGGGCCGTCCGGCCCGATGGAGCCCGCATAGTGTTCTCCTTCGGCAAGAGCGCAGCCCTGGAGGAGGCGCTCAGCCAGCTTTACGAGTGCCGTTCGCGGCTCGAGGCCGAGATCGTGCGCCGCGCGGCTGCGGAAGCAAAAGCAGTCGAGGCGACGAAGCGGGCCGAGGCCGCGGAATCCTCGATGCAGTCTATCCTCGCGCAACTTGAGAAAGCGAACGAAAGAACGAGCGCCGTGGCCTCTGAGATTGCCGACCGCGTTATGGCCGCGGTGCGCCCTCCGGAAATCGTCGAGAGCGACACCCCTCTGACCATTACACCGTCGCGCAGGGTAGCCCGGCGCCTGATGTCCCAGTCTGACCGCGCATTCATCGACGGCGCGATTCGCAAGCGGAAGGAATCCTCGCAGAAGTGATTGAACAAGGCCCAGCGCCTCCCGTCCCGACGCCGGAGGAGCTTATTGAGCTACTGACGCCGCATATCGTCACGCTCAACGAGCAGGGACGGTCGGACGAGACGGACCCGGATCGAGTTTGGTTACTGCGCAATGCGCTGAAGAACTACATCTACGACCGGGATCTCGAAAACTTCGCGCCGCAGGTCATCAGCGGAATCGCTGACATGACCGGGACCGGCGAACCGCTCGTTCCGAACGACGTAAACGACGGCAGCGGGATTTACGACTACACGTTCCCGATCTTCACCGGATTCCGCCGGAAGTGGGTTGCGATCATGGGGCGCCTCCCGAACGCGGTAGCGCGGCCCGACGTGCCGGACGACGAGTCCTCCGCAGCAGCGACCGAGGCAGCGAACAACGCCGCAATTTACGTCCGCAGCGCGTGTCGGCTCGAGGAAAAGGTCGCCGACCTGGCGTACCGCTCGTTCCTCTATGCGACGCAGTTCATGCACGTGGACTATGTGATCGACGGCCAGAAGTACGGGCGCGGGGAGCAGCCGCGGATCGGCGTGACGCAGAAGCCGGGCGGCGACTCGTATTTCGCGTGTCCGCAGTGCGCCGCAGCAACGCCCGGAGCGCCCGAACAGCCGCCGGCGAACTGCGCGAACTGCGGCGGCTCCATCGGCCCGGACAACTACCATCCGCCGACGATGCTGCAGGTGCCCGAGGTCGTCGGATATGACCAGTACGACAAGGGCGGTCTGGAGATTACGCTCCACGACGTTACCGAGGCGGCGTGCCCGCTCGATGCACGATCAGTGGAGGACCCGAACTGCGACTGGTTTGAAATCTGCCTAGACTTCCCGAAGGGGAAGATGCTCAGTGACTACCCGGGCCTCCGGGCGAAGCTGGCCGAGGCGACGGATCGAAGCGTCACGTACACGGAGGCGGACTACCTCGCGCAGACGATCCGAAGCGCGATGGCCTCTCCAATTGGCCTGCGGCGCAGCGTCGGGCCGACCCGCTGGACGCGCCGCATGACGTGGTGGAAGCCGAGCCGGTATCAGGAAATCGACGACGACGTGGCCCGGAACGCCTTTCTGAAGTATTTCCCGGATGGCGTTCGCATTACCTCGGTAAAGGATGTGATCGTCGAACTCAAACCCGAGAAGCTCGAAGACCACATCCAGGAGTTCAAGACCGAGCCGAGCGCCCGCATCATGGGCGATGCCGTGGCGAACGTGTGGCAGGTGATTCAGGATCTTCTGAACGACATGAACAACCTGATCGCCGAAACGTCGCAGCGGCAGTGCGTTCCTATGCTTGGCGACACCACGCGCATCAACATGACGCAGTGGAATCAGAAGCAGTCGATTCCCGCCGAGATCGTGCCGGCGATTCCGCCGTTCGGCGGTTCGGTGGCCGATGTGGTCTGGACGCCTCCTCCGGTTCAGTTCAGCGAGCAGACCCTCCCCTGGGTTGCGCAGATTGTCGAACTCGGGAAAGAGATTACCGGGCTCCTGGACACGATCTGGGGCGGCGGTGAGGCGACGGAGCCAACCGCGCGGCAGGCTGAACTTCAGAAGAACGCCGCGATGATGCAGCTTCAGACCACATGGAAGTCGTGGTGCTTCGCGTTCGAGAAGCTCTACCTGAAAGCGACGCGCATCCTGGCCGAAAGCCAGGAGGGGATCATGAAGATCTCCTCGAAGAACGCCTTCGGAAGTAGCGAGGCTGTGTTTGCGGACATGGCCGCACTGAAGCAGGGCGGCTACCACTTCGAGTGCGACGACGCGATCCCGCAGACGTGGGGACAGGCGGCGGATCGCATGATGTGGATGCTGACGCAGCCTCAGGCGATTCTCCAGTCCCTTGGATTCTCCGACCCGCTCAACGTGAAGCAGATCAAGGATCTGATTCAGTTCCCCGGCGAGCACACGCCCGGCCTGGACGACCTGAACAAAGTGGTCGGCGTAATCGCGAAACTCGCGCAGGGCGAACCGGCCCCGCAACCGGACGGCTCAATGGGTCCTTCCATCCAGCCGGACTGGGAGGACAATCCGGGCCTCAACTTCACGATTGTCCAGGAATGGCTCAAGAGCAAGGCTGGCCGTTCACTCGCTTTGTCCAACCCGCAAGGCGCGGAGAACGTCCGGCTTTACGGAAAGCTCTGCCAGAAGAACGCGCAGGCCCCCCAAGCTCCGCCGCCTCCGAAGGCGAGCGTCGCGGTCGCGCTGAAGGGTGCCGACCTCGGAAGCGCTGCGGTCCAGGACACGATCCAGAAGCTCGGCCTCGTCGATCCGGGGACGCAAGTCAATCCGATCCCGCCGACGCAGCCAAAGGTGCCCGGAGGCGCGCCGGGGGGTATTCCAGCACAGCCGTCCCCAGCGCTGAACATCGGCGCGGTCCAGGCTGCCGCTCCTCCCGCGCAGCAACCCCAGCAATAAAGGAAAACAATGCCAGATCTAGACGTGATGGACGCCCCGGCGTCCGCGCCATCCTCCCTTGAAGGGGAGATCACGGCGGCCCTCGAAGGGACTTCCGAAGCGCCTTCCGAGTACGCGTGGGATGAGCCGGAACCCGACTTCGGCGGCGAGGAAGAGGCCGCTGTCGCGCAGGACGAACCCGCAGTGGCCCCGGTGGCGGAGGGGACGGCGCAAGCTGCTCCGGAACCGCCCGGAGAGGGTGCACAGGAGACCGCTCCCGCGGATTACGCGACGACCCAGGACGGCAACTCGTACATCGTTCCAAAGACGGATCTCGGCGAGTACCGTGTGGCGCGCGAGTACGCGGACGCGGTTCGGCAGCACTTCGCGACTCCGCAGGACGCTGCGGATGCCTTTACGACTCGCACGAACGCTTCGCAGATGATTCTCGACTACCTGCACAACGGCGACGAAGGGACGCAAAACTTCCTGAGCCACTGGGCCGGCATGGACTACAACGACGACCCGGCGCTGGCGGCGCAGCACGCGGAAGCCTTCTCGCGGATGGCGCTGCAGATGCCGAGCTTCCTGAAGCAAGTCAACGAAGGCGCGTTCGGCCAGATGGAGGCGGGAATCCTCCAGCCGCGGATCGACGCGCTCTATCAGGCCGCTGTCGAGTCTGGCAACCCGTCCGACCTCTACGCGGCCCAGCGCCTCGACTACGAGGTGAACGGGCGCTACCTCCAGTCCATCGACCAGGTGAAGGTCGAGGATGCCGCCGCGAGACAGGCGCGCGAACTGCAAGAGCGCACGCAGGCCATCGAGCAGCGCGAGGAAGCGCTGGCGTCCCAGTCGTGGGGATCTTACGTCGCATCGAACGTGGACGGCCCGAAGTGGAGCGAACTGAACGCGGAGATTTCCCGCGCGCTCGAGCCGCTGAAAGGCAGCTTCCGCCCCGAGCAAATGGCGCGGCTTCACAAGGAAGTCCGCGACGAGATTATCGCTACCGTGACGAAGGACGCGCTGTGGGCGCGGAATCACCTCGCGGATCGCAACTGGATTGAAAACCAGTACAAACAGGCATTCAAGCAGCATCGGAATCCGGACATGACGCCGCAGATTCAGCGGTACAGAACGGACTTCCTGAGCCGCACCCGGCCGCTCGTCGGCCCGATTGCGAGACGAGTTACAGAAGGCGCCACCGCTACGGCCGTGGCGGCGTCGGCGGCCCAACCGGCGCAGGCGAGGCCAAGACAGGCCACGCCAGTTCAGTCCGCGCAGCCGCAGCAGCGGCCCGCGGCGGCGAAGCAGGAGTGGGATCTCGACCGCGAGATCCGAAATGCGCTTCGCGGCGCGGCATAGCCCGCAAGTTTTCTCTGGAGGATTTTGACCTATGGCGGCTCCAACCGCATACGGTTCCAGTCAGGTAGTCGCGACCCAGCTTGAGCAGGTGTCGCCGAAACTGCCGTCGTGGCTGCAGAACGAGCAGTCCGATTTCATGAAGCTTTTCCAGAAGCGAATGGAAAAGCACCAAGTCTCCGCGTGGCCCGGCGGCCAGGTCTCCGGCGTCGGCGCGTGGCGCATCCCCGTCACCCTCAGCAACGGCGGCGACGTGCAGGCAATCAGCCTGGACGGCGGCGATGCTGGCAGCGGTTCGATGATGGCAACCGCCTTCATGTACCTCAACTACTTCGCGTCGAGCACCGGTTTCTCGATTCCGATGCTTGCGGCGATGGCGACCAAGACCCGCGGGCAGGCCGTCAGCAACGCGATGGCGAAGTCCATCTCGGGCGCGGTTCGCGAAACCAACCTCTACGCCGAAATCGGCATGTTTGCCGATCCGACCGGCGTCCTCGCCACCGGATCCGGCACTGGCAGCCCGACGTTCTCCGGGAACAGCGTCACGTATGACCTGGAGACGGCGCACTTCATCAGCAACCGCCTCCGCGGTTACAACGCCCTGGTGGACGTGTACACGACCAACCTTGCGACCAAGCAGGGGAGCGCTCGCGTCACCTTCATCGACCGCATCAACAACGCCGTGACTCTGACGGTCGCCTCGGGCGGCACGTGGACTCCGGTCAATACCGACGTGATCGCGTTCCCCGGCATGTCCCCGACGCTCACCACCGGTTCCTGGCGCAGTGGTCTGTATACCTACAACACCACGAACACCTCGAACTCGATCAACGGCCTTTCCCCCTCGACGTACAACGAGCTTCAGTGCGTCTCGATCAATGCCGGCAGCGGCGGCACGAATATGCCGCTGACGCCCGCCATGATCTTCGCCGGCAAGGCCGGTCTCGTCCAGCGGCGCGACGACAAAGTCCTGAAGGGCCTCGTCGGCGTCTGCCACATGGCGCAGCGTGCGGCCTGGTACAACCTCGGCCTCACGATCGCCAACAACATCCTTCGTCCCGGCGAGTCGCCGAAGGCGATTGACCTCGCGGGCCAGGGCACCGGCTACGGCAACACCTTCGAGGCTGGCGATGTGGTCCACTACATCTCCCGCTACGCGGATCGCAGCCGGGTCGATTGGCTCGTTCCGCAGAACTTCGGGCTCGTCGAACTCGCGCCTCCGGGATTCATCACGACTCCCGACGGGACGCGCGTGTTCATGAACGTAAACACGACCAGCGGAAACCCAAACTTGCGTTACCTGTTCTACCTCCTCGACACCCGGAACTACTACAGTGCTGATCCGGGCTGCGCGGTGGTGTACAGCGGCCTCGCGATTCCGTCCGGCATGTAGTCTGCCTCCTTCCCTCCTGATCGGGGCGCGGTTCGCGCCGCGCCCCGCTTTTTTCGATGACAATTCCAGAACTCAACGAACTGCTGAGGCGTTCCCTCGGCTCTAACCCATACGGGGAGGGGCTGTTCAAGTGGGAATACTCAGAGGACCTCTACTGGCCGACCGTGCAGGCGGGAAAGTACGACGTAACCGAGCACAAAGGGCCGGTGCGCGACGCGAAGGGCCGCTTCCAGAAGCGCACTTCGATCTCCGTCGTGACACCGGTTTGCAAGAAGGAGCGCATGTGTACGAAGTATTTCCGGCAGTGGGTCATCACACGATGGCTCCCTCCCGAGCGGCTTCACACATGGACCGCGGTAATGCCGGGCACCCCGTTTCCGGCCCGCGGCTATCGCGTTCACATCAACGGGACGCAAATTCCGCCCGATGACGTTCCGAACCTTCGGGACACCGAGCGATTCATTGAAAACATTCGCGAAGCGCGTTCGATCTCCATTGAGGCCCTTACGGAGCTGATGGAGGAAGAGTGGGAGCGCCGCGAGAAGGAATCCGAGAACCGCCTCACGGACCAGATTGAGGACGCTTTCACGGCGTTCCTGAACGTGCCGGGATCGCGCGGATACCACGTGTCGTTTCCCTCCGTGGAGAAGAAGGAGAAAAAGATTGAAGTACGAGATTGAAGTAAGGCGCATCGCGTCGATTTTCCCCGGCAAGATGGATGCCCAGGTCGTCTACGGCGGCCTTGGGCGCGATCCGGCGAGCGGAAGGCTGACGCGGTTCGAGCTGAAGCCGGTCCCGCGCGGGAAGCCGGCGTTCGTGCTGGAGGTCCCAGACCTGTTCGAGACCGTCCCTTCGGCGGAGGGCAAGATGGTTTCCGCGCCGCTCGACTCGGCGCACATCGTCGCGCAGTTGCTCAATGCGTGGCGCGGCGCGTTCTTCCTCCCCGAAGTCGGCCCCGACGCGCGGCCAGGCATTATGGAGATCGTCGGAACCGTCCCGACGCAGGCCGAACTCGCCGAGATGAGCCGGACGCAGACGAAGCTCTTCGACTACTTCTACAACATGGGCGAACGTCTCGCGGTCGAGCGCCAGCCAGTGCCCGACATCTGCCGTCTGGCCGCTGAGTGGCTGAAGCGCTCCGCAACGTGGCTTTCCGTGCGGACTTCCGCTGCGTGCCCGCATTGCCGCTCTCAGATCGACCCTGAGGCGACCGTGTGCCCGCACTGCCGCCGTGACATCGTGCAGAACGCCCGCGAGCCGGAAATGGCCGGCGTCGCACCCGTCGCTCCTCCGCTCCGTTCGCCTTCGCAGAAGTAGTCCACACCCATGATTCCCACGCTGCAGAACGTCTTCGACCAAGTGCGCCAGGCGTACCTGAACGATGCGAGTATCGTCTCCACCGGCCAGGTCGCCACGAATGCGGCGCTGGCGGGGCCGTTCTCAGCGGCGTGGGAACAGCTCATCCAGCAGTCCACGGGCGCATCCCGCAGGATCGAAAAGACGGTTTACCTGAACCTTCCGGCGAATCAAAACATCATCATTCCGTCGGCGTTCGGGCTGAACGACTTCTCGGAGCCGGAACTCATCGAGGAACGCCCCGCGCCCGTCGTAGTGACGGGCACGGCGACGACGGCCACGACCCCAATTCAGATCACCGGGTTAAGCGCGCCGCTCGGGGCGAACGGCTCGACGGTCGAGATCGTAGTTACGGACGTAGCCGAGACGTTCGCGCCGTGGGGCCAGTGGTTCGCGACGATCAACAGCACGACCGCGGTTTCGCTTATCGGCAGCGTGACGGACGGCGTGGCCGGAACTTCGTCTCAGGTTTCGCTCTCGAGTCAGTTGCTTTTCGACGAGGTAATCCCGGTCACCCGCATGGTTGATCTGGACGGCATTCCGCAGACGCAGCTCGGGCTGTACTTCTGGGAAAGCGGCCGGATCTACTTCACGGGCGCGACGCAGCTTACCCAGTTGCGGATCACCTATTACTCGACCGGGGCCGCGCCGACGAACCCGAACTCCTCGCTTGGGCTGGACGGCTGTCTGAGCGTGCTGGCGTGCGCCACAGCCGCCAATTTCGCGCGCCAACTCGGATGGGCCATCGGGGACAGCCTCTACCTCCAGGCGTGGGCGCCAGAGACGCCGGGCCAGCCTTTGAGCCTCTTTCAGCAGTACATCCGCCCTCAGATTCTCAGTCAGCAGACGACGCAGCTTCGCCGAAGGCAATTCCGCGAGAAGCGCAGCAAGTACGGAACATTTATCGCATAGGAGAGACCCATGAGTTTTCAGTTCACCAGTCAGAAGGCGCTGCTCGCCTTCGAGACGCTCGGCGTCGGGCCGGTCCTCGCGTCCGCCACGACCATCGCTCCCGACTTCCCGGTGCAGCACGTGAGCGGCACGACCACAATCGAGACGATCACGCCGCCCGCAGGCTTCCAGGCGGGCCAGAGCATCGTGCTCATCCCGGACGGTCTCTGGGCCACGGGCGTCACGGGCAACATCGCCCTCGCCTCTACGGCGGTGGTCGATAAGGCGCTCATCCTGACCTACGACGGAACGAAGTTTTACCCCTCCTACTAAGGCCAATCGCCATTGCTCTACCCAGACGTAAACGAGGCACTCATCACCTCGTTCCCCGGAATGGTGTTGCTTCGCGACGCCTACGGTGTGCCTGCCAACGGAGGCGCGCTGTCAGCGCTCAACGTAGCATTCATTCCGGGCCAGGTGCAGCTCGGGCGCCTCGGATTCGGGCAGGCCCCGACGACCTCGGGACCGATCAACCTCACGTCGGCGGCCACGTCGCTCGTCAATTGGCGCTTCGTCGCGGTCGGCGCGGAAGTGTCGGTCCTGGCGATGTACCAGCCGTCCGCGGGCGTCTCGGTCTACAACCTGACCGTCCCGAGCGGCGTCGTCACCGAGATCGCCCAGACCGGGGCGGCGGGCGCTTCGCTCTCCCCGACGAACGAACGCCTGTACGCGGCGTTCTACAGTTCGTCGATGCTCGGTTACGCGGGCGGCCAGGTCTACGGATGGGACGTGGGTGCGGACCCGTTGTTCGCGAGTCCGGTGAACTTCTCGCCGGTCGGCTCGGAAACCGGCTCTGGCGTCGTCACGGCTGGCACTCACCGGCTGGCGTTTCTGCTAACCACGCGGAACGGCTACACGACGATGCTCTGCCCGGCGACGGGGCCAGGAGGGTTCAACCCCGGCTCGTTCACGAGCACCGGTTCGCATAATCTCGCGGTCACGATTACGCCGAGCGGTTCGTGGCCGAGTTATGCGTCGAGCATTCAACTCGTAATGACGACGACCTCGAATCTGGATCAGTATTACACTGTTCCGGGCGCGACGGTCAACGTGGGCGGCAGCGTTCCCGCCTCAATCACGGTGAACCTTGACGACGCGGATCTGGCTGCGACGGGGCTGGACGCCACGCCGTACCTGAGCCTGCTGTGCTCAAGCGGCGGAACGCCTCCGTTCAGCCCGTACAAGATCTTCCAGTACAGCAGCCGCATGGGCTACCTGACGCTGGACCCCTACGGCTTCCCGAGTATCTACTTTTCCGATCCGAACAACTTTCAGTACATCACCGCGGACCAGCACGCGGTCTACCTGGATGGCCAGGATCGGGCGATTACGGGCGACACGCTCCGGGGCATCTGCTACCTGTTGACGAAAACCCGGACCTTCGCGGTTGCGGACAACGGCGGAGTCCCGGCGACATGGGCCCCTCCCTCCCTCGTCAGTTCGGTAGTCGGGACGCCCTCGCCGAACGGCTTCTGCGTTAACAGTGCGGAGGGATATGCGTGGACGGCCTCGCTGAATGGCCTCTACTTCTTCCAGGGCGGCGTTTACCCGGTGATGCCAGCGTCGTACTTCCAGACGCCGGACTGGCTGCGGATCAACTGGACGGACCCGACGAAGGTCTCCGTGGTCGATGACCCCGTGAATCGCGTGGTGAAGGTGTTCGCACCGCTGAACGCCTCCGGTTCTTCGCCCGCAGGCAACTACATCATGTCCTGGAACTACACGCGCGGGTTCGATGCGGAAAGCCTGGACTATTCGCGCGATTCCTTCGGCGACGAGCAAAGCGCGGCCTACTACGGCACGGGCGCGGCTGGACTGGTTCTGAATCAGTCGAACGGCCAGAACGAGGTCTGGGTCACGCCAAACGCCGCAGGCTACGTGCTACGGCAGAACAACGGCACCGAGACGAACCCGTACCGGGACACGACGTTTTCTGGGTCGGCCCATTCCATAAGTTTTACTTATAATACGGGCCTGATCCCCGGCCCGGTGAATCAGTCAAACTCGACCTGGCTTCCGTCCAGCCCGACCGTGAACCGCTTCTACGGCGCGCATTTCCGGCTCAGGTCGAACCTTGCGGCGCCCTCGACGATTGCCCTTGCAGCGCAGGCGCTTGACGGAACCGTGTCTGTGGTTCCTGCGGCCTCTCCGTTGAGCGTCAGCGCGACCCCGGCCCAGGAACAACTCGTGAAGTGGATTCTACTCACCGAACAGCAGTCAATCTCGTTCTCCGGGAACACGGTTGACAATGGCGCGATCCTGTCCCTGATCCGCGCCTACTTTAAGCCCGCGATGTCGATGAGGACCGCGTAGTGCCGATTAACTCCACGATTTCGTCGATCCTGTCCTCGTCGCAGCGTTCGCCCGGAAACATCAAGCAGTTGGCGAACCAACTGTTTTCGAGCGGGTCGAAGGACGCGAAGTCGGACGGCGCGTTCCGCATCGTGGGCCAGATCTCCGGTAGCCTCCAGGACCAGATCGACCAACTCGTAAACGCCCTCCGCACCAGCCCGACGCTCAGCAGTCCGCTGACGGTGGTAGACCCGAGCGGGAACGTCATCGCTCAATTGGGCGACTTCTACACGGGCTCTCCAGCGCAACTGAGCATTGGCGGCTGGTTCAAGAATCTCTGGATCGGCGGGAGCGGCCCGTCTACCGCGGCGATTTCGGCCTCGGGCGGCTCTGTCTCAATCACGGGCGCGACCTTCTCGCTGACTGACGGCGGCGTAACCACGACGATCAACGGGAGCGGATTCGAGGTCACGGATGGGACGGTCACGCTGTCCGTGAACGGCACACAGCTTCAGATCCTTGTCGGCTCGGCCAGCATAACCGCAAGCGCGAGCGGCCTTGCGATTGCGGGGGCTACGTTTAGCCTGACCGACGGGGGCGTAACGACCACGATAAACTCATCCGGGTTCAGCGTGACGAACGGCTCAGTGACGTTCGAGATCACCGGCTCCGTCGTCGAGTTCGCTGGTTCTACCGGGAGCACACAAATCGCGTCCACGGGCGTCCTCACTGTGGCGCAGACTGGCCCGCTCAACTCGTCAACAATAAACGGCGGCATCGTGGAGGCGGGAACGAATGTCTGGATAGGCGGTAGCACCGGCGTCAACCTTCAGGACTCCACGGCCAGTACCGCGACGGCTGGATCTGCGTCGCTTCCGGCCAACCCCGTCGGGTTCTGGGTCATCCAGATCGGCGGTGCGAACGCGAAGATCCCGTACTACGCGAACTAGCGCCTGATCGGTGGCGCTTCGGACGAGATCGCCTCGACGGGTGCCATTGCCTGAACCGAGACATGCTGGACCTGCACGCTGTTCGCGGTTCCGGCCTTGAAAGCGACCATAGTCCACCCGCTGTGGGCCTTGGGCGAGCACGCCATCTGCGTTCCGACGTCCTCGCCATCCTGGTACGTCACGGTAGCGCAGAACGCGACTGCGCGCGGATTGGAAGAGGACATCAAGACGAGGATCTGATCCGGGGTGCCGGTCGGGACGGGAAGTCCCATCGCGGCGAGCGACTGCATGTCCTGGATCTGAACGAAGTAAGTCGGCGCTTGAGCGAACGCACTGGTAGCCGAAAGCGCCAGCGCAAAGAGCAATGTTTTCACTATCTGCCTCCAAAAACTAGATTTACCACCCAATAGACGCGCAAAGCAACCAGAAGTAACGCACATGGACGAAGAACTCCTTCGAGCGGCCCGCATGGTCGTGGATTACTGGAGCGCTGTCCCGCCGCAACACGTGTGCGTTCTGCGGTACGGATTCTGCCGCGGTTGCTACGCGTGGGAGCAGCTTTTCACGGCCACGCGGCAGGCAGAGGAAGACAAGAAAACACGGGATGCCAACAGAGTACAAAGCGACACAAGTCGAAGCTGAGCGCGTTGCTGCGGCACTTGCCTACGCCGACGGCTACAGCGAAGGATTCAAGGCCGGATACATCCGCGCCTTCAAGGAAAGAGTGAACGATGGCCTATATCAGCAATGCGGTTCCTCCGAAGCCTCCGGGACGACAGTCCCCGGCGATGCCGCCCCCGACGCCTCCGGGAGCGCAAGCAGCCCCGGCAGGTGACGCGGCCCCGGCACCTTTCGCGGCTCCTTCGGCCCCAATGGCTCCCGCTGCGCCACGCGCGCCGATGGGCGCAGGCGCAGGCATGGCAGCGCCGATGCGGAGTGCCGCGCCCGCGATGGCTCCTCCGCCGCCGCCAGGGGCCGCGAGCGCGAGTCCGTCGCCGATAGGCGTCCCGGCCCCCGGATTCGACGGGCGCAAGGGCCTCCGCCCCGTCAAGAACCAGCCGAACGGCCCGAATCACCCCTTCTGAGGTAAACCAATGGCGAACCAACCGACGGCCCCGGCTTTTCCCGGCCAGTCTCCTGCCACGCTCCAGTACCGCCCCAAGCAGCAGACGAGCGCGTTCCGCAATGCGCCCACGGATGCGGCACCTCCCAGCGGCGCGGCCCCCACGACGACGCCCACGCAGCCTAGCGCCGGATCGCCTCCGACGAGCCCAACGACGAGTCCGACGACCGGCAGCGGGACCGCTCCCGCGACGAGCCCGACTGCGCAGAGCACAGTGACGCAGCCGTACCAGGTGCCCCCCGCGCCGACATTCGGCACGTCCGGGGCCTATGGCTCAACGACCCCGGCCACGCCTACGACGTACAAGCCGGGACAGGGCGTGAATCAGGTTGTCTACAACAACCTGAACTTGGAGAACGCCCAGGGCACCAACCTTCAGAATGCGGCGCTCACTGCGGCGAACGAGTACTCGAATGAGGGCCAGCAGTTCGGCAATGCGGCTGCAGGGGCGTACAACGCGCTTGTGGCGCAGCCAGGCTACGATCCGGCGCTCGCTGCCCAGATCGACCAGAATTACGGCCAGTACGACGCGCTGACGCCCGGAATGTCGAGCGCCATCATGGGCAATCCCGAGCAGCCGGTCGGCGTGGCGCAAGCAGGTGTCCAGAACGAGGGCCAGTTCCTCAATTCGGTCGAGGCGAACATCGGCGGGAACCTGCAGAACCTCCAGAACGGCGTCGAGGGCAATATCCCGGCCTACCTCACGCAGCAGCAGGGCAACCTCAACAACGAGAGCGGCGCACTTGGCGGCGCACTCGGGACCGAGGCTGGTTCGCTCAATTCAGCCGTGAACAACCCGGCCCTCCGGTTCGATCCGAACGGCACGGAAAAGCAGTTGACGAACTCCGACGTTCAGGCTCTCACGAACGAGGCCGCAACGACCGCAGGAAATCAGTTCCGATCCTCCGAAGACGCGATCAATCGGGCGGCGGCGGCGGCGGGGAACGAATCGCCTCTCGCGATTGCCGCAGCGAACTCCCGCCTTGATACGGAAAGTGCGGCGGCACAAGGCGAAGCCGCCTCCGTAGCCGAACAAAACGCCCTCCAGGCGCAGTACCAGCGGGCCGCAGGAATCGAGGCCCAGCGCGAAGGAGCGGTCCAGACGCAGGGCCAGATGCAATCGCAGGCTGCGGAATCCCTTGGCGGCCTCAGCGCGAATGCGGCGCTTGAGCAGGGCGCACAGGCGCAGAACGTGGCGAACGCCGAGGAGCAGGCGCAACTCCAGGCCGCTACGACCGCAGGGGAGGCCGGAATGCAGGCTGCGGAATACAGCGGCAACGCGGCCCTCAACTACGGCGAGAATGCGACGAACACGCTGTACGGCGCGGCGAACACGGCGCAGCAGGTCGGCTCGGAGCAAGCCGCGAACCTCGCGAATATGCAGTACCAGCAAGGGCTCGGGAGCGCCGAAGCCACTGCGGCCGGCGCGGAGAACGTCGGGCAGACCGCGCTTCAGGGCGAGCAGGCGTATCGTCAGTACCTCGCGAACGAGCAGCTTGCGCTCGAGGGAATGGGGCAGAACTCGCTTTCGCAGGCCAACCAAGCCTACGGCACCGAGGGAGATCTGCTGAATCAGGCATTCAACTCGCGACTCAACGAGGCGCAATTCAATCAGGCGAATAGCTTCGGAAACATGCTGCAGAACGCCGTAGGCACGTCGCTAGGGAACAGCCTGTTCCATTTCACAGCGGAAGGTGGCCTGTTCAGTGAGCCAACCTCGGCTGTCGTCGGCGAGCGCGGCCCGGAGATGGTGTCCGATTCCGGCGGATCGAAGGTCTTCACGCACCCGACGAAGATGGTCCTGGGCGAGAACGGCCCGGCGCGCGTCACGCCGCTGAACAACTACGGCGCGAACAAGCTCAAGACGACCTCCATCAACCCAACCGGCGTTCGGGCGCGCTATCGGCACGCCAGCGGCCCGCAGGCGCTCAGCAAGCACATGCCGCTCAAGCCACTGCTTCCTCTCCACGAAAACTTCGCTTTCAGGTAGACCACGATGGCCCCACTGCCCTTCCTGTACCGCCGCAACCCGCTCGGGGCTGCGCTCGCCGTGTCTCCAAACGCGGTGCAGCAGTTCCCGATGATGCCGCCGCCAGTGCCGCCCGTCTCGGAGGCGGACGATCAGGACGGCGGAACGCCCGGACTGACGGCGAGGATGGCACCCCCGCAGCCACCGGCTCCCGCGCCCGTGGCGGCGGCGAGCGCGTCTCCAGCGGCGCAGCCTCCCCCTCCTCCGCCTCAGGAGCCAGTCGGAGCCGTGCCTGCGCTCCCGTCGCTCCGTGGCACTATGGCGGCTGCGCCGCAACGCGCACCGGCGCAGAAGATGCCGCCCCCCGCGCCTCCTGAGGCGGCTGGATCGGCACCGCAGATCGCGGCGTCGTCTCCCGCGCCTGCGCCTCCCCAATCCACCTCCCGTTGGCGCACGGCAGGGGGCCAAGGACCGCTCTACATGGCGCCCGGCCCCGCCGACGGACTCGTGCGGCCAGGAACGATTGACCTGACGACGCTACCTGCGGTCAACCTCGGGAACGGTATGTGGGGGACAGTCCATTCCGCCAGCCGCGAGGTAAACGGCGTGGAGGTGCTCTATCCCCAGATCGTAAACGGCAAGCTCGTCTCTGATGACGAGGCGTTCCGCTACGCGATGCAGACGGGGAGGAATCTAGGCACCTTCACGGACGGCGACGCTGCCGACAAGTACGCCCTTCGGCTACACAACGACTGGGTGGCCGGTAAAATCCCGGGCGTCCAGATGACGGCTCCCGGGGGGCCACCCACGCCTCCGCCGGTCCAGGAAGCGGCCAATGCGGGAGCGCCGATCATCCCCGCGCAGCCTGCCGCGCCGACGCCGCAGCCAATCGCCGCTCCTGCCGCCGCGCCGCAAGCCAAGACCGCGACCCAGTCCGCCGCCGCCCAGAAGCTCTCCCAACTTGAAACGCAGGAGGCGAACGAATCGCTTCCCGGAAACAACATCTGGCAGCGGATCGCTCTGGCGGCCATGTCGTTCACCGGTCTACGGCCCATCGGCGATTCCCTCGTGCATCCGCAGTGGTACGCCCAGGAAGCGAATCGCCAGCACCAGATCAGCGCGCTTCAGAAGGAGGTCGCCGACGAACAGACCGAGGCGCAGACCGCAGCGAATCAGGAGAGGGCCGATGCCTACGCGCAGCAGGCCAAGGCCACCGCGGACCAGCGCGAGGCGGCGAACCAAGCACGCCTTCAGGCCGCCAATGACCGCTCATCCCAGCAGTGGATTCAGCATCTCGGGCCGAACTCGGTCCCGCTGCAGGCCGGCGAAAAGCCCCCTGCGGGGTGGTCTGTCTGGCAGAACCCGTTCAATCCAGCGCTCCAGTTCGCGCGCCCGTCGCCCTTCCTCACGGTGACGGACCCGGACCTCGCGAAAGCCCTCCGCGTGCAGCCTGGCGCTCAGGTTTCACAAGCCGAGTACGACACGGCGCTCAAGAGCGTCCAGGCCCAAGATCTTGAGGCGGCGAAGCTCAAGGCGACGCCCGCGTTCAAGCCAAACGGCCAGACCATCCTTGCGGCCAAGTCCCTCGGGCTTCCCGATGACCCGTCGCAGTGGTCGGCGGACGACGCTGCCAAGATATTCGCCAAGATAAAGCCACCGCAGCCGACCATGGATCTGAGTCCCGAGGCCATCGCCGGTCTCTCTGGCTACTTCGGGAAGACCGGAGAGATCCCGAACGTAGGATGGGGAAACTCGGGCACCAACATTAAGCGGGAAATCCTCAACCACTACTTCAGTCAAAACCCGAACGGCGATCCTGCGCTCGCTCGCGCTGTCTTCAAGTCTGACGCTGGCGCGATGAGCCAGCTTCAGAAGAACGCGACGATGGTGACGACGTTCGAGAACACCGCCGGGAAGAACCTAGACCTGTTTCTGCAGACCGCGAAGCCGATCGTGGACTCCGGCTCTCCGATCCTCAACAGGCCGCTCCGCAGTATCGACCAGAACACCCTCGGAGCGAACGACCTAGCCGCCTTCAACGCGGCGCGTAATGTGGCGCTGACAGAGATCGCGAAGGTCGTCAATAGCGCGAACCTTTCTGGGCAACTATCTGACTCCGCACGGAAGGAAGTCGAGTCTCTGAACCCAGCCACGGCGACGCTCGGACAGATCTACGCGGTTTCTCAGGTGCTCAAGCAGGACATGGAGAACCGTCGCGAATCCTACGATGTGATGCTCAACAGTCTGCAGGGCCAGATGTCTGGCAAGAGCGCGACGCTCGGCACGGGAGGGCCACCGCCGTCTGTCAACCCTAATGGCATCGCCCCGCCAAATGGCCTTAGGCCTCCGAAGCCGGGAACTAAGCTCACGGACAAGAACATCACGAAGGCGTACCTCGACCGCGCAGGCGGGAACGTGCAACAGGCGCGCCAGCAGGCGCAGAAGGACGGCTGGACGTTCTAATGGGAGACATATTCGATCAGGTCGCCGCGCAGTCTGGAGCGCAACGCGCCAAGCCAGTAGCGTCGCAACCGGGCGATATATTCGACCAGACGGCATCTCAGGCGTACGCCGCTCAGTCCCCACTCCAGAAGTTCGCCCAGGGTGCATGGGATACGGTCAAGGGCACCGCTTCCCAGCTTTGGGACGCGGCGACGAACCCATACGGGACTCCGCAGAAGCAGCCGCAATCCGCTTCCGACTACGCAACGCGGGCGGCGAAGGATCTCGCGGCCCCGGTCGTGTCCGCCGCGAAGCTCGCTGGGCAGGCCGTGCGCGCGCAGTGGGACGAGCTTGGCCGCGCGGGCGCGGACGTTCAGGGCGCGTGGAATCAGTTTGAGCAGGGACACTACCTCGGTGCCGCGCAGACCGCCGCGAACATGTTTGAGCACGCGGGAGCCGCTGCGGTTCCGGTTGTCGGGCCGACCGCGGCCAATGTGATCGACACGTACTACGGGAACAACACGCCTGGCGCTCCCGCAAATCCCGCGCAGGCCGACCCAGCGCGGGCTAGTGGGCAGGCCGTTGCCGCGCTAGGAACGGCTTTAGCGGCGGACGCGGCCACCTCTGCGTTCGCGCCGGAGGCGGCGGCGGGGGCTGCGTCCACGCTAAAGCGGTCGGCCCAAGACCAGTACGCTACTGCGGTTCTTCGCGGCGGTGGTCCGATGTCCGACAAAGTGCGCGTCGCTCGTTCCGTGCCGCAACTGATTGACGACGGCGTAACCGCGCTGACGCGAGGGGGCCTCCAGTCTAAGGTAAACGATATCGTATCGGACTTCGGGCAGCGAATCGGCAACGCGGTGGACAATCTTCCGCCAGACTCCTCGATTCCCGCGGCGGATGTGTACAAGGCTCTCGACGATGCTGCGCAAGCGAGGTTTACGGTCGAAAATCCTTCGCTCGGCACCGGTTCTCAGCGAGTCGTTCCTAGCGACTTGGCCCAAGGTTCTCTTGACCAGGTGAGCGCGCTCAAGGACATCATCCGAGCCGGGGAGTCGACGGACGCGAACGGCGTCCCCGTGATCGACACCCGATACCTCAGAAACCTGCGGCAGAACTGGGACTCAATCGTCGATTCTCACAACGGATTCACGACGAACGACCTTCGGAACAACGCGAAGGTGGCAGCCTTCGACAGTTCCAGCGACGCTGTGCGCGATCTGTTCGCCCAGGCAAACCCAGACATTGACGCGCTAAACAAGATCTACAGCAAGTACAGGAGCGTAAAAACAGCGCTGGACAGGTCGAACCTTCGCAAGACCGGACAATCCACTCCGATGGGAGAACAACTCGCCCAAGCCGCAGGAGCGGCTGCGGGCGTGGCGCGCGGAAGCGTAGGCGACGCCGCAGGATGGGCCTTCGCGCTTCGCGGAGTCAGAAAGCTGATGACCAGCACGGGCTGGGACACAATCGGTGCCGTCGCGAAAAATCACCTCGCCAACACTCTGCTGAAGTATGGCCCAAAGGCGGCGTCCGCCGAGGCCGAGACACTTATGGCGGCCACGAAAGCGTCGGGGGCGCTCGCACTGGGCGCGTCTCAGGCCAATCAGCAGCCGTCCCCTCGAAAGCCTGGAGCGGCAATGCCCCCGCCGCCCTACCCGAACCAATGACCGACCAACTAACCGTGCGCCTGTCGCACCGCGTCTCCTCATCCGTGCGCGGCCCTCATCCCGCAGAGCGCGCGATTGAGCGCGCCATCCCGCGCGAGAAGCTCGCCGGTGCCGAGTGCGACTACGATCACACGACCAGGATGCGGAACGTCTCCTATCGCTTCCTCTCGCCGACAGAGGAAGAGGAACGGCTTATCCGCGAAATCGTCGGCGTAGTCGTGGAGTAACCCAATGGCATCCATCAAGACCGGCAAGTGGAAGCGCAGACTCGCGAAGGCGAATCGCGCCAACCCGGAGATGTCGCCGCCGCCTCCTCCGCAGCAGACCTTTGCGGATGCAGCAGCGGGCCAAAAGATCAACCGCGGCGCATCGGACGCCGTGCCGCTGTCTCCGGAAGGACAGGCGCAAGCCCAAGCCATTGGCGCACGCGCCGCAGCGAAGGGCGGATTCGATTCCGTCGTTACCGACACGGCGGCGAGAACGCAGCAGACTGCGGACGAGATCGCGAAGGAAAGCCCGAAGCCAACGCCGGTCAAGGTCGATCCGCGCCTCGGAGCGTGGGCGCAAGGGAACCTCGAAGGGCGCCCGAAGAAGGATGTTGGCTGGTACATCGACCGGCTCGTGCGCCAGAACCCCTCGCACGTGATCGCAGGGCAGGGCGCGATGGCGTCACGTCCCGGCGAATCGTTCGATCAGTTCCGGCTGCGCGTTCTTCCGGCGATCCTTGCCGAAATGCACTCCCTGATGCGCGATCCGAACCAGCGCATCGCTATCGTGGACCACAGTAGCAGCGGGCGGCTTGTCCGCGCGTGGCTCGCCGCAGGGGCCGGCGACGATTTCAAGATCAAGGCGAGGGCCTTCCAGGGGGAGAATCCCGGCGCCGGAACCGCTGAACGGCTTGCTCCGGATGCCGATGGCGAGTGGAAGCTCGAACCCGCGGACCTCAAAGCGCCGGGGCCGCTTCCTCCCGGCATCTACCTCGTCCACCACGCGCTGACGCCTCAGAACGAGCGCAACTACGCCGACGCGAACAAGCGCAGCGATTCCGTCGCCCAGATCGGCAAGCACGTAAAGAGCGGGGACTGGGGCCGCGTGCAGAGCACGGCACGGGCGGCACTGGCAAACGGATCTACGAATCAGCAGATTTCCGACGCCGTGGACGCGGCGCTTCCGGCACCCGAGGATGCGGCGCGGTTGCCGCTTCACAAGCTGATGGCGGTCTATCACGCTGCCAGCGCGGCTAAACGGCCACAGTATGCCGGGGTCGTCGCGCAAAAGGCGGCAGAGGCCGCGAAGGCACGGCCCGAATCAAGAGCGCTCGTGGCGCGGCACATGAGGCTAGCTGGCCTCGCGAAATAGGAGACATACATGGTCAACATCACAACGACGCAGGAGCCGCCGCTTCAAGGCTGGTCGAGCCTCCTCTTCTATGACGGATCGAATAACCTGATCTACGTCTGCAAGGCGCTCTCGACGCAGCCCGCGTACACGTTCTCCGTCGCTGCGGGCACGCTGACGAATGTGGTCGTATCGGCCGGCGTGGCTACGGTCACGACCACCGCGAACCATGGTCTCCAGGTCGGAAACCTCGTTACCGGGAGCGGCAGCGCGACATCGGCGCTGAACGCGGCGGTGACGATCGCGAGCGTCCCGAGCACGACGACGTTCACCTTCTCGACTTCTGCCGCGAATGGCACCTACACGGACGTTCTGCTCACGACCACGGCTCCCAGAAGTTCGACTCCGGTATGGAGCATCCAGAAGAACACCTACTCTGGGTCGAACCTTTCCCTCGTCCAGTTCGCCTACGGGAGTCCCGTAGCTAACCAAGTCGCAGACAACCGAACGTCGCTCGCATACGCCTAAAGGGGGCCTCGATGCAGGGTGCAGAACTTCTTCCGTCCGCCGTGGGCGCGGGACTAACCGTCGCGCTCAACGGCGTCATTATTCTCATCGCGTCCAATATCAGGCAGTCCGTGAGGGCGCTCCGAAGCGAAATGGACGCCAAGTTCGCCGAAAGCGCGCTGCAATTCTACCAGCGCGTGAACGGGACGTATGTGAGGGCCGACTTGCATAACGACCTAAAGGACCGCGTGGCGCGATTAGAAGGGAATCTCGACGCTGGCCGCTAGACATGACGCGATTCGTTCTGGCCGTCGATGGCGGCGGCATCGGCGGGATTGTCGCCGGGCGCGTCCTGAGTGCGCTGGAATCGCGCACGGGGCCGCTGTATCGCGCGTTCGACCTGATCTGCGGCACATCGACGGGCGGCATCATCGCGCTTATGCTGGCGCACCAGAAGCGCTACCCGGCGCGGCAGGTGACGCGGTTGTACACGCAGTTCGGCAAGACGATCTTTCGGCGCTCCCTGCTCTCGCGCGTCCTCGATCAGTTCGGACTATTCGCCCCGCAGTACGGCGAAGGCCACATCGAGGCGGTCCTGCAGCACTTCATGGGCGATTTCGTCATGGCGTCGGCAACGACCGAGGTCGCCGTGACGACCTTCAACATGGCGACGGGGCGGGCGGAACTTCTGACGAACCGCAACTCGGGAATGAAGATGTGGCAGGCCGCACGCGCAACGTCCGCGGCTCCGACGTATTTTCCGCCCTTCGGGCCGTATATCGACGGCGGAATCGCTGCGAACAACCCCGCGGCCTTCGCGGCGTCTTACGCGCGGTCACTCTGGCCTAAGGATCAGATCTTCGTTGTCTCGGTCGGCTGCGGCCGCGCGGTGACGACTGCCGAACCCATCGACGCGAAGACATGGGGCGCGCTCGATTGGCTGAAGCGAATCACGCAGTTCTTCATGCAGGGGTCAATGTCGAGCGCCTCTGAGGAGGCGGGTTCGGCTCTGGGCGCGAACTACGTCCGAATCCAGGAGCCGCTCGACGGGCCGAGCGGTCGCATGGATGACGCATCGGCGGCGAACATCGAAGCGCTTGTGAAGTTCGGCGACGAGGTAGTGCACAAAAACGTCGGCAAACTCGACCGAGTCGCGAGCGCGATCAAGGAGAAGAACAAATGAGGAAGTTACTGTTGTGCTTGGCGATCCTTTCGGTTCCGGCGTTTGCCGGGTCGTGCCAGAGCTTCGCATATAACCCGCTCACGAACCAACTCGACTGTGTGACGCCGCCCGGCACGCAACCGTCCGCTGGCGTAGCAGTCTCCAACGGCACTGCATGGAGCGCATCGGTCCCGCTCCCTTCCACGCTCCCAGGCGTTCCGCAGTACCTCCAAGCCATCGACGGCGGATCGAACAGCTTTTCGCTGGCCCAGGCATTCCTTTCCCAGTCTCCGGATTGCGCCGTGTCCGTGACCAGCACAACCCTCACGATGGGCGCTCTGGCGACGAGTTCGACTCCATGCAACGTGCGCGTCGGGTCAACCGTGTACTCTCTGGGCGCCCCGGCCACGGCCACGATCAGCGCGTGCCCGGCGACGAATACGGCGAACTACGTCTACCTGAGTTCCACCGGAGCGTGGACGCTCGGCACAAATACCGGAGTCACGGCGACATCGACGGCGGTGTTCTCCATCAACGCTGGCGCAACGGCGTTTCCTGCCGGGGCGGTTCCGATCGCGACCGTGCTGTGCAATACGAATGCGTGGGTGACGAGCAGCGGGATCACCGACTGGCGCGCCTTTCTCTCTGTAGGCACGCTGTACGGCGGCGGGACCGGCATCACAATCGTTGGTCCGATCATCTCCGCAGACACGACGCTGCTCACCCAGAAGTACATCGGCACGGCCGCTCCGGGCTCTGTGGCGGGCAACCTTCCCGGCGACCTGTTCAGCGATACGACGAACCACAACGACTACTGGTGCGATGCGCCTTCGGGAACCGCTGCGCCCGCTTGCACCTCGGTTACGGCCGGCGGCTGGACGCTCCTCAACGCTGGCGGGGGGGGCGGCGTGACGAGCCTCACGTCCGGCAATTCCGGACTGCTGCTGAGCGCCTCAACCGGGGCGGTTACGGCGACGGCGCA
>JAEHJW020002355.1_pt1 | contig 33960 bp, 43 predicted proteins | sample 9271431 | NCBI WGS metagenome assembly JAEHJW02 | reverse complement strand
AAATATTAGAGGGAAGATAAACTGCATCTTTTTCTTTACACTTATCACTAAATTCAACATAGGCAGCTTTATCCTTATCGAAAGAATGGGTATCAATAAGATTTTTTAGAATAGGAGAACCCTTCTCACACTTAAAAATACTGTTAATAAGGCCACCTGAATTGCCATTGATATATGTGAAAATGTTTGGTTCCGCAAAGTCCAGTGGTGCCAAACAAAAATTGTCCATGTCTGAATACCAACCTCCTATTTGATAGATTAGATTGATCCTAACCCAATCCGTAATAGCCGGTATATTCCACAAATTCTTATGCAACTGTCCATGAGGAAATATTCTGTTTGCATCTTTAAGATTGCAATTAGTGAATGATTTAGGAACAATTGGAACTTGAATTATTTTTGTCTGAGGTAAAGAACCCGGTTCAATGGGAGGTTCTGGTTGTTTATATTCCCACACATCAACGGTATGAAACCGGGCAAAAGAATCTATACATTTCTGTATTGATTCAGAATATCCTCCAATATAAATCATGTTAATTGTTTCCATCTAATCTATTTGTTAAAATTCTAACTTGTTCCTTAAGCCAAGCAACTTCACGAATAAGTAAATCGGTATAAGATACCTGGCCATAACCTCTAATATCTTGAGAAACTAACTCGGGAGCTATTTGTTGTAATTCATCCGCAATAACACCAAACCGTAAAACACCTAAATCATCTATGTGGTTAAACTGTATATAACGAGTATCAAGAAAAGTAGGAACATAATCTATAATATTTCTCTTTTTACGTCTATCAGAACTTAAAATAAAGTTACTTGCACTTACAGTACTACTAAAGGCACCATCTCCTGTAATTGCTAATGTTGCACCATGTGTACCAGTTCCATTTAAATACAATGCTCCAGCAGATATTTCCTTATACGTTGTATCTATTGATACACCAGAATCCATGATTACTTTTCCAGTGGCTCCAGAGAATAATGCAATATCGTATGCCGTGGAACTCGCCGGGCCACTGACATCTCCGACAGATAATGCGTACCAACCTAAAGTTCCAACATTATTTGTCCCATAGTAATAATTGTTAACTGCCCCAGAGGCTGGAACTATTCCTGCTACCGAAGTGGAATTTGTAACCGCCGAGACTGTTATTGATGTCCATAATGGATTATTTCCATTGAATAATTGGATTCCTGTACCTGGAATCATATTAAACCCAATAGTATCTGTAATACGACCAAGACTTGCACTATTCATTAATAATGTCCAATTCGTACCGGTAACATATCCTGCTAAAGCGTGATTCCCCCAGTCGTAAGCGGTTTGTCCGTTATTGATCCTGCTGTCATCTCCCGCAGCAAATGTACCCGCCGTTGTTCCAAATGCCCCGGCCTGAATAATACCTCCGGTACCTGTGATTAATGGGATTGTTGCCGTTATACCTAAATATCCTTCATTTGTGATATTTCCATGAAAGTGGGCAAGTGGGGTACGGGCATCACTTAATCTTACATCGTTACCAACCGTTGCTGTTGTACCAGTTGTCCCAAATCCCGGAAAACTCACCTTTGCTGTATTGGCCACGACTGCCGAGTTTGCAGCAACACGTGCTTCGGTATAATATAGATTTGTGCCTTCAGTTACTTCTGTTGTGGTGTAAGAGGGTTTTGTGCTCGCCTTTGCCCAAGCATAAACATCACTGGCCGGAAGAGACGTAGGAATATCTGTAATACCATAACCGGCAATTGTCGAAGGATGGCTACTTGCATACCAATATCCTACGGACGTCCATGGAGTACCAGTAACGTAACCTTGACCTGACACCCAGCTTTGTGTTGCGTAACCGGAAAGATCGGAGGATGTTAGATAAGTATTTGCATCAACAGAACCATCTGCTTTAAGAAATTGGGAGGCTGTACCGATACCTGTTGATGTCAGATTTTTGGAGACATCGGTGAAGACAAGTTTGGAGGCGGTTAAGTTTGGAAGCGTTACCGTATTAGCGTTAAGCGTCATTACCGGATTTCCTATACGTGTTCCTGCAATAAAAAAATCAAGAGGTTTTGGGCCAGCCGTACTCCAATAGTTACTCATGAAATATCCCCTACTTCCATCAATTCCAAGTTGCAGAAAAGCATCATTTGTAGCATTAAAAACCAATAAGGAACCATCTATTGAAGCCATCTCCCCTGCAATTAAGCCTTTTGCATTGACCGAACCACCAACGCCAACACCTCCTGCAACAGTTAACGCACCTGTTGAAGGAGAATTAGATACTATATTTGATAAAATTTTAACATTCCCGTCAGTATTAAGGCGCATAACCTCCATTCCTGCACCGTTAGTATTATAGGAAACGCCCATTGAAAGATAACCCCTCTCATCTCCCGACGTACTATTATATTTACCCCCTTTAATATAACCAAATAAACCAGTGGCTGAAGTTCCTGTTTTATATCCCGCAAAACAAATTGACCCACCTACATCAATTGCAGAAGAAGTTGGATCTTGCAGCAGTACGGTATAATTGTCAACACCTCCAAACCCAATAGGAAGATTATTTCCAATACCACCCAATATATGAAATTTGGACAGGGGGGTAATACCGAAGCCGAAGTTACCATTGCTTGTTATTCTTGCCCATTCAATGCCGGAAGTGTTGTTAAAGAGGATATTACCATTACGATTAGAAATAGCAATATCCGTTCCCGCAACACGAGGATATATTCTGTTTTTAATAGCAATATCTCCATTTACATCAAGTTTTTCGACTGGATTCGTCGTCTCTATTCCAACATTAGTTCCATCATCGTAAATCAAACTATTCCCCAACGTCCCCGTACCTGTCCATTTTGGGACGTAGTTAATGGTGCCGATACCGGTGGTAGGATTAGTTAATAAAGGTTGATAATAACTTCCATGTTGTCCATCCAACATATCGGCATTAAGATTACTCACCATTGTTGTACTTGCAACCGTTAGGGGAGGCGTTCCAGTGGCTACGGTGGATTGAAATTGAGTGGCTGAAACAGTGGAAGCGAAGGTGGCTGCACCAGAAGAAGTCAATCTAAAAATATTCGCGTTTAAGTTACTGCTTATAATAAAATCACCAGTAGTAACATTATCTCTACCTAAATCATAATAATCGGTTTCATTGTTATGGCCTAATCGGAATTGATTTGACCCTGCATTGTTTCCAAATGCATATAATAATCCATTAAATTTCCCAGTTCCACTAATCCACAAATTAGCCACCTGTGCACTGGCATTTTGATTTTGTATATAATTACCCGACCCGCTTGCAGGTGCATAACTCCCCGCAACCTGGTAATATCCTTCGGCATGAAACGCCGACGCCCCCAGCCCATGCGCGGTAGTTGTAAGGGCTGCATGAGCGGTAAGGTCTGAGGCAAGAGAAAATCCTCCATAATTGCCCAGGTCGTTAGTAAATGCGCTCAGCGCTGTTGGGAAATCGCTGATCTGTGACTTGATAATGCTGATCCCAGTACTTTTATTCCATGCAGAAAAAACAGGGTCGGTTTCTGCGGTAAGATAATTGCCAACCGGTTGGTAAACCCCGCTATGGTTGTGATCGCCATACGCGGCCAGTGCATGGGTAATGCCAAAGCCGGGAAACGAAACCGTAGAGGCAGGGGCGAAGTCCGTGGTTGCTGAATTTGCAGCACTCCCAAATGTGCGGTAAGCCAAAACGTCCGTTCCAATTACTAACCCAAGTTGCGCAGGAGTTACCGAATGAGGATTGTTTGTCAGGAAAGTATGATCGTATGCGATCTTTCCCCTGTCTCCCCTAAATGCTGTAGAAGAGGTTTCCCCCAAGGCTATCGTATCTGAAATAATAGTGTAAACAGTTCCGCTCCATCTATATGTTTTATTGTAATGTTCCAGATCGGAAGGATCAGTGATAACATATATTTTACCAGATTCCCCAACCGCTGGCAGATTAATAAATAAGCCATACTCCAAAACATCGTCTACATACGAAGGCAACTGGGTATTTTTGACGAAGCCATTGGCGTCCAACTCGGCCAGGCCGTTGGCGGAGCCTTTGAGGGAGGAGGCCAAATAAGTGGTTGTATCCAGGGCAAAGGTATTGGCGCCGGTCATCTTCACAAATGAATCTGAGGCATACGTTAGCGCGGAGAGCGAAGTAAGATTGGCATGTGCGGCCTGTGCCCCTACGTCCGAATAGGTTAATCCATGCGCGGCAAAACCATAGGTTGTATCCGTGAGCGCCTTCAAAAAATGACCGGCCGTCAATCCTGTCACCGGATGGTTGACGGGATCGATTAAGTTGTGGATTTTTGTCGCGAAGGTATCCTGACTAATAAAATCCAGCCTTAAATTGGCGGCATCCCATTTGGCCAGGTAGTTGTTGTTTGGGGTCTCAATTCTGGTTGCAATTGCTTGCTCACTTCCTACATCCCCAACCCGCGCAATACCGAGATTATCGAATACAAGAGATCCATCATGTACGCCATCGTAAAGTTTTGCCCGAATTCCGGCATACGATCCGTCCACAAGTCCGGCTATGGCGCCATCCCGTAGGGTGAGCTGGTCTCCGGCAGAAAATAATTTTTGTAGATGCGCCTCATAGGCCGGGCCCATTTGTCTCAGGTTTCCGTCGATATGCAACGTCGGAACTCCCGCATCAACCCGCGTGTAGACAAATGGGTTGACCAAATCAGGTTGATAAAGCTGGTAATGTTTATGTTGGTCGAGCGTTTCAAGGGCTTTTTGAAGGGTAGTATCTTCGAAAGAAAGTATTTTGTTGAATTTTGAATAATCTGGATAAATATCTTCAGCGGGGTGGGCGAGATCATTTTCGCGCTCGAGCAAAATGTGATTCACATTGAAGCACGAATATCTCATATCCTTCAAAACTCCGGCCATTCCATCCCACTCCACAATAGCTACCGGGATGTCGGAACTGCGGGACCAGGGATTGGATGAAAATGTGAAAAGGTTATTGTTGGATGAATCGTAATAAAAATACCAGGTGCCGGGCGTATTGCTTGCACTTTGTTTCGCTTCTGTGCTTTTTAGCAGTCGGGACCCGTTATTCCATACGATAAAATCAGTCCCGGTTATGGATAGGGTTTTTGTTGCATTATCAAATGACAGGGCACTTGTGGTCTTGTCTTCGAACCCGTGATATCTCTGTTTCGTTGCGATCAGGTCGATCAGGTTTTGATTTACCGTTGCAACGGGTGCGGGCGCGGGTTGTGACGTTTGTGTTTTCGAAGTTGATTCCGAGGCCGGTTCGGAAACGATTGTAAAAACCGCATCCTGATAAGGTAAAATTTCGGAAAGGGTTACATCGGCAACATCGGCAATGAGATCGTACGAAAACTCCAGAAATTCAAAATCGCGGACATAGGGGTAGTTAACCCTGACGATCGACCCGGGATCGATTACCGCCCCCCGGATGGTCCCTCTTAAAAGTTGCTTTGCTTTCCTGTTATCCGAAGCGTATAATTTTGTAAGTAAATCAAAAAGGGAGGTTGACGCAATGCTGCCCGTTTGCCAAAATTGCGTAAGGCGCCCATCGAGCAGGGTCATGTAATTTTTAAAGATCAGGGTCGCATTCGCGATCCCGGGAAGATCGGCGGCGGTTAGTTCTATTTCTTTATTCCCGGCCGAAGGCGACTGATTTAACGTTACATTGTTGGTTATTCCGGCCGACTGAACCGCTCCGCCATTTAATTGAGATAAGGAAGCGTTCTTAAGAAGAATCCCTGTATCGTAGGGAATCCCATTTTCAGGAGTGGACGCGTAAATAGTAAGCGCACCAGATATTGGGAATCCTGTAAAAGTTGTCTTGAAGTTAACAAACGCGGGATTAGCAAGCGAACCCAAAGGAATATTTGGCAACGTAAAATAGCCGGGAGTTTGTTGCCATCCTGTTGGGGTCAAATACCAGGTTGTGGATCCGCTAACCAAAGTAAATTTAAAATACATATTGAACGTTACCGTCGGAACCGCATAGTCCTGACTGAAATCAATTGAAAATACCAAATCTTCGGTGGTTGCTTCAACATTCATAGCAATCTGAACTCCTCTTGCAAAAGGCGCAGAATATGTTGCATAATCCCAACTTCTGATAAAATAATCTGTCGTTGTGATTATTTTTTCAATTGGGAAAGTCACACTGCCATTATTCCAGCCGGGAAGTATTGTATCGGTAATCCAATCATCTTTTCCTGAAGGAGGGAGCATACTAACTTTAGTCCCGTAAAAACTTGTGATCTTTAGGTTTTTATAGGACGTTGCCATTGAAAAATCCAATGGGGAACCGAGGGGGTAAAGGGTTGTACCTGTATTGCCTAATTGACCCAATACATTGATTGATATGGGTCCGGCATCAGATTCAAAGACCCCGGTTGCGTCGTAATATAATTTATTGGCGGTTTTAAGAGAATCGACAATAAACCACCTGGCGCCTTGTTGCGTAATGGAGGCAAGATAGGTACCCAAAATAGATGCAATTACATCATAGTATGATTTATCATTATAAGTTGAAGCGTCCTTTTTTATCTCAGATAAAACGGACCGGGCAAAGTTTTGACGAGTTTCCTGGATGGCAATAGAAATACAGTAACCTATTCCAATTTCGGTATAAGCGAGGCATTCGTTAATGATTTGAAGTAATGTTTTGGGCGTCGACGGACTGGAATACTTTATTTCTTTTAACAGCCCAAGGCCGTCGGTCGCGGAGAAAGAAATAATGTTTGGCGCAGGCTTATAGGTCTCCTGGTATTGCTCCGGTAACAGGAACCCAATCCATTGTATCGCATAAACCAAAGATCCGGGATCTGCATAAAGCAAGATTACTTTATACTCTTTGGCGTCGCAGGTATAAAGATCGATAAATTCAAAATCTGAAATTGCGCGGATCAAAAATTGAAAAGAGGTTCCCCGGACAGTTTCGGCGGCATCTTTTTTCCAGGCGAATGGCGAAGCGGCCGGGACGTTGCGATAGGTAACCGCTCCGATATAATCCTTTTTAAGGATCTGTACTTTCCAGTTTTTCTTGAAAATTGCAGACTGGCCAATTAACTCTATTTTTACACCGTAAGCCATTTAAAAAAGATATGAGATATGAGATATAAGAGATGAGTTAGGTTACAATTGCTTTACGCTGTTTTTCCTGGTCAAATACGTACGCCAGATCGCTTCCTTTCGTCTTTAGTTCCCCGGTTACGACGACGTTGACGGTTTGCATTTTGGGGGTGGCCAGGCTCTGGCGTGAATCATAATTGTAGTTTCCGCTGCCATCGGTGCCGGAACCTATTGACGCAGAGGTTGCACCTCCACTCGCCAAAGATTTCATCTTACCTTTGACCATTGTTCCGAGCGCAATTAGTGCAATACCCGCCCCGATAGCTACAGCAGGATTAAGCGATTCCAATGCTTTTTTTATCCCGAACGTGGCCAATCCGGTGGCTATAGCCATTTTTCCTACCGTGATAGCCATATCTGCAAATGCTCCGGCGACCATCATTGCAAAATTTTCCGCGCTTCCACTTCCCGATAAAAAAGCGCCAATCATTTCGCCGGTACCCTCGGCAACATTGGTTAAGGCCCCATTTATTGCGCCGGAAAGATCAAGGGTACTGGACTTCATCTTCTCCGCAGCATTTTGACCTGCGATGTTTGCACTATTCAATTGATCTTTGTATTTCTGAACTCCGACAAGTTCGAGTTTTGGCGTCTGAATGACCCCGCCCATAGCATACATTTCCTTTGGTTTGCCGCCAACATCTTTGATTGCCTGTTTGCGTTCTTCGTCATACTTATCCTGTAATGCCTTGGTTTGCGCCTGTATCTGCGTATTAACAGCCTTCATCTCCCGAAATAAGGCTTTCTGCTCCTGGGCGGCATTTCGGTCAATCTCGGATACCTTCATCTTTAAATCAACTTCGTCGTTCAGGTCATCGGTAGAGGCCTTCCTTAATTTCATTTGAGACTGAAAAATATCGAGCCGTTCCTTTGCTATTGCCTTTTCATCGTTATTTACTTCTGTGATTAAGTTTTTTGCTTCGAGTAACTTTTTTTTGCGTTCGGCAGCGTCAAAATTCTCTGTATCTTTTGCATCGCGGCGTAACTCGGCAGCCTGTGCCATTTTCTCTTCATTGACAACCTTTGATTCCCTCTCGGTTGCATTCAATGCCTGCGTCCTACGCTCCAGTTCGGCGGCGGCTTTTGCATTTTCGACCAATTCTTTTCCTATGCCCGAAACGGATGCCTTGAAAGCCGCGGCAGATCCAGCCCAATCGCCTTTAAATAATTTTACTATTCCCTCTCCAAAACTTGAAAAATGATCTATAACCGTACGTACCGCGGCGCCAAGGGCGGCCATGGCTGTTTTAACGAAATCGGCACCCGCTTTGGTTTTTGTGAAATAAGCAATCAAAGATCCTACAACGACCACCAACGCCCCGATTCCTGAAGCAATGGTGGCAATTTTCACCACTTTCATGGCACCTTCAAAAATGGTTGCACCGGCGGCCGATGCTTTCATCGAGTTGTGCAAAAGGGAAAATGTTTTGCCCAGATCATTAATTTTCCCCTTTATGTCGCCAATATTCACCCCAAACACCCCGGCCAGATCGGACATGGCGCTGCCGGCATCTTTCTGAAACTTTGTGGTTGCAACCGCGGCTTTGTCTATCTCTTTACGATAAGTTTTCGTATCTCCCGAGAAAACGACTTTAAGTTCTTTTTGGGCCATTTTACAAATCTTTTAGGTACTCAATCGAGGTTTTTAACCGATCTTTTTCTTCTTTCGCGATAACCGGATTTTCTTCTTCGGCCTCATCCTGAGATTCCGGCCACATTTGCTCCGGGGTTACACGCGAATTTTGGTCTAACTGAACATTCAGCAGGGTATTTACCGCGAGCCGGGTTAGTTCGAATTTGGATTTTTGCGCTTCGTGGTAACCTTTTATCGCAGCAAATAGATAGCAAGGCCGAGCATCGAAAAAAACAGCAGGGGTCCAGTGAAGTACACCCAGGGCGATTGGAAGAAAGAACGAAACGCCAACCGGGACCGGCTTTTTTTTTGCTCTTTTGCCGCTTTTTTCTCCGATGAGACAGAACTTTCACCAATGTAGCAATCGAGGAAGATAGGGGCAAATTCGGTCAGGATAGAAGGTTTAACGACTTTTTTTAATCCATCGAGATCGTAGGGAAAAACGCGACCTTCGAGGTCTTCGCCTTCGACGAGTGAACAATAAAGCCAGTAAACCATCGTACGGGTTGGCACGCCCCCTTTTTTGGCCGATTGCGCCGCCTCCATCTCGAACTGCCCGATTTTCATACCAGACAGGCGCTCCCAGGCTTCGGCCGTACGCATGTTGACCTCGGCCCGGTAGCTTTTGCCTTCTATTAACAGATAGTGCTTCATCAGATTGAAATTGCAGTATAAATCAGAGCAGCATCCTGGATAATTTCGCATTCAAGCGAATAGGTTGCTTTGCCGCTTGAACCGGCTTTTTCGGAAAGACTGTTAATGCGCAAATTTCCGGTAATTTCAGGATGTCCGGTCGTGAACATTCCGTAAACAAAAGGAATAGCTGCGCCGGCACGGTATGCTGCCCGGATATCTGCCCAGTCGGTATGTGTTGCAACGTCTCCGGCTTCATTGATCGAAACGATACCCGAAATACTGATCTTTTCCTCGTGAATGTTAAGTTCTTTCTGAGCGACCCCGTTGTCTTCCTTGATCAGGGACTCATCCCATTTGATAGACCCGGAAAAGTCGGTATCGGTCACCCCTGCGTAATACTTTGAATTGATTTTCAAAGTGATCTTGTTTCCGTTAATTCTTGCCATGATTTTATAAATTATTGGTTATTACTTTAAAATTCAACTGATTATGAAATTTCAGCAAATCGGGATCGTACTGGAGGCCACCCATTGTTTCGAACCGGCACTCCTCTATCACCCCGTCGCTTAACATTTCGATCGCATCAATAATATTTTCGACGACCGGATCGATCTGCTCTTCTGTGTCACCAACGACCATTACCCCCAGGTCATACTCAAAACCGTAAATACCTTCTTTTGTCCGAAGTGTCGCAGCGACTTTGGTATCGTGTACACAAAATGGAGTTACAGGCAATACGTCGGTATTGACGACAGGCGAAAAGCTGCTGACAATAGCCTCGAGCACCGATTGTATTTTAATGTTGATCATTTGAAACCAAATTTTAGGACGTTTTTAGCGAGTTCTTTTTCGGTCGATTCGGAAATCGTATTATAAGCGGATTCCATGTTAGCCTCTGCGGTATGGTCAAAAAACAGGACCGGGTTTATACCTCCGGATTTTTTCTGAGATACCGGACGGACTTTGTATTGAAACTGGTGACTTGCATCGCGGTTTTGGAGGGTACCGTAGTTTTTCCAATAAAGCGGGAAGAAGGCATCCCATTCTTTACCGCGTGCATTGACGAATTTTAACCTTCGTCCGAAAAAACCAACGGCCACCCGGATGATCCCATCTTGTGGCCGGTACTTTTTCACCGCCAGGGTACCCTTAAATTTTTGCAATCCGGAAGGAAGGTTACCACCCAGGGCTTTTTTCATTACAGCGCCGCCTTTTACAAAAGAGGCCGCGACGGTATTGGACATAATTTTCTCCTGCCCTTCGAAAAAAGGGTTTAACTCATTGAGTTCGGAGAAATCGACTGACAGCATGTTATCGCTCATGGCTCAATCCTTTCGCATTCAACATCCATCGTTTTGAAATGAGGAGAAAGGCCTATGATCCTGTATTTATCTTCGCCTTCTTCGATTTGCATGTCCCTTTTAATGTCGTCCCGGATCCAGGTAGTGAAAATCACGGTAGTACGGACCGATGGCATCAGATTGGCAAATGATTCCTGAGATTTTACCGCATCGGTTGAAGCATAGAAGCTAAAGGCATAAACCCAGGCATGAACGACCATTCCACCGGAGGTTTTTGTCTCGGATTTAGTCATTGCCCGCAGGTAATGTCTCATTTCGCCAACTTTCAAACTATCGGACATCTGTATCCTCTTAACAGGTTATCGGAAATAGAATATTTTTCGTCGACCGCATCGTCGGGATTGGTGTACATGCGCGCGGCACGCATGGCAACGGCATTGATTATATCTTCCGGGAAAAGGCTGCCGGCTGCCCCGTCATACCCTGCGGTATAAGTGATCCGGACCGCATCCGGACGGGAACGGCTTACCCCTGTTAATTTTTCGACGGCCGTGATAAAAACAAAAGCGGACAACTCTTCTAAAACTACCGTGAAATCACCGGCAATGAGCGATATTACCACGCCATCATCGCCAACAAACTCGACTTTTGTAACCTCTACCACCGGTCCGCGTTCGACTTCGTACTGATATTCGCCTTTGTAAAAAGAGTAGGCCATCATGGTAGCGCGGTTAAATTGCCTGCCGGTGAAATCGTTGGCGCTCTTTGATGCAGCGGATATCAGCGAAGTAAGATAGTCGTCCATGATGCTGTCGGTAATCCTAAGTTGTTTTTTCAGGAAGGCCAACGTAACAGGGAATACTGCGGAGGGGGTGAGGGTTTTGTAGTTCATTGGAGGTTACGACTTGGAAGACGGGGACGACTTGGATGACTTGGACGAAGGGGAAGACTTGGATGATGTATCGTCCGAGGGGCTTTCACCGGGGAAAAGGATGACGTGACCGGATTTAATTAAATCCTGGGCACGTTCGGGATCGATATCCGCGTTATCGCCTTTGAAATAGGCAAATTCGGGATGGGATTTTAAAAATTGAACTTTCATGGTAATTTGTTTTTAATTTTGGGGAGATACCCGCGGACGTATCAACGTCCGCGGGCTCCCAACTTTCACCAAACTAACTAATCAACTAACAATATGAAGAAAAACCTGCTTAGGCAGTTAAAGCATCCTTCATTGCAGCGAAGGATTCAGGATTTCGGCAAGCGATGTCTGCAAATTGGTTTAAAACGAGTTTGATCTCGTTGTAGTCTGCACGGGTGTAAGGATCGACGACCAGGTCGAGGCCTCCCCACATTCCAATAAAGAGATCGCTCCAGATTCCGGCGATGATGGCTGAACAAACTCCAACGGAGGTACCCTTCGTCAAGTTGGAAGGAACGGCGTTGGTTATATAAACCTTTGATCCATTTGTATAACCGCCGTTCATAATAAATCCGGGAACTCCTGCGGCCTGAAGGGTTTGTTTCAGTTTTCCGGTTACCTTTGAATTGGTCAGATAGGCTATATTGCCCTGCGCATTTGCCGCCAGGATTGCGCTTTCCAGGTCAACGATATTGCCCCAGGTTGGGATCAAACCGTTGGTTCCACCAACGACTGAGCCAATGCCTGAAGTATTCAAAATCCCGGTAGGAGCAGGGGTGCCGCCACCGTTGATTGCTGCAGCCTGAAGTCCAAGGCTGATCGCTTTGATAATTTCGTCGCGGATTAATCTATCAGCGACATTGTTGGTTTGCACCAAGGTCTGTTTTGAGATCGCGCCGGCAACCATCAGGTTTTTAGGCGTCATGGTAGCTTTTGAAAAAGCCTCTTTTGTGAAGGACACGGCGGAGCCTTCAGCAATCCAGGAGGCATCGAATGAACCACCTTTTAATAACGGCAAAGTACCGACCAATCCGGTTAGAAAAGTCGCACCCATTTCGGTAAGGACCAGCGCGTTTTTCAGCGATTCAATAAAAACGAAAGGATCTTCACGCAGGAGGTTACCACCATCGGCGGCCGTTGTGATGTTTTGTCCGGTACTGGCGCGCTGGTTTAAAACAAGCATTGGTACCGTAAAGCCTTTTACATCTTTACCGATTGCGGCGAACTCGCGGCGGCCTTCCTGGTTCATCTCACCCTCAAGGCCATCGGGGGTTTTGTTTTCTGCCAAAATACGGACGGCGCGGGCAAAAGAATAAGAACCAATTTCGCGTTTTTCCTTCTCGGTAATTTCCGTTCCGGTACCTGCGCCGGCAGAGGCAGAGATCATTCGCTCGCGGGTTTCCTCGCGTGCGATATCTTTATCCATACCCTCAATTTTTGAGGTAAGTTCGTCGAATGAACGTTTTTGATCGTCGTTCATTTCGGCCACTTCGAGCAGAGGTTTTAATTCAAGCTCAAGGGCCGCACGTTGTTGCTTCAAAGCATCTGATTTTTTCATTTTTGAATTATTATTTTAGTTAAACAACGCCCAAAGGGCCTTTAATTTTTTATATAGAAATCATTAGAAATAACACCTGCTAATCAGATGTTTATTCTGTTTTTCGAGGGTAGCGATACGGCGCTTGTTGGTCTCGATTTCAGCGAGCAAGCGACGCACTTCGTCGGGGTCGGTACTGCGGATTTCGACATCCTTACCGTCGAGGAGTGCGAGCACATCGCAGACGCGGAGTTCTTCGATTTGTGACATGCGGAATTTATCGCCTAATTGCATGGATACATACGCCAACGCGCCGGCAGCTGAGTGGAGCATGGTGCGCTTTTGCGCATTGCGGTTGGACGGTATGTTGACAATTGAATATTCGAGAAGCTCGCGGCGGCCAACATAATAGGTCTCATTGACTGCGCCCATTGCCTCTTCGCCCAAACCCCAATTTCCACGCTCCAATTCATTAAATGAAATAGAAGCAGATTTGAGCGATCCGAAAATCACCTTTCGGAATACTTTTTCTGCGGTAGGATTTATCTCGGCCGGCTCGAAAGTTGTATCGCCGATCAATTGATCGCCTTCGGCGTAGACCAGTCCGCGACCAATTACGCTGTCCGGATCCGGCCCCTCACAAAGTCCGCCCCCCATGAGGTCGTGCATATATCCGACAACGCCGTTTCTGGCATAGGCCGAAAGGTCCCAACCTGCGGAACTAAAAATTGTATGGTGGCGATCGCGTGAAGTGTCGGAGATGGTAAACGGAATAGTCCGCGTTTCTTCGACGTTCGCGGGGATGGCCCGCACTTCTCCGAATTTAATTTTATTTTCCATTTTGAAGAGTTATGTTGTTACCTACTATGTTTGCAGGAATCCTGAGCATATCATTCCCGGCTACTGGTTGAAGGTTTTCGATTGCACGGCCTTCGTTGGGGGTCATTACCCCGGCGTTGACCATCGCAACGATGTAGGCAGAGCGGGCGGACATATCGCCCCGGGCAAGTCCGTCGAGATTGAACTTTACTCCAGTGGTTTTGCGCTCGAACGGGGCGAAAAGCTTCTTTTCCCACTCTTTTTCCTGTCGTTTGATTACGCCGCGAAGTGAGTATTTGATGAACTGGAGGTCCTGGTGTTCGATGTTGGAAAAGGTTGCGCGGGAAAGATCGGCCAAAAGATGGGGAGGGATGTTGAACCAGCGGCTTACATCGTTGATGGAAAACTGACGGGAGGCGATAAACTGCGCATCTTCGTTGCTCATTGTGAGCTGTTTGAAGGTCATTCCGGGCTGAAGGATCGGCACATCGTGGTTTTTCCCGTACCCGGTATGCTCGCTTTCGTATTTTGCGCGCCATTTGGCATAATCTTCGTAAGATTTGAACGGATTGGTGGTTTCGATCACGGCTTTGTGGTTACCACCTCGGTCGAAGAACTCTTTTCCGTATTGCTCGGCAGACAATCCCAAGGCGAGATTCTCGCGCGCTACATTGATGGGGGAGCGGCCAACTAAACCGTTGGCAGAAAAGAGTTTATAATGCAAAACCTCGTTGCCGCTAAAATTCCCGTAAATCTGGTATAAAACATCGCTGATTTGATAGACCAGGGCGCCGTTTAAGAACCGGACCGTTACGCCGGTCCAGTCGATCGGGATCAATGAAACGGGAAATCCTTTTTTATCGAACTTAATAAGCGCCACGGCATTGCCCCTGAGTTGCAGGGAGGAGTTCATGAGTTCGTGAAAATCGAACCCTGTCATAAATTCGTTGGGATTTTCGAGCAAGTCGGCGACCGGGTGCGAGCTATTGACCATCCAGCTTTCGCCGGTGCGGGACAAGACTGATTTAGGGAGAGAGGCGGGGATTTCGGAAAGGATACGAACGGCGGACCATACGGCGGAGAATTTCAGGGCCGACTCGCTGGTAACGGAGATTCCACCATCCTGAAGGCCTAACAATTTCCAAGCCTGGGCGGCAGTATCGTCGGTAATACCGATCGAAACGGTGCGAGAATTTGAGCTATTTTGCCTCTTTCCTCCCCAAGATTTTGCCCAGTCGTAAAGTGAAGCCATATCGCTGCCGGATTTGCAGCAATATTAATTAAGACTTAATAAACAAAAAGTACCTTTTGGGTACTTTTTAGGGGGTAAAAAGGTACTTTTTTTAAACCTCAAAACGGATAGTACTCTTTTTTACTCTCAATCCTCAATTTAGGAATATCCCGCTGCAACTTTTCTAAAATTGCCTTCCGCACAAAATCGGATCGTTTGACCTTGTATTTTTTACTGATTACTTCCAAATAATGCAGAATCTCGGCAGTAATTCTAATTTGCAGGGTTTCAGTGTTTTGGATCATATTTGTAGGTACAAAAGTAGCGGTTAGCAACGAGTTATGCCTCATTGCAGACGCCCTTCATAAACGACATCCAATGAGTTTTAGCGGACTTGCCGGACTTGTGACCGATTAACGGAACGTACCCGACAACTGAGAGTATTTCGCTGACTTTTATTTGATCTTCATTCCATTTAAAAATAAGCGTTCCAAAGGGTTCTAAAACTCGCATACACTCATCAAAACCTTGTTTAATGTCCTGTTTCCAAGTTTCATTTAAAATGCCGTACTTTTTGCCCATCCAGCTTTCTTTTCCCAGGCTTTTTAAGTGTGGCGGGTCAAATACTACCATCTTAAAAGTATTATCAGAAAATGGCATATTTCTAAAGTCCATCTGCAAATCTGGTTCAATATTCAATTCACGTCCGTCACATAAAATATGGTTTTCATTTCTTATGTCAGCGAATAAGACAGCTGGGTTTGACTTATCAAACCAGAACATTCGACTACCACAGCAAGCATCTAAAATGGACTTACCGGAAAGCAACGAAGGCATAACTTCGGCTACCCGGCAATACGGGTTGTCGTGCTTCGTTGAAAGGAAATTAGTGTTCGTAGTGTTCATTTTCAATTAAGTTTTTAGGGTTAAATCCCGTACTGCGTGTAGCTTCCTACGTTAATGGCAACCCTAAAAAAGCTGCCGTTGAATAGAACGATCTCTGAATATCTGTTCAAACTGAACTGTTGCCAAAGGTTCGGTTCCATCCCATCTTTGAGGCCAAATATTATTATCCCAATGCCACTGGATTCGTTCAAGTTCTTCATCATTCAGAAAATCTATAGGTTGTTTTCCTTGAGCATAGGCCATTAAGTTAATTTTGCTCTGAACTTCTAAAATACGTTGAGTAAAATACTTTCTGGCTTCAATCGTGAGAGGGCCAACGCGAAATGGATTTTTTGATAGTTTCCCATCATTATTTGTTTCTCCATGTTTCCGTAGTCGATATTCAAATGATCTCATTTCACGGTAAATTGGCCTTAATTCTTTTATTGGTTCGATGTATGACCAGTCTTTTGGGTAAAGCTTTAAAACAGAATCAAGGGCAGTATCGTGGTCAACAAGCGGGCATCCATTACATCCAGTTCTAGCATTAATCTCATTGGCTTTGTCGCCTCCATAAGCCTGAGCAAGCATTCGGGTATCCCAACCGCCGTATTTTTTTTGAGGTGCGAAATACATCAGCCAATCCCACACGTTGCAAACACGCCAATGAATGATGGGTGCAATGGTAGCAGTAACTTTATTATCCAATGTGTTCATGTACCAGCCTTGCCCACATTCTGCACCATTCTTTGTACAAGCCATTGTGAGCCTACCGTCACGGATCGCACTTTCACCCATTCTAACACCGGTAATTGTCAAAACCTTTTCGCTGCGGGTTTCAAATTCGGCAGATATCGCTTGCTGCATCGGCCATATTTTAATTTGATCCGTACACCATCGCATTGTATTGCTCGGCGGTGGAACTCCACGTCCAAGCATATAAACGAAAAACCGGTGATCGATATCAGTTTGAACAACCTGTGTTCTCAACCAAGGCAAATTCAGTGCATTAATCTGCTTTAGCAATTTTGCGGCTGAAATTGCAAGCGGAGGAAGCTCCATGCGAGTATCGGCATACATTACGGTCAACGTTTCAGGCTGTATAATTTGCCCAGAAAGTATCAGGTAAATAACCAGAGTCATTGTTGCCGTCGAATCTTTTCCCCCAGACCACGCGATTACCCAATGTTTATGGCTATATGCGTATGCTTTCAGTGACAGAATGGTAAGTTCTTGACATTCACCAACGCTTATTTTTTGTATGCCAAAAAGATTATCAGCGATAACCGAAGGGCTTCCATTAACTTCAGCTACCCGCAAGTCCGGCTGGGTTAGGTTTTCGGTGTGTATCTTTCCGTTCATAATTTATCTTTGATAATTAAGTTTTTAGCTCGCAGTCCGTTCCTGCGTGTAGCCGGATACCGTTACCCGTCAAGTCAGGCTGTAATTGGTTCTCGATCATTTCCATTCCGTTTAATCATTAATTATGTTCGATATTGTTTCTCTCGCAGTCCTGCCCTGCGTGTAACTTTGTCGTTATTGCCAACCTTAAAAGAGTGTCGGTGCGCTGACAATCTTCCTAATTCTGGCGTTTGACATTTCGACATATTCACGTTTGACATCGAATCCGATAGCTCTACGCTTTTCTTTTATCGACATCGCACATTCTGTACCGCTTCCGGCAAAAGGAACTACAACCAAATCATTTTCACGGCTACAAGTCAAAATTAAGGCTCGTGTAAGTGTTTCTGGTTTGCATGTATCGTGGTCATAATTTTTTGTTATATGTGCTTCTTGGTCAAAGCTCATAATATCAAAAAGTTTAAGATAATTATTAAACGGTCTCTGATTATTCAACCATTCAGCTAGTTCTAATTCTCTTTGTTCTTTTAGTTTATTGTAATTATTTTCAATATCAAACTTTTCGCATATTAAATTCCACTGCTCCGGCGTTGGGATTTCAGAACCAGATAATTTATTGCTTATCCATCCTGTTTTATTCCCATTCCTTGAAAGCTGTAATTCGGCTAATTCATTGCCTGTAATCTTTAATTCGTTCATTTTTGCTTTCATGATTCGAGCAAATGGACTAATATTTTCCCCTGCAATTTTCAATAAGTCTCTTGTCCCATAATTTGCTCTTTCGTTGCTATACATCAAAAGCCTTTCACTTACAGGAGCAAAGCATCTAAATTCTTCAACTCCTTTTTTAGTTTGTCGGTTAAATTCAATCGCAATATTATTTTCAAGGTTAAAATACTTGTCAATAATTACCTGTGTATAAGCCAGTTTTTTGGCGTGTCCGTACCAGAAAAGCGTTCCGTTGTCTGCCAATATCCGCTTGCATTCAATCGCCCATTTTTCAACGTCTTTTAAATAATCATCAAACGATTTCCATATAAAATCAAACTCGCCTTTGACCTCAAAGTATGGAGGATCAGCAATGATAAGCTGAGCGCATTTGTCAGGCAATTCGTTGTTAAGAAAATCAGCGTGAAGAACCTGATTAACGAAAGGCTGGGCAATAACATCGGCTATCCGCAAGTCTGGCAGTATCGGTTCTTTATCTTTCATGTTTCGTATTAAGTATTTAGTAATTTGACAATTTGTGGTTCGTAATCCAGCCCTGACGTATAGCCTAGATCGTTAGTGATATAAAGTTTTCTTAAACGATTCAAAACTGTTATACCGACATTTTCCCGTGTAGGCAAAATACTCTTTGTTCAATTTATCGAAAGCATCGTTTTGCGTGAGCTTTTCATGATTATGACAAGCTTGCTTTAGCTCAAGGTTGAAGAGTTCGACAAATCCATCTTTGTCAACCATTTTAAAAATCCTGTCAACTTTCTGTTTGTCGTAAAAAATTTCCATGTTCTACATTTTAAAGTATTCGACATCGCCGCTCATCGTTGCCGAGGCACCGTAAAGCATGGTTTGCCATTCGCCGATGGCGTTGATCAGCGCTACCACGCCGTCGATCTTATCGCGGGATCGGCCTTTATCGGCTTTGATGTTGTCATTTCCATCGTGCCAGATTTGCACATTTGAAAACATCCACCGGATTACCGGGTTATGCATCAAATCGACCTCGCAGGAGGATATTATTTTTTCAACCAGCTTGGTCGGTTCGCTCATGGTCCGAATTCCCTGGGAAAATTCGTGCAGGATTTCTTCGAACCCTTCTTTCTGAAGGTTCTGAATTACCCCGTGGTATGCTTTCGCAGGGTCGAAGGCCAATCCGCGGCAATCGTACGATTGAAGTATGTTCGCGATATCGGAAGTCATCTGGTCTATATCGATCACATCTCCGGGAGTGACGCAGATCCACCCGTCACGGATCCAGGTACGGTAATCTACGCGGTCCTCTTTCTCTGCTACCTTCGCTTCGGGGATCCAGAAGAAAAATTTCGAAACGGAATGGCCGTTGACATCCGGGAAGTGAAGGCAAAGCGCATTGATATCGACGTGGGATGCGAGGTCGAGACCGCCATAGCAAACCTGACCGGCTAAATCGGCGTCGGTAGTCCCGTGGTTACAACTTAAAATCTTTTCATCCTTCAGCCAAACTTCGGGCGCATCGACCCAGAGGTTCAGGTGTTTCGTTTTAAAATTTACTTCCTGCCGGGGATCGTTCAGGGCGGCCTTAAACTCGCTGGCCAGCCGTTCGGTCTGCACGGATACGCTGTAGTTGGGATTTGCCTTGTACCAATTGGCAACATCTTTCCAATCGTCGCCCTCATCGAGGGTGTAGATGATAGGGAAGAGATCGTCCTGATCTTTGATGCCGCGCAAAACGTCGATGCAAAGCTGCCGGTAGGAAAAGCAGGGCAGAGTTTTATCGAAGCCGGCCGTGGTGATGATGAAAAAGAAAGGTTGCTTCCGGTTGACGGACCCGGAGCGGAGGTTATCCAGCACTTCGTTATTTTTCCAAACGTGATACTCGTCGATGATAGACCCGGATGGGTTGGCGCCTTCGATTGAGTCGGAGTCGCGCCCAAGTGGTTCCATCTTGCTGGCCGTTGACAGGATGCTGATGTTTTTTGTCAGGATGGTCGAGCGGGGAGGCGCGAGGGCGGGCGATTTCTGGATGATGCGCTTTGTCATGTCAAAACATAGCCGCGCTTGCTTCTCGACGGTGGCGGCGCAGTAAACCTCCGCTTCGTTTTCGCCGTCAAAGAACAGAAGATAGGTTGCGATGACTGCGGCGAAGGTTGTTTTGCCGTTTTTCTTCGCTATTTCGGTATAAATGTAGTTGAAGCGGCGGGTGCCGTTGGCTTTTTTCCATCCAAATGCGACGTAAATAATGAATGCTTGCCAGTCTTCGGGCTTAAATTGTACCCATTTTGTCTTATCCGGGCAGTGATTGACCAGCTGAAAGAAGGCAAAAACCTTCTCGGAGGCGCGCCGATCGAAGTAAAACCCGCGCTCAGGAGCGGTAATCAGGTCGTTTTCGTGACGCAAAACGGCTAATTTTACGTACTCACAGACTTTTTTTTCTCCTGAAAGGACGGAATGGATGTATTTTTCGGCGAGGGAGACGGACATAATGGTCTATTTATTAAATTCTTCAAACAATTTTTGCAACGGGTCTGATTTCTCCCCGGGATCTTCTTTAAATTTCATCCGCGAAAGCGGGGAGAAGCCAAACTCGGCACCAATGCGGGTAACGATTTCGGCCATTTCTTTAAACAGTTTGATATAAGGATTGGCGATGTAGCCTTTTACTTTTCCGTAGTCGTCAAACACTTCGTTGAATAAACCTTTTTTAAGATTTTTTGAGCACTCAATTACTTTGTCCATCGCATTTGCATAGATGATAAGCTGGTCAACATCCTGCGGGGCCAGCATTTTATTTAAGATTAACTGGTTCGCCTTTTCGTTGAATATCTTTTTAGCCATAGCGGTCTCGAGTCCCTTAATTTTAATAGCCTTCAATTGAGTGATATTGTCAAATTTTATCACATCCAGGCTTTCAACCTTTCTGTCTTTTCGGTCAGTCCCCTGAAGCGATTTTAATTCTGTCGGTTTGGGTGGTCTTCCTGCTGGCATTATATCTGTTTTTGTTAGTTGTTTAACTCAATTCAAAATCCCTGAATTTTGACAACGGCAACGATTTTCTGGATTGCGGTCGCAGGGCGTTCAGGCTGTAGAGATTTTACCCCCCTCCTACGCGCATCGCAACGATCTATTAACCTGTCAGTTATCATATTGTCAAAATTTTATAACCGGCCATTCTATTTAACATATATCGGATGCGAGTAAAGATTAACGCATTACTCACATTAGTTTAGACGACACATCGAAATAAATCGGTTTATATAGCCTTTTTCTCATTTTCTTTAATGTATCTGTTTAATGCACGTGCAGCGGGGTTAATCACCCTTGTCTCGTCCTCTATTGCGCTTAAATAGATTTGCGTGGTGTTAACGGATGAGTGGCCTAACATCTCCTTTACTTCGAAGACGGTTGCACCCGCCTTGAGTGCGTTGATTGCTGCCGTATGCCTGAGCGAATGCGCTGTCGTTTGCTTTGACTTAAACCCGCAACGCCTTAACGATTCAACTGCAATGCGACTGATAGTTTCTGATGTTAGTTCTGTATGATTATAGTGATGTCCGTGATTGACAAACAAAGGGCCTGACATATTGATTGCTTCTACATATCTTCTATCTTGAAGATAACTATCAATCAGATCAATACATTCCTGATGTATGCCAATGCGCTGGTCCTTCTCTTTATGTCCTTTGCGCTGGATCTTCATAACGTGGCCGGCGGGAGTGGGATAGATATCACAAACATCTATCCGGCTTACTTCGATGCAACGGATACCTGTACGTATTAGCAGGTTAATGATTGCTGCATTGCGTTTCTCTATCAGTGTGCCGGACGGCAGAGAGTTAAGCAAACTGCACGTCTCATCAATGTTTAGATAGGACTTCTTATGCCCGCGATGAGCGTGTTTAATCTTCAATCCCTTACTGATATTTTCGTAATAGAATTTTGATTCTAACCAGCGAAAGAAAAATGTTATAACATTCAGATAACCTTCGACGGTGAGCGGGGAGCGGCCGGACCTATCCATATCATTCTTCCAGGCAATCAAATCTGACTTCTTGGGGGAGCGCACATCGGCAGTATCGTTAATCGTAAGCCAACGCACAAACACGTTAAGCGTACGGCGATAGGTTGACAGGCTATCTTCATTAACCGGGCGTTCACTCAAGAACTCTTTAATCAGCAGATTGATTGGCTTGGGAAGTATCATGGCTTTTCAATTCTTTCAAATTCATACACCCAAACCCGGGGATTCAGGATCCAAGATCCTTTCCCATTAATTTTTTCCCAAAGAGATTGATACGAAGACTGAGGGGTTAAACAGGCAGATACGACTCTTTTATTGTATAAATAATCAGGATAAAGTCTATTCCATTTTAATTCCTTTTTATCTCCGCGGGGTATTCCTTCCGCAAAAGCGTCCTCCTCACTTATATCATTCAATTTTTCAACCCTGACTTTTGTCACTTTCAGGAAGATCCTTGCAGCTTCTTTGGGCATGAAGATTGAGGGCTTCCATCCAAATCCCTTAACAATACAACCAGGATCTTCATCTACTCTATACATAAATTTTTCACCTTCCTCATCCTGAATCAGTGTTTTGCACCAAGTTTCCCGCACCCAAAGAATATCCCCAACCTGATATTTTGCCCAATCCTTAATAAAAAAGTCTTTCCAGTTATGGCTATCATATTGGCAGGTAAATTTTCCGTTAAAAACATATCCGCTTTCCAGGTCAACTTCTGGTTGTGGTTTTATAATCCTTCTGGTCTGCGTTTTCTCGCCCCTCAAAATAGCTTGTACCATTATGGTACTGAATAAAATTGGTTTCATTTCAATTATTTAAAATGTTCTTTATCTTTTGCCGACTTAACCGCGTGGCATTTGTTACACAACGCACGCCAATTATCCCGGTCCCAGGGATCTTTGCAAACATTTTTCGGGACGATGTGGTCCGTTATTTTTGCAGGGGTTAACATTCCAACCTTTTTACATTCAACGCAAAGCGGGTTATCTTCGAGAAACTGCTTTGATGCAACCTTCCAGGCGTTGGTATGGTAAAACGGGTCACGTACCCGGTTGGCTATCCCGGTAGGGGCTGATTGGATTACCCAGGGACGGCGGATTTTTAGCGGTCGGACAGGCATAATTGAATTTTTTTAGTTTCGCAAAATTCGTTGTATTTATCGCGGACCTCCTTGGTGTTGCGAACTTGCCGGATCGCGTGCATAACAGTCGAATGACTTCGATTTACTGCTTTTCCGATTTCGTTTAGCGAGAATTCAGGATACATGTCCTTTGCAAGCGCGCAATAAACATTCCGGGCATCGGCAATAAAACGATGACGGTCTCCGCGTTTTAAAAGTTCGGGATGAAATCCAAAATGGCCGGAAACCTGAGTAAGGAGCGAATTTAATTTCACTCCGTGGGCCTGATTGTTGTTTTTGTCGATAACCGGCAAAACTCTGTATTCTACAGGACGATCGTGTTTTTGGGCGTCGGCAACCCCGATTTTCATTCCTTCCGAAATTCCGTTATCGGTATAAACCGCGGTAAGGTCTGCAACTTCGCCCCATTTTAACCCAATTTCTATACCTAAATTCCGTTCTTCCGGTATTTTGTCATTAAGGACCTGCGTATAGATCAGGTGCGACAAAAACGGGGCTTCTCCCCGAAGCATCGAATCTTTCATACACTCAAGCGCATAACGGCGGTTTCGCTCTGTTTGATACAAATTTTCGCCCCGGAATGGACTTTCAACGATTACCCTTTTCATGATTTTCTAAAATTTTGGTCAATATTTGAAACTTCCCCGATTTTTCGTCCTTTTTTCCAGTTTTGAAACTGGTCCATTTTTTCAATTTCCTCTAACGTGAAATCGTCAAACGCGGGTTTATGTTGGATCCGAAAAATCAGGATTTGCGGGAATCGCTCACCGTTTTTCGCGAACCGGGCAAGGTCGAATTCTGAAAACTCTTTCGATTCTTCGTTTTTGGCAAAGACCGCGTTTTTCAAAGTTTTTTCATAGCAGGAAAGCCATAAGAGCAGCCTTTTTACGGTAATTTTCTGGCCTTTGTCATACTCGTCCAGCATCCCGTTTTTAAGCGCCTGGTCGAAATACATCAGCTCCCAATTTTGGTAAAAGTTTCGAAGTTGGTTTAAGATCCTTTCGCTCAAATAGTCAAATTCGGGATCGTTGTCTTTTACCGATTGCCCGCAGTCGATGCAGAGGTACCGGATTTCTGTACGGACCTCACTGCGGAGGAGATCGACCGGAATGTTTTTTACTTTTTCGTGGTAATGCGTGTTTTGGTTGTTCATCGTTCTGAGGCGTTAGGGATAAATGTTGATGTATTTCCGGGCTTTGGCTGGTGTTTTTTAAACCAGCTCACGAAATGGGAACGCAGGTCGATAATCGTTTTTCCCTCCAACATGTCGCGGTCGCGGAGGTCGATAATGAATTCTTTGCTCAATTTCGAAATCTGATCGACGGTAGTAATGAGTTGCATGGCTTTTGTCTCAAACCACATTTGGGAGTTTAAAAATTCCAGGGCCGATTTTTCGAAAATTGAATTGTTTTTTAAAAAACCTTCCGTGGGTGAATCCTTACTATCACAATCAGATTTAGAATAAGAATTAGATACAGAATAAGAATCAATATCACAATCATTATAGGGTTTTTTGGGTTCTTCGCTTTCGGGTGGGTTCTCTAAAAACCCAGTGGGTTTTTTGGGTTCTTCTGTTGTAGCTAAACCCGGTGGGTTTTTTGGCCTCCCCCCGCCGCGACCGTTTTTCTGGTTTCGCTCAATAACCGACTGGTATTTAGCAATATCACGATCAATAGTTGCAATGATAAAATTGAAGGCCATTTTCAAAACCGGGGGCAAAACAGGTAGTTCCTCATCGAAAGCGTAGTTGCAAATTGCGCCAACCAATTTTCCCCGGTCCTCGTCGTTTAACTCGCGGATTGGCTCATAAAAGCTGCGCCGGAAGACAAAGCTATCTCGTTTGGTGTCCATGTTGTTAGTTTTCAGGCAAGTTTAACCTCCTGCATCTTCTGAAGGTCAGAATCATTAACCGGAAGCGATTCGATCGTGGTTGTTTGCATCACGATCCCTATACCCCGGCAAAGGGTGCAATTTTCATCTGTTGTTTCCTCTGTTACAGGGTCGTAGATACTGAATTTTCTAACCCCGTGACAGCGTTCGCAGATTGAAAGGCGGCGAAGTATTCTTTTCATGGTTTATCTAAAAACGTCATGCTTGAGAAATCCCAGGCATGACGTTTTTTAATTATATTTCTATAATTGCGATTTCCGGACAGATATTCCGGATATCCTCTATTTGCGAGTCGATCTCTTTGTCCCTTATGTCCTCTGTCAGCTGATTGGCCGCAGGGGAAATGAGCAAAAAGGAGACTTCCCTTCCATTTATTTTTGCAAAGGTCTCTATCTCTAAAACTTCGGCCGGTTTCCCCTTAAAAATTGGGATTTTCAAAGTAAATGCGGCTGGGAGATTAGAATCGACGGTCTGGGCAAATTTGTCGGATCTGTCGCCGTTTTCTTTGGCCGAGCGCTCGATGTTGCTGTTTACCGTAGCCGTGAAATTCATAAGCGTGGTAACCAGTTCCCGGTTGGCAGATATTTCGGTAAAAAAGGCGCGGTTCATTTTAAAGAACATCCCAAGCTCTATGGGCGCCCACAGTTTTCCGGTATTTATCCCGAATTCTTCAAATTTTGGATGCACTTCCAGTTTTCCCTTTACGGTCCCGCGAATGTATTCGTCGTTTTCGTTGTATATCAGCGAAAGGCTAATATTTTCACGATCTACGAGCACATGGCACCGCTTTTGGTTGATCTGGTCCGGTTGGTCGTGCCTTTGTCTTAAAAACTCTGAAACGCACCCAATGGTCCCCGTGATATCAATTTTTACAGGGGCCTTAATTTTCAGTTCGTTCACCTCTTTGACATCCCTGATAATTACCTCTGCATGATCGACCCCTGCGCCCAGGGCGATGTTAAATTTTTCTTCAGTCATTTGTAAAAGTTTTAATTGTTTGTTCCGGTTTTTGGCATTTTAATCACCATCTGCGTTTCATCCTGACGAATGGGGCGCGACTCAACCAAAGTGCCTTCTGCGTTGTAAAAGCCAACCTCCTTGCTCTCCTGATCAATAAACTTGTAACACTGCTCACTGACAAATTCAGCCTTTTGCTTAATGTTTTTCAGGAGGGTTTTCTTGGCCTCGGTAAGTGGTTTTACTTCGGCTTTGATTTCGTCCATCATCTCTTTTCGTTTGATCTCGAAATCATTGATCACAATAGCCACTTCAGACAGTTGGTCTTTCATGGTAATTATTTCTTCGGGCGAGAATGGCTTCATATAGCCAACCTCTTCCAGTTTGTCGCAGTTATCGTTTAGATACTGCCGTCTGATTTGCGGGGCCATCCCCGCGGCGAGTTGTTTCTCCATGTTGAAATTTTAATTTGTTAATCCTGGTAAGCTGTTTTTTGAATATACCTCCCGGTCGCGAAGCAGACAAAACTGAATAGAATGTAGGGTATCGACGCGGTTCCGTTAAGTAAATGGAAGGTTAAGAACAGGGCCGACAAGGTGGCGATCGACCATCCGTAAAATTTCGTGAGCAAGCGGTAAAATTCCTGCTTTTTCGCTCTTTTTTCTTCTTCATTTATCATGATATTAATTAATTAGGTAAATAAATTGCACGATGCAGACCAGAAGCACGATCACAAGGAAGAGTGCATAAATACCGGCCGCAACGAGTATAAGGATCGATAGTTTTGCGGGTTTTTTGTTCATTTGTTAAAGTCGAATTTTCGTTCAAATAAAAATCGTTCGAAAGATGCGCGGAGGCAATAAACGCCCGATGTGCGGCCGCCGCTGGCCACCGGCATCCATTTAATTTTGACGCATAGGCGGGCGGCTTTCGCAATATCCCGGCCGTGCTGTTTTTTCACCTCGGCCAGGGTGATGGTATTGCTTACCATGCCCGTTTGCTCTAAGGCCCGCTTGGCCCCGGTTTGGGCGGCTTCAAAAAGCAACTCGGAGAGTTTTGATACTTCTAAGGTGACGGTCATAGCGTTAAGATGTAATCAGTTTCACATTCCTCCTCGCCTCTGCGTGAGCGCAGAGAACGCGAAGCCCTGGCGCTTCTTTGCGCCCGGACCAGGGACGTTTCGTCAAAAACAATGGAAGGTATCAGTATCCCTAATAAAATAGCAACCTGCACCAGCTTTCGGATGTTTATATTTAAAACATTTTCGATGTACCAGATCACCAATTCCACTTCGTTGTTAACGTGAATTTTGGAATGGATATTTCGAAAATGCACCAGTAGCGTATTTTCGCTGCGCTGGAGCTTATCGGCGATTTCTTTGCGCTGCAGCCCCTGGCATTTGTAGCGGCAAATCATATCTTCGGTAGGGGTTAGGATTGTGGCTTTCATGCTGTGATAAGTTTGCAATCTTCGACGTTGATCATAAACAGCGGGTCGGTGCCCGGAGTTGGTTCAACCACATATTTTTCGATTTTGTCGGTATCGATCAGGGAAAAATCTTCGACGGTGAAGCTTTGCCAGACCAACCCGGCGTACCAGTACCCTGGATTGGAGCATTTCGTGATTTGTACTTTCATTTCTTTTCTGTATTAATAGGTTCGCCGGTAAAGGCATCGACTCCAAAGCTTTTGTATATCTCGAATACGGTTTCCTCTTCGTAGTCGGTAATCCCGCGGGTACCGTTCATTTTCATTGAGATGGACCCGGGCGATTGCCCCAACAGGTTGCTTAACAGCGCCGACACTTTAGGCGCATCTTCGACCCTCAAACTATCGTGCCCTTTGCGGAAGGGCTTGATGTAGCGCGGGTTCTTAGGGTATTTGAGATGTACTATCATTTGGGTATTGTTTCTTTTGTAAAATAGATTTACATTTGATGTAATAGAATACAGAACAAATATATGCAATTTAAATTGTTCTTCTGCGCAAATTGCGGTATTATTTTGTAATTGCACTCTATTTATACTCATTCAAAATAAAAAAACAGAGTGGCAGCTATTAATGATAGAATTAGATTACTGATAGACAAGCATTTTAAAGAAAAAGCTAAAACCTTTGCTGAGGATTGCGGAATTAAATACGGTACATTAATGTCTGTAATTGGGAAACGCAATAGCAACCCCTCCCAGGACATGTTGGAAAAAATTGTTACTACAAAAAATCTTTCTGAGTCTGAATGTTTTTGGCTTATATCCGGGAGGGGTAATTTTAATAATGAATTAAGCTCCCATCTCGGTTTAGTTCATGATGATACAACACATCAATATTCGCCAAAATGCAGAAATTGTGCGGAACTTCAAAAAAGGATTGAAGAGCAGGATTATGAATTGAATTACATTTATAGACACAATATTATATTAGAAAGACCTCCGAAAAGATCCAATTCAGAAACCGGTTAATTGTGATCTGGAGGAATTTTATTAAGGTGATATTATTTTACATTATTGATTTTCTAAATACTTAACCCTGATAATAAATGAATATTGTATCAAGATGATCGACGGAAGCGTCCTGAATTTTATCGGATCCATGAATTTTTCGAACAATCCCCGGTTCGAGAATATCACGATCAACCGCGATCCGGACGACTACGATTTTTATACCTCGTTTTTGAAGGCGTGCGAGGGGGACACGGTTTAAACACCAGGTCCAGTACCTGGCGATTAAGTTGGTCGACTAATTCGCGCCTACGGTGTGTGTAACCTTGTGTAACCCCTTTGATCGAATGTCCCAGGGCGGCGGAGATATCGTTGTCATCGATTCCCAGTTCATTTTTAGCCAGCGCCGCCCAGGTATGGCGGGCAATGTACATGATTAGTTTTAGGGCCCCAATTTCCTTTCCAACATCTTTAAGTTTCTTGTTGATAAACTTCGTAAACGCCCGGGGGCTTTTGTAATGATCGGCAAAATTTACCAGGGTAACGGATCCTTTTTGAAGTTCGATATATTCCGTGATTTCAGGCTCGATTTTAATCGAATAATCCTTAGAAGTCTTATTTCTCGAAAAATAGACACGGCCGTCAACAATCGCATCAGAAGGAAGTTTATAAATGTCCGAATTATTTATCCCTATCATCACAAACGACAGAAGGAAGGCCAAACGCGCCCTTTCTTCGGCCTCGTTTTCAAAGCGGAGGGATATTAGCTTTTTAAGCTGATCGAGCGACAGCGGCACCCGCTCGGTGGTCCCTTTGGGCATGATAAACCGTCTGAAAGGATAAATCCCTAACGGGATGATCGGCTCATCGATGGCACAGTTAAAAACATGGCGGATGTTGCGCAGGTGCATGCGGATCGTGTCCTTTTTATTATCGCGCTCATAACAGGCAATTACAAACCTACGCAGCCATCCGGCCGTAATTTCCTCAAAAGTAATATCTGCCTGCCCTGCGAATCTTTCGACCGCAACCAGCGTTTCGGCATATATTTCGCCGGTCCGTTTGTTCACCCTTGTTTTTTCCTCGATGATTTTTTTGTAATAAGGGATAAGTTTGGGGGATCTGTTTTTTTTCAGATCGATCTCCGGGGCCTCTTCGGTTCTAAGGAAAGCAACGATCTCATTGATATTCATAGACCGGTAATTTATTTTCAAAATCCGTTCCTGGTATCCTAAAATTTTCTTTGAAATTTCGAAATTGAGGTAATCTGCATTTTCGTATTTATTATCAACCTTAGCATCTGAAGTCCAAAAATTCGGGTCGATATAAAAATCGGTGCCAATATCCCGCACTTTTCGGCGGTGGATAATCCGGATTTTAATGTTAACTTTTCCGAGCTTATTCGTTTTTTTGTCTAAGACAATAGGGTAAATGTTCATTTTTATACGTGCATAGTACGTGCAAATATCGTTAAACATTACCAAATGTTTGGTTTTCTTTGTAATTTTCTTCAAAAACAGGGTAAAAAAATTAGGCCACTCCCTTACGAAAGTGACCTAACCCCTTGATTTTCAATTGTCGGGGTGACAAGATTTGAACTTGCGACCCCCCGCCCCCCAGACGGAAATTTTTTGTACTCAAAACGCTTATTTTAAGATGTTTATAAATTTATATACTGTGGATAATTTGAATATACGTGCATAATACGTGCAATGCTCGCAAAAACAACCCCCGACAGCACGTACCGGGGGTTCAAACAACTAAAACTATGAAGTCTATCATCCCAGAAACTTCTTTATAGTTGCAAATTTTTTGTAAATGATAAATGCAGTCACGAAGAGGGCAATTAGTGCCAGGGCATAAAAAATATACTTTCCATCCCAGGGCTTTGATTTTTCTGTTGACTTTATTTCTTGCTTACTATTGATTACTGATTTACTCTCATCAACACGAGAAGACTCTTGTTTATCTGATATCCCTATGCCGGTTTTAATGGTCTTTTGTCTCACCTTCGTTTGCGTTGTAATGCTTTCCTCTAAGACTGGAGGCTTCCCGGTTGATTGATCAACGGGCTTAGATGTGTCGTAGGTGGTTTTTTTTATGACCGTCTCGACCGAATCGGCAGAATGATCGACCACTACCTTAACCGCGTCGATATGACTTGTTTTTGCATCGGCAATAGAATTCTGCAGAGTTGTTTGCTGATCAGTTTTTGTGTGCAGCATATTCTTTTTTGCGGTGCAGGAAAAGAAAAGCACAATGATTAGGATGCTAATTAAATTTTTCATTTAGATATGTTTTTATTCGATTTCGGGTAATTCAACTGTCTGTCCTGCCAGCATATGTGTACAATCGCTTAAGAACTGGATCATTCCGTCTTTGATATATAAGTGACATACATGAGGCTTATCGGCATAATATGTACTCATGCGGATAGAAGGGGCGACGGTTGGCTTTTCAAGGTTTCCATTAAAATCCCACTTTGGACCTGAATACCCTTCGCGATTCACATAAAAACCATGGGAATAGCCACAGCCAGGACAATTGAACTCAAAATGATACCAACCTTCCTCTTCCCTTTTTCTGACTTTTGCCATCACTTAATATATCTGGTTATTGCATAAATCTTTCCCAATTCCCGTTTCTTCTTATAAACCCCATCGCCTTCGCGGGATCCTCCGCCGTTTGTATTGCCTTCGATCGTGATAACGTACCCGGAAGGATCCTTCATACAGTAAAACCCGACATGGCCAACCCGTTTTAATTGAGGATAATAATAGGTGACCACATCACCTGCCAGCGCCGGGACTGTCACTTTCTTAGCTTTATAGATGATATCCTTAGCCTGGGCATAGTCGGGTGACCACGCCGATCGCGGATTTGGGATGTTCATCTGCTGCAGGTTATAACTTACAAATGCGGCACACCAGGGAGCCGGAACATTCACCCCGACTGAATGAAGATATTTGTCAACCATGTAACCCCGGTTAGGCGACGTTTCGCGGACATTAAGTTGCGATTCCAGGTTGGCAATGAGTTTGTGGCGAACTTCATTATTTTCACCTCCGACGGACCGACTTACCAGCGCAACGCAAATAACGAAGACAAGAAAAAACCTGATCGCGTACTTTCGCTTGATGTCATCCGGCAGTTGGTCAAATTTGTGATAAAATTCATCCTTCAGATATCTGTACAATTGCGGGAAAGCAATACGAAGGCCGAACCAGGCGATCGAGAGCGCAACGACAAATGATACAATCCGGAAAGCAATAGTTTCGATCTGGCTGGCAAAATCGAAAAAGGCACTATTCGGGAAAAGCGAACTTAGGATCCAGTTCAGCAGAAAGAACCCGATTAATAACGCCGGGATGCTTATCAATTCTTCTTTGAAGGTTTTGAAAAAGTTTTTCATGGTATTTAAGTTTGATGGAATGATTCGAATTTTCTTTTAATGCCGGCCAGTTCTGTATTCATGTCTTTTTGCCTCGAATTGATTTGATCACGATAGAGCTGGCAAAGTGTCTTCTGGTTGTTACTTCGCTCCTCAATGAGGGACATTGCAACTTTAAACTCGCTCACAACGTCAGTAATGCCCTTCGAAAGACTTTTGTTTGTCTGTATTTGAGACGTGATCAACCAGCCAAGCCCCACCAGCAGGGCAGTAAATGCGGCTACGATAAGCCCGACGGCTAAAGGTGATAGGTTCATGTTTTTTTATTTTGAAATTACCCTTTCATTTAGTTGAGTTAAAGGACAGAAAACCGGATATTTTCTGCCCTTTATTTTTTTACTTCTTTCCGGTTTCTTTTTCTTTGCTCTTTGCTTCCCGGATTTTCAGCGCGAGAGATACATTGGTAGAGTTGATCTTTTTCTCCCGGTCCTTTTGCAGGAAATCGGAGTAAATCAACTCGAACTCTTCCTCAGACAGTTCGATATCGGCAGTAAAATCGGTTTCCGGATCAATGCGATCGCGGTAGAGGGCGTCAAAACGCAATTCTTTGCGCTCCTCTTTCGTGATCATACATTTTTCGAGTACTGATTTGCCAATCAGCTGCTCGGATAAACTGCCTTCTTTCGGCAAAAACTGAGCGATTGACAACCGCTCTTCGACATTTAATTTTAACTTTTTCATACTTTTTTGATAAATTGGGTTAATTAATTAAGCGTTGACAATTGCCAATAATTCCGTTTCAATCTGGGCAATAAGTGCGGCAACATCTTCCTTTTTGATGTTGCCGGATACCCAGGATTGAAGTGCGAAATTGACGGTCACGTTTCCAAGCGCAGGAAGTGGATTGGCATCAGTAGAATCCGGGTTCAGGATTGTTGCATTAGCATTGATTGCCTTAACCCGGCCAGGGTTTTTTCCAGTCTCTTTTTCATAACTGATAGTGACAGCATTGCCCGAAATGGTGCAATTGATGTCGGTTTTGATCGTTTGTTTTGAAGTAACGTTTTCCATGATAAAAAAATTTAAAAATGAATATTACGATAATGTTGAAAATTTCAATAATCTAAAATTGCTGATTTTGAATAATATACAATTCCGGTCCATGTTGACCCGCCATCGATACTCAATTCAACGGAGAAAGAATCACCAGTATAGTTAGAAATTGCTGTAGATACAGTACCAGATATTACTCCTGACTTAGTATTTGCATAAGATGTTGACGAATAAAGTTGATAATAACTGGATCCCTGAGTTATATTTTGATAACGAACAACGTAATTATAATCACTTACAGTTCCATTCCATATTTCAAAACTCCAATTAAGTTCATAGTCAGGAGTGGAAATGACCATTGAATCCAAATAAAGGGCAATTTCGTTTGGTATATGCGAATAGTTGCGAAAATTAGTTGTCGATCATGATTACCCTCATACGTCTGATCAAGCGTTCCGGTAGCATCTGTAAATGCCTGAGAGAGATTTCTGCCGGTTGCAGTATCGCCATAAATTTCCATAGTAACATCCTGAAACGAAAATGTATTTGTATTAGGTACTGCCATTGACTTTAATGTTAATTTGATCAATAAGATCAAGGTTTCTTGCAGTAAATCTTGTTCCAAATAGATGAATAACTTTTGTCTTAGATAAATCAAGAATGCCCAATTCCTTCATTTGTCCATGCAAAATATTAGAGGGAAGATAAACTGCATCTTTTTCTTTACACTTATCACTAAATTCAACATAGGCAGCTTTATCCTTATCGAAAGAATAGGTATCAATAAGATTTTTTAGAATAGGAGAACCCTTCTCACACTTAAAAATACTGTTAATAAGGCCACCTGAATTGCCATTGATATATGTGAAAATGTTTGGTTCCGCAAAGTCCAGTGGTGCCAAA
>JAEHJW020008208.1_pt1 | contig 34012 bp, 69 predicted proteins | sample 9271431 | NCBI WGS metagenome assembly JAEHJW02 | reverse complement strand
GACCAACAGGTCCAACAGGTTTGACTGGTTCCACAGGTGCCACTGGAAACACAGGTTCCACAGGACCAACAGGTCCAACAGGTTTGACTGGTTCCACAGGTGCCACTGGAAACACAGGTTCCACAGGTCCAACAGGACCTCAAGGAGCTACAGGTCTAACTGGACCAACTGGACCTCAAGGAGCTACAGGTGCTACAGGTGCTACCGGACCTCAAGGTGCAACAGGTCTAACTGGTGCTACCGGACCTCAAGGTGCAACAGGTCTAACACCAGCAGTTGCTGGTACTAATGACCAAATTCAATACAACGAAGGTGGAAGTTTAGCCGCGAATCAAAATCTAACATTCAATGCAATAAATTCCACCTTATCTGTGAACGGAACTATAGCAATAAATACGTTTAGTTTATTTTATAACGTAACAAGTAATTCACTAGACATTCTATTTGTATAATTTGGAGCTAAAAGATGGATGTATTATTAATTAAAAATGGTTTGGTTGAAAATGTCATTACTGCTGATTCTGTATCCAGAGCGCAACAATATTATCCTTCATACACATGTGTCGAAAGAACAGCCGGATTACAGGTTGGTCCTGGTTGGACAACAACGGACAATATAAATTTCGCCCCACCAAGTATTGCTAATTCGATTGATTGGAGAATAACAAAATTTGCAATGTTAAATAGACTTCAACCAAATGAAATTGTTGCAATTAATGAAGTTCGTCAGGGTGGTGGTGCAAATGGAGCAATGATGGAGGCTCTTTGGCAGAATTTAAGTACAGCAACATATGTTGATTTGAGCGCACCAAACACACAAGGAATGATCAATCAACTTGTGGGTTCAGGAATTCTAACAACAGCAAGAGCAAACACAATTTTAAATACTGTTCCAATTGCTTCTGAAGGAATTGGTGGAGTTTAAACAATGTTAGGCAGTGGAAGACTCAGACAACATGTGATCGAATTTAAGCCAGGAATCGGAATGGTTACTGATGGTATTATTAATTCATCTTCATTGAATGGTCCTTGGACATGGGTTGTTCCAGATAGCATAGTTGGGAATCCAATAATTGATTGTATTGCTGGTGGTGCTGGTGGTGGTGGTGGTGGAAATACTGCTGGTGCAAATATATCTGCTGGTGGTGGGGGTGGTGGTGGAAGTTGTGGTTGGTTTAATTATGAATGGATGGGTGTTTATCCAGGAAATACGGTAACAGTCACTTGTGGTGCTGGTGGTGCTGGTGGTGCAAATACAAAGGTTGGTGGTGCTGGTGGAACTACATCAATATCTGTTGTTGGTGTTCCACAAGACACATCTGATAGCGCAGAAAATAACGTCATTGTTAATAATAATAACCCTGGTGGTGGTGGTTCACAATCCACAACAATACAAGGGAATGGTGGGCATGGTGCCTCTCTGTGGGCAACAATTAACGGTGGCTCAAGTAATGCAGCAAACGGTACCATTTCTAGTTCTACGTATTTTGTAAACCCTCTTTCATATGGATCATTGATAATTGCTACTGCTGGTGGTGGTGGTGCAGGAGCAAATATTATAACTGCTCCAGGTGGCTATGGTGGAAATGGCGTCAATATTTTTCAATATCAATTTGGTCTACTGCCAATTTCTCTTGGTGGTGCTGGAGCAATTGCTAATAATGGAACAGCCAATGTAAGTACTGGTGGTGGGGGTGGTGGTTCTCAAATAATTTCACTTGGTTATGGTGGTATTGGTGGAAACGGTAATACTGCCGGTGGAAATGCTACTGGTTATGGTAATGGTGGTGGTGGTGGTGGTGGTGGTGCAAGTGGAGGCAATGGTGCGCCAGGGTATGTAAAAATAATGTTTTGGAGTTATGAGTAATGTATTCGGAAAATAAAATAAGACAACATACCATTTATTATTTACCTGGAACTGGAGTGGTTACAGACGGTGCCCTTGATAATTCTTCAGTGAATGGTCCATGGACATTCACTGTTCCTGATGGTTTTCTTGGTGATTTGATGATTGATTGTGTTTCTGGTGGTGGGGGTGGTGCAGGTGGTGGAAATATAGCGGCTGTTGCTGGAGCTAACGCTATATCTGGTGGCGGTGGTGGTGGCTGTCTAGGAATTATGGGATATCAATACATGATATTTTACCCAAACGAACAAATAACTATTACTTGTGGTGCTGCTGGAATTGGTGGTGCAGTTGGGGTAGCTGGAGGACAAGGTGGAACAACATCAGTCATTCCTGTTACCGGTGGGCTGACTAGCGCGAATGGATGCACCAACAGAAGTTGTGTTGCAAACATATCCTTGGCTGGAGCATCCGTAGCACAACCAGGAACCGCTTTGGTTTATGCTGGAACCGCTGCATTGGGTGGAAGTGGTCATGGCGGTGTAGGAATAGGAACCGCAGTTGGGACCCCTAGCAACGGCGTAGGCGCTGTTGCACACATATCACAATATACGTTTTGTACTATCTATGGTGTTAATGGTGCTCCTGGTGGCGGCACGAGTAATGTGAATTACGGTACGGGAGGGGCACAGGCTTCTAGCGCATCATTCACAAACACTTATTTATCCTTTCAGTTCAATGGACAACTTAATCAATCAAATCCTAGTGGCTTAAATGCTGGTTCATTAAAGTATGGTGGTGGTGGGGTTGGTGCGAGTATTCCAGGTTCTAAAGGATCAACAGGTGGCAATGGAAACACATCAGCTTCAAATGCTACTGGTTATGGCGGGGGCGGTGGTGGTGGTGGAGGAAATGGTGCAGGTGGAAATGGTGCGCCAGGATATGTTCGAATCACCTACATTTCTACAGATTAAAATTAAGGAATTAAAATGTTGTCTCAACCATTCACAGGAAATAATCTAATAAGTACTACTGAAACTAGTTTAATCAGTGGCAACACAACACTTCAGTCGAATACAACTGCTGGTGTATATCAGCTATTCTTGGATCTTTCTACACTTGTTGCTGGAGATTCATTCACAGTCAACGTAAAAGAAAAGATCATCAGCACAGGTTCACAATTGGTAATAGAACAAATTGTAATGACACCTGCTGGTGGTGCATATACAGCACCAGGGTTTGTTAGCGCACCTTTACAGTTAGTGAATGGGTGGGATATGACCATTGTAAAGAATCAAGGAACCGATAGATATATTCCTTATTCGATAAGACAGATCTCATAAAATGTATTCATACGCTTTATCGCAAGCCGCTGCACAGTTACAGTCTGGTGGTGTCATCACCATCACTTCGATAAAGATCTATGCGAACGGAACTCTACAGGCAAACTCATTCATACACACAGCACCAGCCGATGGATCATTGGTGAAGATGTATTTTAGTAATAATGATATTCAGGCTGTGAGTGTTATTGCTGTTCCTGGAATTGGTATGACTAGAATATTTGCCAATGGGCAGATACAGGCAAGTGGGTTGATATATTCAACCTGATATAAATAACGTTATATATTCATAGAGACATAACAATGGCAGTTCCTACAGATAGAGCAAGCTTAAAAGATTATTGTTTAAGAAAGCTAGGTTTTCCGGTAATCAATATTGAAGTAGATGATAATCAAGTAGATGATCGTGTCGATGAAGCTATCTCATGGTTTCAACAGTACCATATGGATGCTACAACTAAGGTCTATTTCAGTGTTACCATTGATCAGAATATGATCAATAGTATGTCTATTCCTATTGCCAATACAACTGTTGCAAATAGTATCATTGGCATTACCAGAATATTTCCATTGCTTTCTGGATCGGCAGATACAAACAATTCAGATAGTTTCAACATCTTTGATTTGAATTATCAGTTGCGTTTGAATGAATTGTATGACTTCACTTCTGCCGATTACGTTTACTTTGAATTAGCACAGCAACATATCAGAACACTAGAAATGTTATTCATTGGCGAACCCCCAATAAGATATAATCGTTATGATAACACATTATATGTCGATATGAAATGGGGATCAGATGTTGTTGCAGGAAGTATCATTGTGGTTGAGGCTTTTGCTGTTCTACCAGAGAACAATACACTTTTCTGGAATGATAACTGGTTGAAAGAATATACAACAGCATTAATAAAAGAACAATGGGGATCTAATCTTAAAAAGTTTGCGGGAACACCATTGGCTGGCGGAGTTACATTGAATGGTCAGCAAATCTATGACGAAGCTGTTGCAGAGATAAACAGATTGAAGGTAGAACTAGAAGACAAGTTTCAGTCTCCACCAGAATTTCTTGTTGGATAATTTTAAATGCCTACTAATAAGTATTTTAGTTTATACAATCAACAACAAAATGATGTTAGATTGTATGAAAGGTTGATAAACGAACAAATAAGAATGTTTGGTATCGATGCATTTTATATGCTCAGAGAGTCTCAAACATCGGTGGATACATTGTTTGGTGATGATCCAACAAAGATGTTCAACGTTGCTATACCTGTAGAAGTCTATATTCAATCGTTTGATTCTTTTGAGGGTGGAGAAATGTTCTCCAAGTTTGGTTTGGAAGTGAGAAAACAGGCAAGGTTTTTGATTTCAAAAAAAGCATTTCAAAATAACGTAGGAATGGAGTTTTTAAGACCAAGAGAGGGTGATATTCTTTGGCTATCAAACTTCAAGTCATTCTTTGAAATCAAATATGTAGATGAAGATCAACCATTTTATCTATTTGGCAACCCAAGCATGTTCACATATTCATTAATGTGTGAGAAATGGAAATATTCACAAGAAAACGTTACTACAGGAATACAAGATATCGATACGATGGTTAATAATATGGTTTCCGTATACTCATTCACAATGTCATCCGCTAATAGCGTTGGTTCGTATATAGTAGGTGAACAAGTATCACAAAATACCTCCAATGCCTATGCTACAGTGGTGGGTTGGAACGTTACTACAAATATTCTAGAACTTAAGAGTATCAATGGTTCCTTTATTGCTAACAGTAATCCTATTGTTGGTAGTACTAGTAATGCTAGCTATATACTGTATAGCGATAATACAAGAGAAGATATCAACAACCTATTGGCAGACAATCAGGATCTTGTCAACGAGTCTAATGTTGTAATAGATTGGAGTGAGAGCAATCCTTTTGGTGAACCAACCAAAACATAATTAAATATGGAATATAATAATGCTTAGTGGAATCAATTTCTATCACAGAACTATTAGAAGAAACGTTGTTGCCTTTGGTAACATGTTTCGAGACATTGTTGTTATTAAATACGACAACAGTACAAACCCACCAACAGAAATCAGTCGTATGACTGTTCCCCTTCAGTATGGTGGAAAGGAAGACTTCTATACTCGTTTGCAAGCATTACCTGATCTTCCTGCCGCAAATGAAATAACACTTCCTAGAATGAGTTTTTCGCTAGAGAGTATCGTATACGACAAGTCTAGACAAAAGCAAAGTCAACTTCAAAATATGGTTGTTCCAACATCCGGAACACCAGGAAGTGTGAGTGTGCAGTATATTGGTGTTCCATACAATCTAGGGTTTGAATTATCGGTATACGTTAGAAACATAGAAGACGGCACACAGATAATAGAACAGATACTCCCTTATTTCAATCCTGATTACAATCTCACAATGAACTTTGTGGATGAAATGAACATATCGAGAAATGTTCCTATTGCACTTCAAGATATTAGATATGAAAACCTATATGAAGGTGATGCAAAATCCACAATAAGAAGTGTTATCTGGACTTTGACATTTTCGATGCAAACATATTTCTTTGGTCCTGTCTATAGTGGTGGGTTGATCAAACAAGCAACAGCAAATATGTTCTATTATGCTACTTCTACATCGGATCAAAGCTTGACTCTAACTACAACCAACACACCTTTCGGAAACTATCAATATGGTGAAGTTGTCTATCAAGGAACAAGTCTACCAAACGCAAATGCTTTGGGAAGAGTGTTGGCATGGAATCCTGCTGGTGGTCAATTGGTCCTAAATAATATACAAGGAACATTTGTTGCAAATGCAAATATAATAGGATCGCTAAATGCTGGATCGGTTGAAGTATTGAATGTTCCTGCTAATAATCAATTCGTTGATATTACAGTTACCCCAATTCCAGCAAATGCGAATGGGTTGTCAGATTTTGGTTTTAGCACACAGATAACAGAATATAATGGAAACGGATAAGCTCAGTGAGGCTCTAGGAATCGAACCTAGGCAAGTACCCTCCAACACAAAAATAACGGCTGTAGTCGCTTCTAATGCGGCTGTATCGACACTGGAAAACGACATGGAGTTTGCCCGTCAGAATCTGTATGACGTTGTGCAAAAAACATCTGAGTCAATAGATCAATTAATGGGAATCAGCCGTGAGAGTCAGCATCCTAGAGCATATGAAGTGCTGGCACAACTATTAAAGAATCAGGCTGACTCTACACAGCAACTATTAAATCTTCACAAGACCAAAAAAGAAATTGATAAAAAGACAGAAACAGAATCGACACCAGTTGAACAAAACACCAATATTCAAAATGCCGTATTTGTTGGAACAACCTCAGAACTATTAAAGATAATGAAAGGTAAAGATTCTAACGCAATAGAATATGAAGAAGAATAATGCTTGATACGAATCCAATAAAAATAGCAAAACTCAAAGAGAAGGAAGAACAAAAACGTCTCGATGCAATGATCGAGAAGTTCATGAACAATGCTACTCTTAAACGTGCTGGTGCTACAGTTCAATTAACAAGAAAGCAAGTTCAAGAGTTTGCAAGATGTTCTAATGATCCAATATATTTTATTAAGAAGTATATTAAGATAGTCAATCTTGATGAGGGTTTGGTTGGATTCAAAATGTATCCAAAGCAAGAAGAAATGGTTAACCTTTGCCACAACAATAATAGAATCATATTGAAGGCAGGGCGTCAGACTGGCAAAGCCTTAGATATAAACACACCAATTCCAACACCTAATGGTTGGAGTACAATGGGCAATCTAAAAGTTGGTGATGAAATATTTGGAACAGACGGAAAAATAACAAAAGTTACTTTTGCTACAGAAATAATGTATGATCACGATTGCTACAACATCACTTTTGACAACGGTGAGGTTATAACAGCCGATGCCGATCATCTTTGGGAAGTTGTATATGGTAAAAGAGAAAAGAAAATAAAGGTTTTGACAACTAAAGAACTTGTAGAGGTTTTAAATAACGAAAAAAATAAGAAAAGAGGAATATCAATTAAACTTCCCGAGGCAATAGATTTTAATAGTAACGAACAATTACCAATTCACCCATACGTATTAGGTTTATGGTTGGGGGACGGGGATAAAAATTCATCAACGATAAGCTGTTCATATGACGATTACAAAGAATATAGTGCAATCATTAAAAAACTAGGGTATGAAGTTAGTGATTTTAGATTAGATAAAAGAACTACTATTACAGGTAGATTTACTATTTATGGAATAAGACCAAAATTGAAAGAGTTAGGAATTCTTGGTAATAAGAAAATACCAATATCTTATATTATGAGTCCTATAGAACACAGAATCAATCTGATCCAAGGTCTTATGGATTCAGATGGTACATCATGTAGTCGTGGTGGGAGTTGTGTATTCTATCAAAAGGATTTGAGTCTTATAGATCAAGTTAGAGAAATATTGTCATCTTTGGGAATCAAGACAAGAATCACATTCAAGCATGTAAATGAAGAAAAGTACTATAATCTAACATGCTCAACTCGAAAGATTGGTCTGTTTAAATTATCAAGAAAAGTCAATAATCAAAAGCTATTACAAAATAACTACCAACTAACCAATCTTTATATTAAATCAATAGAAAAGACAGAGAGTGTGCCAGTTAGATGTATTCAGGTGAATAGTGAAAATCATTTATTTCTGTGTGGAAAGACTTATATTCCAACCCACAATACCACAACAATTGCTGTTGGATATCTAATACATTATGCATTGTTCAATGAAACAAAGACAATTGCTATTCTTGCTAACAAAGAAAGTACTGCAATTGGTATTCTCTCACGTCTCAAGGTTGCATACAGTAATCTTCCATTGTGGATGCAACAGGGTGTATCTGAATGGAGCAAAAAAAGCATTCTATTAGAGAATGGAACCATTTTGGTAGCAGGATCAACGTCGGGATCAGCAGCACGTAGCCAAAGTATCAATCTTCTATATCTAGATGAATTCGCATTCGTTCCATCACACGTTGCAGATGAATTCTTCACTTCTGTATACCCAACCATATCGTCAGGTAAGACAACAAAGGTCATAATAACATCTACACCTAATGGAATGAATCTGTTCTACAAGTTATATACAGATGCAATGGCAAGAAGAAATGGATTTGTTATCGGTGAATACGATTGGAGAATCGTTCCATGGCGTGATGAAAAATGGGAGAAGGATCAAAGATCAGTACTTGGTGATGAAAAGTTTGAACAGGAACACGAATGTCATTTTCTTGGTAGCGCAGGAACATTGATATCTGGTAAGTTTTTAAGAACAATGTCTTTTGTCGATCCTATCGCATTCACATTAGATAATAAAATGCGTATATATGAGAAACCACAATTAGAGAAGTCTTATATTCTTATTGCCGACAGTAGTTATGGTAAAGAATTAGATTACTCAGCGTGTGTTGTTGTGGATATCACGCAGACACCATATAGAGTTGTTGCACAATATAGAGACAATACAGTTTCTGCACAATTGTATCCAAACATACTTTCTTCAATTGCAAAGCATTATAACAATGCGTGGATATTCGCAGAAAACAATGATATCGGCGCGCAAGTATTGCATATATTAACAAATGATATTGAATACGAAAATGTAATATACACAAGTGAATACAATGCAGATAAGAAAGTTTCGTTGATGACAGGCACAGTCCCTGGTGTTCGAACAACACCAAAAGTCAAAAGACAAGGATGCAATGCTCTCAAGACAATCATAGAATCCAACACTTTAATAATTGAAGACTTTGATATAATAGAAGAACTTTCAACATTCATAGCACATCGCAACAAACTATATGCTGCCGATGATGGAAAGAATGATGATCTAGTAATGTGTCTGGTATTATTCGGATGGTTGACAACGCAACAATACTTCAAAGATCTAACCAATACAGATATTAGAAAACAATTGTATGATAAAAGAGCCGAACAATTAGAAAATGAATTATTGCCTGCTCCGATAGAAGTCTTAGGAACAGAAAAGCTACAACCTCAAAAATTTGTAGAGGATGGCGTAGTATGGGAAACCACAACAGATGAACCTTCAATAGAAGATTCACACTTTCTTGCATTCAATGGCAGATGGTCAGGCTTTTAATATATTTTACTATTAAGAAATAACGTAGTATAATATATAAGTGTAATCACGTACTCAAAGAAGAGAACACGAACATGAGAAAACTATTAACGCTAGCGGCAATTCTATTGCCAATTTCAGCATTCGCATATGCACCACAGTTTGCTCGTCCTATTGATTGGCATAGAGACGGCGGCGATTATCGTGGCAATTATGGTTACTATCATAGAGGCGACGACGATGATGATTGGGGAGCAATTCTAGGTGGAATGGTTCTAGGTGGAATCATAACCAATGAGATTAATAACAATCCACCAATGGAAAGAATCGTAGTATGCTCAGTAGTCTATGAACATGATGCATACGGCAATATTGTATATGATGCAAACGGTAATCCTGTAATGGTTCGTCAATGCCATTATGAATGGGTACCACGTCAATAATTTCATAACACAAGGAAACCAAAATGAATCTACCATTCGGCAATAGCAAAAAGGTCATCATCATTCTTATTATTATGATATGCGCTTTTCTCATTCCATTCTTTATCAAATCATGCAGAGCATCCGATCTTGACATGATGGTAGGTTCGACTGTTGTAAGAGGCGAGACTTCCGTGATTGGATTGAACTGGGTCGATCCTCGTGCAATTGGTAACTTTGCCGATATTGAACTGGGTGCGTATCTGATCGGTCAATCGAATTGGAATGGTCAAATAAATAAGAATCAGGCTGCGGTCCATGCACAGGTAGTCTCACACTTCAAGAAACTATTAATAGGTATTGGTGTGGGTCATCTGCAACATTCAGACGCATACAATTCAGGATCGATCGAGTTCTCTCTTTCACTTCAATATCCAATCTATAAGCAATGGTATGTTAGGTACCAGCATTTCTCCAATTCAGGGACCGATCATCCTAACTACGGCAGAGACATGGTTCTATTGACATATAGGTTTAAATAAAATGCAATATCTAATTCCTGATGATGTGGAAGCATATGCTAATATTCCGTCTAATGAAATTATACGATTTTTAAATAAACTATCTGCAATTAATTATAGGCTATCAGCCGATCAGAATGTTTCCCTTCCAATGAAGATTACAAATGATATTAATAAACTAGACGAGACACTTTCAGAGTTTGCCCAATATTTAAGAGAACGTTCAAAGTATCAATATTAACCAATCATATATTATGAAAATTATGAAAGTAAATTCTGATATTCTGCGTGTGCAAGAAGGAATCATTGTACATGGTGTGAATTGTCAGGGTGTAATGGCATCCGGAATTGCCAAACAAATTCGGGACAAATACCCTATAGTCTATTCTGAATATAGAAGATTCGTATCTAAATTAGTCTATTCTGAATATAGAAGATTCGTATCTAAATTCCCTGATCCCTATCTCCCCGAATATACAAAAAATCAATTGCTTGGTAAATGTAACTATGTTCCAATCAATTCAAAACTCTTAATAGTAAATCTATTCTCACAATTTACGTATGGCTATGATCCAACCGTTCAATATGCTAGTGCCCAAGCAATTGTGGAAGGAATGTCAGATATATTTCGAGTTGCCAGATTATATTCATCAAAATACAATGTTCCTTTGACAATTCATATTCCAAAAATAGGATGCGGGCTAGGTGGATTGGATTGGTCGGAAGTAGAACCGATGATAAACTCTCTCGTGGATTATCATTTTAATAGTAGTTACAGGTATAGTTATAATATTACATTATACATTCATGATCTAGATCTTAAGGAATGTCCCTTCTGCCACGGAACGGGAATCTTTGAACATTACTCAATACAGACTGATTCACTGGTTCCCTCTGAATGTCATTCGTGTAGAGGATCAGGGTTGATATGATAACATAAAGTAGCTATATAGGGTTATTTGTAACGGTAGAGTATATTCGAGAATTCTACTATTAATATTAATATTAAGGAATAGGGGAAAGTATGTATTATTATTTGTTTAAAACGCAATGTATGCGTTGTGGTGCGGCGTATTTTGGTATTCACGGCAATAACGATCCGTTTTTTGGCGACAACCCGTTGCCAACACTAGGGAACGGTCCTAAACTCGTTGAACATTTTGCTATACACGGCAAGAACAATCATAGAACTACACTGGTATTCACTAATACCGATTACAACGTCACAGAGAATCGCCTAAAGAATATACTGGCACCAGACGTACTTGAGCATCCATTGTGCCTCAATGCCAACCCCAAAGAGTTCTCAGAGAAAATGCGAGAAATTAATCTCAATGTGCCTAAGACTGAATCACACAAGACCTCAATCGCAATTGCTGGTCTAGGCAATACTAATCCATTGGGCAACGTAAGGTCGCCTGAATCTAATCAAAAGACCTCAGAGACTATCAGAGCTATGAAAATGAAATGGATTCATAACAAGTCTACCTTCGAAGAGATGCAGATGCCAGCCGATGAAATAAAAGAATGCGGGATGCCCACTGGATTCGAATTGGGTAGATTGACCAAAGAGATGCGTAAGAATTTCAAGCAAGATACTAGACCGCTAATCAAGCGAGATTATTGATTTACATCTATCAAAATGCCATCTTTTCATAGCGGCTAGAGTCTTTCCTGTTTTATTGCAATGAGGACAAGTTAATATTAATTTATTAGTATGCAATGCAGCATTAAATGCTAACATTGCGTATTTGACCCCATACTTTTTAATAGATGTATTTTGCTGTTTTTCTCTGACAGATTCAGTGGCAAAAGCATAGTTGCCATACTTATTAAATTGGGTTTCCTTTACCTTGTTTGCAATTGATTTGGTTTTCATAGGGTGATTCTTAATATACATTCGTCTATAATATTCATATTGTCTAGCAGTTATCCTTACAAGGTTCTGTTTTTTATTCCTATTAATAAAACGATTTAACGCATAGATCATTTTTCGTTTTATTTTACCTTCAGTCATTTTAGTAAGTAACAAATGACATATAAAATGTTCTCTGGCTGTTAGATGGACAGTTTCCTTTCCATTAAGACAACGTGGAATAATATGATGTGACTCTGTATAGCCGATAACATTCTTATTCTTAGCATTTTGAATGATTGCAAAATACCATCGAGTGTATTTGTTATTTAAAAACAATGGGTTATTATAAGTTATTGATTTCATTAGAATTTACTTTCTTGTGTTATTTTAGATTTTCTATATAATAACTTCACAGTTTAAGAAGTTCAGCAACTAACAGTATATAGGTGACTTATTCCTCGCGGCATTCCTAAAAACGGCTTTCGTAAGACTAAAAACTGGAAGCGTAATCATGGTGGCAATGCTACCGCTGTGAACGCTGTCAAGATGCAGTCTCACGCGGAGCCATTGGCTGTCAGCACGGAGACTGATGAAGAGATTCGCGCGAAGCTCAAGGATCGTTTCGGTGCGATGGAAAAGATGTCGGCTGCGACTGTTGCCGGTATCACCAAGTCGCTGATCATCTCTGGTCCTCCGGGGCTTGGCAAGTCTTTCCGCGTTCTTCGCATTGCGGAAAAGCTTGAAGAGAAGGGTCGCCAAGTCTGCGTGATCAAGGGTTTCGTCCGTGCGACTGGTCTTTATAAGACTCTTTACGAGAATCGCCATTCGCATTGTGTCGTGATCTTCGATGATGCCGACAGCATCTTTTCGGATGATGTTTCGCTGAACCTGCTCAAGTCGGCTTGTGATATGACTCGCAAGCGCACTCTGCACTGGCTTGCTGAGACTCGTATGGAAGATCAGGACGGAGACAAGGTTCCGACGAACTTCGACTTCGAGGGTTCGATTGTCTTCATCACGAACTATGATTTTGATTATCTGATCGAAAAGGGAAACAAGCTTTCCCCGCACTTCGAAGCGATGATTTCTCGCTCGATCTATCTTGACCTTGCGATGAAGACTCGTCGTGATTACATGATGTGCATTCATATGGTGGTCGAAGAGGAAGGGATGCTGCGTCAGGCTGGTTTCTCGGTGGAAGATCAAAAGAAGATTCTCGGATTCGTGGATTCGAACTGCGAGAAGCTTCGCGAACTGAGCCTTCGCATGGTCATCAAGATCGCGAATCTGTTTCGCATGGATCCCAAGGATTGGGAGAAGCTTGCCCGCGTGACTTGTTTTCGGAATGGAAAGTGAGAGGAAATTTTATGAAGAATCAAAAGGGTTACACGCTTTTCGAATTGGTCTTTACCCTTGTTGCGATTGGAACTTTGTTATGGGGAATCGCAATGCTGTATATTGGAATTCATTTTCTTATCAAATTCTGGTAAATATTAAAATCTAATGATCTACGTATTGATTGTAATACTTGCTTGCTTGGCTCTGACTTTTTACTTGGAAGCTTAATATAATGTCACCCCGCAGAATTCGAATTGTTGTGATTGCTTGTGTGCTGCAATATGTACTTCATTTAGTACTTGGTCCTAGTTGGCTGAAATTCTTTGAAGTGAACGGTCTCTTTGTTCTAATGCTGATGAACACCCACCTAGACGAAATGTAAAGGCACCAGGAAGGCTTTTGATACCCCACCAGCGACCCTAGGTGCGGGTAGGCTCAGAACGGCTCAGAACGGCTTATAGAGCCTTATACGAGGTCTAGGCATAGTATTAAGGAAATCAGACACTTAGAGTAAGTGATTGATTTTATTAAGACTTGATTTCTTGTAACTATTAAGAATCCGCGTATAATACTCACCATGGAAAGACAATTCGTACCCGAGTATACCGCGACGTTCACTGACGGTGAACTTTGCGCCCTTAAGGCTGCATTGGAAAATGCGCTGAAACAGCATCGCGATAACGGCTTTAAAGTCGAAACTGCGCCGGAACATTCTCAGATTGGCACACAGCGCGATCTTTTGACACTCATTAGTGCCATTCGACTCGGAAACCGTATGGGGACCGACAAGTTCAAACTCCGCATGGTGGAGGTTCAATAAAATGGTTTCGGTATTGCGATATGCTGTATTAGTTGGTGATGCGTACTATCCTTCCGGGTGGTCCGACTATCAGAATTCTTTCGATGATCTTTCCGTCGCTGTTGCTCATGGTGTGGCAATGTGTGACAATTCTAACGGGTTAAAGTGGTATGAGGTTGTCGATTTGTCATCGATGACTGTGGTGGAGAAGGGTTAATAAAATGGGTTGGAATAGCACAGTCGTCGTGATGCATGATAGTTTGGGAATTATCGCGCAAGATCCAGAATTCGGAAAGAATCTTGCGAGTGCGATTAACAGTATGCAGTTGCCGGCACAATATCGCCGCCAAGATGTTCCCGCATACTGGTATATGAATGGTGTCAAATCTAGTGGCGTAGATTACAATGCCGCAGAAGTGATCGAATCGCATCATGCGGACACTTATGCTGTCGTTGCAGTCGGTGGCAATACCGGTGAAAACCTCGGTGAGTATTTTCTTCGAAGTCACCCCGACAAGCTTGAGGGTCAATTGGAACTGTTGAAAAATCTTGCCGATGCGCTTGGCTATCGGCTAGTGAAAAAGAGTGCTAAAAAGGTTTAATATGAACGAGTTTAATAGTTTCCCTCCGGGTTGGCGGAAGATCAGCGAGAAAGAATTCGCGCAGTCTGACTTTTTCCGGTACGGCATTGGAAAGACTGAATATCGGCAGATGATGACCGAGAATAAATCGGATCCTGCTATCGGTGCGACTTTGTATTACATCGATGCCGATAACGGCTTTTCTATCGTCAATAATTTTTGGAATGGAACCATCGAATTTTACGCTTTCGGTTGTGATCACGATTGGTCCGGAGATCCTAGGGAAGAACTGGAAAAGCGTAACATTGTGCTGTACGGCAGCGAACACGCGAGCCTTTGCGCCAAGTGCGGCAAGCTTCAAATCGTTGATTCCAGCGATTGACATAGCGGCTGGCATGATGGAAAAAATATAGAAGGTAAATGGGATCTTATTATGAAGGCATTGAGTTAATGGATTATTACGGAGTTTTGACATGAAATTGTGTGCTATTGTGCATTTGAAAAACGGAGATATTGTTAATGGTGTAACCGATGAATATACTGAGTATGATTATCGGGAAATCCTTAAAATGGTAAGGGATATTAAGAATCTTAAATATTTCTGTGTTGTTACGTCGAAATCTTCAAAGTGTTATTTTAATCCTGATGATATCTCGTATATTGAGATCATTACACCAGAGAATTGATCATGTCCAGATCTTATAAGCGAATGAGTGTTGAATATGGTGACAGCGAGTTTTCCTATCACCGTCGTATTAAGAAGTCTGATAAGAAGCGTAATCATAAATTGATGCGTGTTCGCCTCAAGCGTGAGACTTTGCGAAATGCCCGAGAAGAGTGAAATATCACAAACTGAATCAAATCAATGACTTAGCGTATTGTCTTCGTAAGTGCTTGATTTTACTTGAATAGTTTTTGTTGATATTATTAAGAATTCCTGTAGAATACTCAACATGAACAAGATCAAAGCGACTCAGAAACTCCGCGTCATCTTTCATGATGCGGAAGGTATCACTCTCAATCTTCGCGTCAAGGACATTCAAAAGGTTTTGACTGGAAGGCATCAAGTTGCTGTTTTGATGGCAGTCGAAAACTTCGAAATTGCGACCTTGCCCTGCACTGGCATTAGTGCTAGGTTGAACGGTGTTGCTGTACAAGTAGACATGCTCTAAGATGAAAATTAAGAAAGTCCCTGATTGGGTTTTTATTGTTACATTGAACAATATTCCCGTGGCATGTTTTCATACCGAAAAGGCTGCATACGAGTCTATTCCGATGATTCGCTCACGCAATCCGGCTAATGAAAACGCCAAGATTACCGTGACTTTGGTTCCCCGGTTTCCGGCATAAAGGCATAAAGTATCATGAAAACTTTGCAAGACTATCTGGAAGACTCCCGCGAAGAGATTGAAGCGGAAGCCGAACAGTACGCAAAGAGCTATAATTGCTCTTATGCTGTTGCGTTGCGTGATGTTCGTGACGAGTATATCTGCGGATATGCTAGCGCGGCTGAATCGCTCCGGAGCGGCGATTGGGATTACGGTAGGGAATAATATCATGTTCTATTACATTGGTCGCATTGTTACAAAGATCAAGCATTCTTACAATGCCGGTTGTGAATCGGTTCGAAAGGAATTAGAACTGAAAGAGATCGAAAATCATAAGGTCAACTTTGTAGAGAATTTGCACAAGGAATTGCTAACATATACGCGCAGAGGGGATCGTGTTGGTGCGGTGAGGCATCTCCGAAAGGCTTTTCCGGATTACGGTCTCAGAGAAGCAATTGATTACGTTGATGCTATTAAGGCATCTAACGAGAACTAAATTATGTATGTTTCAATTGTAAATATTGGTGATTGTCGAATCTGTGGCAGTCATGAAGATTTGCGATGTGGCGTATGTTTCAATTGTATGAGTCAAGTAAGCGGCGAGCGCATATCACCAACAACTCATAGACTGTGGGATAGTAAAAACCCTCGTAATGAATGGTTTTACTCTGAAACAGGGGACGCTTAAATGAATAAAAGACATGAATTGATTGAAAACCTTGCTGTAATTACTCGCCCCTATTGGTTGGAATTACATACAAAAAGATGCGATGTTACTGCGGCAGAGTGTCGTGCAGAATGGCTTAATAATGCTATAAGAGACGCCGACGCCCTTCTCGCCGCGCTCGACAAATCGCCGACGACGCAAGAGGCTGCGCCAGCCGACGAGCCGAAGGAGCAGGTGTGCGTGTGGAAAAAAGATCGGTTTTATTACAAAACTCCACATGGTACCGGTTTTCCACTTGTTAAATTACCGGCTTATTGTTCTACCTGCGGCGGCAAGATCATCACGGAGGACTACCCATGACGCCCGAAGAACTGCGCGCGATTAAGGAGCGGTCCGCCGATTTTGACAGCACAATTGCGCCGCTTAGATCTCCCGCCGCCTATGACCGTCGCGCCCTGCTCGCCGAGGTTGAGGCGCTGAGGAAGGAGCGGGATGAACTGGTCGCAATGCTCAACTGTGCGACAGATCATGGGCGCGCTTTAATGTATCCTAAAAATTGCGATCCAGATACACAGGTTATCGTTATAACTGGGAAAGGCTTTGATAAATTGCATAACGATAGCTTAAGAATCTTAAGCGGCTCACGCGCGCAGATCGAGGCGCTGAGGAAGGCGCTACAGCGCATTGCTGATTACGAGGTGCCTGACGCGCAGGCAACAATCGCAATAGCTCGTGGCGTCCTAGCCGATCAGGAGAAAACGACGTGAAGCGCAAACGTCGAATGTGGGCGGTCATATACGACCGTGTGGAGGTCGCCACGCTGCGCGGTTTGCCGTGCATTGCGTTTACACGGAATCGCGCGGCGCGCGTTTTGTATAAGTCGCCGTGATCGCGTCGTCCGCTGCACCGTCACTCTCGACCCACCGAAGCGCAAGGAGAAGCTGAAATGAGTGAAGTGAAACGCTATCTGATGAATGGGCAGCCTATCGACGATCAACGATGGGCAAAAGGTGGAAAACTTGAAATGGTCCTCGCTTCTGATTATGACGCCGAACACACACGTAGGATACATGCAGAGCGGGCTTTTTCCGCCATGCGGGAGGCGGCGACTATCGTACTTCGAAAATATTTGCTGCAATACACCGATAGTCAATTTATCGATGATTGTCTTATGGAACTTGCTGCTGTTATATATGCCGAGCGAGCATATGGAGACAACAATGAGTGATGAAACAGTACGCATTCTAAGAAGTCGCATATGGGCACAATATGGTTCTGGCGTCCTCACAGAATATGTTATCGCTAGCGATTTTGACGAACTAGTCGCTGCGTTGCAACGAGCGTATTCGGTTTGGTCACAGTATCCGGGAAATACTTGCATTGCCGCTGACCGAATGGCAGAGATTTTATCATTGGCATTAAATAAGATCGAGAGTAAGAAATGAGCGAAACACCAAGATTAACGAAACAACAGGCTGCGATTATTGGAGCATATACAAGAATTACATGTGGTCCATTTAACGACATTCATGAATACGTAGATTCCTTTCCTCAGTTCAAAGGAATCACGACCCTTGAGTTTACTGATAAATCTATAGTTGAAGAGATAAGGGAAGCAGTTAAACCTTCCTTTCTTGCGATTTGTTATGTAGAAACTGAATCTGATAGTAATAAAACACTGGAAAAGTCAAAACATAAAACCAAACTAGACGTGGCACAAGAAAGAATTGCCGAATTAGAGAAAGCGTTGCAATATACAAATTCTGGTCTAGCATTAGCCTATGAAGCAGCATCAAAACATCTAAATGACGAAACAATGCTTCATATCGGACACCATCAAGCACACATTCAGAAAATTTTAAATGATAAATGAATATCAAAAAGTTTGGGATGGTGACAGGGGAGACTATATAGTTTCCGAAAAGGAAAAGCATGATGATGCTATTGTTGCTGAACTTGAAAAACTAAAAAAAGAGCTAGAACACTTTAAATCTAGCGGTATCATTGAAATTGCAGTACGTAATCCTAATGTAGCTTCATATATGGATCATTGGGAAACTCGCGCTTTAAACGCTGAAAGAGAACTGGAAGAGGTTAAGAATAGAGTCTGTAAATGGCATCTTGAGAATCTTACCTTCACGTTCATAACAGGGTGTACAGGTTGTTCGATTGTTCATCGGCAGGGAAACTTTTGCCCTGACTGTGGTGGAAGAATCGTAGTAGAAGATAATAAACCAATAGAGTGATACAGAATGGATATACAGAAATATGAAGAATTGAAGAAGGTTCTAGAGAATGAAATTCTTGATCATAAAGAATCTTTGAGAATGTATAGAAGTGCAAGAAAGAGACTCGATGATGCACAAGAAGAAATTGAAAAGTTAAAGTCTGAACTTGATACATCAAATAGAGTTTTGTCTCATGTTCAAGAAACTATACATTCTACTATCTTCCTTATGAGAAGTAATTATACAAAGGTTGATCTTAGTAATAATGCTGTCAGTGTATATTATAACGATCAAATATTAAATATGCTTGATGTTGCTCATAGTCTTATAAAGAAGACAATCTACAAATGAGAGTTCTTGTTTGTGGTGGAAGAGATTATGGCAATAGAGATTTTGTCTTCTACACTCTTAATAGAATTAAACCGACATTGGTGATTCAAGGTGGAGCGACAGGCGCTGATTACCTTGCAAAGTTATGGTGTGAGGTTAACAACATAACTTGTCAGGAATTCAAGGCAGACTGGAAGACTTTCGGAAAAGCTGCCGGTCCTATAAGAAATGCAAAAATGCTCAGTGAAGGAAAGCCTGATCTAGTTGTTGCTTTTCCTGGTGGAAGAGGAACCGCAGATATGATAAAACAAGCGAGTAAGGCAAACACACAAGTCTTAATATTAAAGGAACCCACTGTTCCTTATATTATTATTAATTTATATACTATTAACAAAAATAATGGTACAATTAAAGGTCTATAGACCAATGGGGTTTATAAAAAGCGTGATTTAGTCAATAGACTTAAAAAGAATTCTGAAATAAACAGGTCATGTAAAAAATGTAAATATTGGGATGGTAACTCAGATCATTATCTTGCAATGTGTAAACATCCTGGAATAAAAAACTTTACTACTGGATTGTTTGCAAAAAAATTTGATAGATGCTTTGAAAATAGATTACGTGATTATAAATCCCCAAGTTATGCATGTGGACTTGATGGTAACTGGTTTGAACCGATAGAGGAAAATGATAATGAAACTTGAACAAAATGAATTCCTCAAAGATGTAAAAAACCATCAAATAGAGATTATTCGTGATAATGGTAATAACAGACATATAAGGTTTAAACAACCAAATACTAATAATATGTATTTTGATCTTGTCACCTGGGATGGATATCTAGTTTTCACAGGAGACATGGGAAGCTATATGTTCACTCGTGTCAGAGATATGTTTTCCTTCTTTAGATCAGATCTATCAGAGACTGATGATAGACTTCTTATTGATAGAAGGTATTGGGGTGAAAAATGTGTTGCTGTTGATAAAAACTCTCCAATAGAAGTCTATAGTCAAGAAAAATTTAAGAATGCAATAAATGAATATCTTGATAGTGTGAATGCTTCTCAAGAAATTCGGGATAGAGTTTATGATGATGTTATCTCACAATCCGATGATAACGAGTATTTTGCCATGCAAGCTGCAATAGATTTTGAACATGATGGTTTTATGTTTCATGATTTTTGGGAAACTAATGTTTATGAGTATAGCTATATGTTTACATGGTGTTGCTATGCTATTGTATGGGGAATCAGAGAATATGATAAAACCGTTCAAAATCACGTACTTAGCGTAAGTCATTGATTTGATTGAATTTTATTTTGTTGCAAATATTAAGAATTCCTGTAGAATACTCAATATAATCGATATGGAGAAAATCATGAGCAAGCGGTTTGGTGGAAAGATTCTAGTCCATACTCGTAAGGATGTAGAGGGTTCGTTCAAACAAAACTCTTGGGATGATTCTTGGCAAGTCTCTTATGATATTCAGTTCGATGGTGAAATCACTCCGGAGATTGCCTCTTCCATTTTGGAAATTGCACGAAACAACCGTAAGAAGCTTAAGTTGCAGGAACGGGAATCGAGTTGGGGTGCGCTGCGTTGGTCTAATGCCGATGTTATCTCACACGTCGATTGTGTCAATAAGAAACTGATCGTCAATTGCTCTTGTAACCTGTGTGATTGATATGAGTGTCATTAATACTACCAATTTTCCCCATGGATTGGTGAGTCTAGATAATGATGAATTGTCTAGAATAAAAGAAGAGTTATTGTTGTTTGTAAAGAATATTGACAAAGAGTTAAGCTCTCGCCAAGATGGTAAAAATTATTCATATGGATTTAAGGTGCCTACCGGTGGTTATTTAGTATATGAGAGCTTACCAGAAGCTTATGATGCTGCCCTGAGATTTTATAATGGTGATGAATCTGCCTATTATAAGGTCCACAAGATTTTTATCTGAGATAATATTATGAAACTTTTGACTGCTGAAATTATCAAGTCTCTTGAAAAGAATCCGTTTGGATCGCAAGAGAGCAACGATAACCCCAAGATTCTTGTGAAGTTTTTCACTCCCTGGTCTAATTGGACTTGGTTCGTTACCGAGGGCGAAAAGCAGGAAGATGGCGATTGGCTATTTTTCGGAATGGTCCATGGTCACGAACGAGAAATGGGATATTTTCTTCTTTCGGAACTTCAAGAAGTGAAAGGTCCGTTTGGTTTGAAGATCGAACGTGATATGCACTTTAGCGGGAATCTCAAAGATGTTGCATAGTCTATTTGATTTTTTTGTTGGGATGTTTGCTGTTCTAATAGCTTATGTTGTCGCAGCTTTATTCCCGGTAGAAAATACCGAAGTAAATATACTGCAAGAAAGAATTCTTATTCTTTTCCTTGCGGTTACATTTGGTCTTTGCACAATGTTAATTGGAAAGCATATTTAAATGCTCAATGAAGAACAAAAAGAATTAGCTGAATACTTTCACGCTAGATTGATGTTAATCAAAAGTGGTGAAAGTGAAGAAACAACTGAAAACTGGTGTGTGTCTCTTGCTACAACTGTAGAATCTCTTTACAATGAAAACCAGGATGGTTTTGACTGGATTGAATTTTATCAGGTTGCCGGGGATTATCATAAGTTAACAGAGTAATATAAATGAAGATCTGGCTAGATGATATAAGACCGCCTCCTGATGATTCTTGGGTTTGGGTTGTTTCTGCCCGAGGCGCAATTGCTCAACTTTTGCTATCTGAGGTAGACGATGATCCTGTAGAATTGATATCTTTTGATCATGATCTAGGATCTTCCGGGACTTCCATGAAAGTCGCGGAGTATATCGAAAAGAGGGCGTTTGAACGCGCTATAAAGCCGCCGCGCTGGCGAATCCATTCGGCTAACCCGGTAGGAAGGGCTAACCTAAAAGCCGCCCTGGAGCGTTCTGAGAGGCTTTACGATGACCAAAAGAAAGGCTAATAGAATCAGTGACTTACGTAACTCATTGATTTTTGTTACTATTTAAGTTTGTGTTATTCTGATTCTTTTGCTATTATATCAACCATGGAAAAGATGTTCTGTAACGGTTACGTGCTAACCGGTGGATTTCGCGGAATGCTCTGTCAGAGTGAAGCGGTTTTCCGTGACGAGTTTGGTGGCGTCTGGTGCCGAGAATGTTATACGGCACTTATGTCGCATGGTGAAAAAGTCTTCACTATTGCAAAAGAAGATCTTAACAAATTAATGGAGTGTGCATAATGCGTAAGCAATACGATGAACGGCATGGCGGACCCTATGATCGGGGATCGGCTGATTCTTACTATCGACGTGGCAAACTTCCGCATTATTATAAGGGAGCTACTTATACCTCTGAACGAGTTGATGAAGCTTATATGACTCCCGAAGAAATTGAAGCATATAATGCTGGCTTTGACGACAATGAAGATAGGGGTACTTTTAAAGATTATGGTTAATAAGGAGTTTTAATATGGATCCGTTTGGTTTAGCTTTTGGTTTTATTAGTGGTTTTTTTGTTCTAGCATTAATTCTTATCTGTGCCGTAGGCTGGATAATGAATGTCGTGAAGTTAATTCAACTGTGTCAAAAAGACTTTAGATGGCAGATGGGAATTTTCCGTATCATCGGAATTTTCGTGTTTCCTGTCGGTGTTATTGCTGGTTTTTTCTCTAACTGAGATTTTGTTTTATGAATACGTTTCAAGATTTGCATTCCGGTGATCGGGTTGCATTCTGGTATCGTTCCGGTATGAAAAAGCCGGTGAAGATGGTTCGAAAAGTGTTGCCGATGCTTGTATTTGAAAATCATGTGCAGGTGGATATAAAGCCTTTTGGCTATACTGTAGATAAATCGAATTTCATAAGGAAACTCTAATGGGATATTATTCTGACGTTGATATCGATCTTCGTGAAGATATTGGACGTGATTTTACGTTGAATCAACTTTATTCGAAGTATTCGATGTTGGATGAAGATACGATCAAGAAAGTCTACGTTGAAGAACGGGACACTATGATTCTTGAAGCTTCTAAGAATGGAGATTAGACATGTTTGTTTTATACGATCCTGATACAATGTATATTTATAGTAAACGCGCCTCTAAAAGAGGCGCTGCTATTTCTATGGCAGCATTAAAAAAGAATAAGAAAAATGTTGTTATTGGAAGCGAAGAAGAGTATAATAAATATAATATATTGGTTCCTGTTGTGAGCATTGGATCTGGTAAGACCGTAATGATTCCAAGATCAGATGTTGGAACTTGTTGTGATCCTTCTATGGACATTTATTGGAGTATGTAATTTATGCTAGTTATTTGTAATGATCATTGTGATATGCTTCACAGAGGTTTGGATCTCGTAGGTATAGATCATCTACATGCACCAAGTTTTGAAAAACTTGGTGCCTTTGTAAATGAAAGGATTGTCATCAATCCTATTGAGGTAGATTCTATATCACTTAACGTTCCTGATGAACTGTTCGATTCTTTTCATTTAGCACGTTTCAATATCATGAGAGATTTCACAAACGTATTTGGTTATAGTGTTCTTTTGGAACAAGACATATATTGTCCTCTTTGTGTTTTAAAACAACAATATGAACTTCATCTTAAACCAGAAGGTTGTGGTAATCCGGAATGTAAGGTTACTATTGGTGAAACCGAAGCTCCATGGGATGTTAATGTAATTGCAAAGACTGGAAATGAGCTTTTTCAGGAAGCTATTAAAAGAAAACTTATAAACCTTAATTAAAAGGATAAGAATGGAAAATTCAAAAGATTATTTTTCATTGGAGTTATTATCAAACCCAAACCCAAAATACCTAAAGACTTATAAGAACTTCGATCCCGAAAAGGATCAAGTTTTATATTCTGGTCTCTATTGGGATGAAAAAGAAATACAAGCGGCTATTAAAAGTCTGCTATCTGGAAAGTGGATAACTACTGGTGAAAAAGTAGCAACATTTCAGAATCGTTTTTCCAAGATGTTTGGTGTTAATCATTCTCATATGGTTAACTCTGGAAGTTCTGCCAATCTAGTTTTAATAGCTTCTCTTAAGAAAAGATTCAAGTGGAAAGATGGTGACGAGATTCTAGTCAGCCCGGTTGGGTTTCCAACCACGATTGCTCCAATTGTCCAGAATGGAATGGTTCCGGTTTTTGTAGATACAGAATGGGAAACACTAAATTTTAATCTGGATTCTCTTTCTAGAAAAATAACAGATAAGACTGTTGGAATTTTCGTAAGTCCTGTATTGGGTAATCCACCAGATTTAGATAGAATACTTGCAATAAGTCAAGCACATGATTTGTGTGTTATAGGTGACAATTGCGATTCTTTGGGAAGTAAATGGAAGAATGAATGGATCCATAATTATTATTATGGATGGTCCACAAGCTTCTATCCTGCACACCATATCTCTACTGGTGAAGGTGGAATGGTCTGTAGCAACGATGAAGAATTAATAGATATTGCTAGATCCATATCCTGGTGGGGTAGGGATTGTCATTGTGTCGGTGCATCTAACCTTTCTCAGTGTGGAACGTGTGGTAACAGATTCGATTATTGGTTAGGTATTGAAAATGGAATAATGGATCATAAGTATCTATTTTCCAATATGGGATATAATCTAAAACCATTAGATCTTCAAGGTGCAATCGGTATTGAACAATTGAAGAAGTTTCCTGAGATTGAAGTTTTGAGAAGAAAGAACTTTTTCAGAATGTATGATCTTATCATGAAATATATTGATGGTGTTAGAATAGCCGATGTTGTAGCGTATTCTGATCCATGCTGGTTTGGTGTTCCTCTTATCTGCAAAGACAACAATCACAAAACAAAATTAGTGAACTTCTTAGAATCCAATAGAATTCAAACGAGAAATTACTTTGCTGGAAACATTCTTCTGCACCCTGGATATAAGCATTTAGATGATGCTAACAATTATCCAAATGCCAATGAGGTATGGAATAAAGTATTTTTCTTAGGTTGTCATCCAGCTTACAACGATTCAGTTTTCGATTATATAGAGAGTGTATTTAAGAAATGGAATTAAGTCTGTATGGAAGTAGTGGCTTTGTCGGCTCTGTATTTAAAGACTATTTTTTGAATAGTAATTCAGAGAATAGAATATACATTGTTGATAGGAGTTCCTTAGAACCAATAATCAGCAGAAGATTTAATAGAGAAGCATTTAAAAATGATGTTTTGTATATGATAAGCACTGTTGATAATTACAATGTTCATACCGATCCAACATTGGACGTTCGTACGAATTTACTACTATTGACTCAATTACTTGAGTTTTGGAAAGAGAGTAGAACAACATTCAATTTTGTTTCTAGTTGGTTTGTATATGGGAATAACAACAACCCTCTTTCTAAAGAAACCGATTACTGTAATCCGAATGGTTTTTACAGTATCACCAAAAGATGTGCGGAGCAATTGATTATATCATATGCCGAAACATATGGTTTAGAATATCGTATACTTAGACTTGCAAACGTCATAGGTCCAAATGCTCCTTTTTCTGAGAAAAAGAACGCTCTACAATATCTTGCAAATAGAATAGAGAACAATGAACCTATAGATCTGTACGAAGGTGGAAACTTTTGTAGAAATTATATAGATGTAGAAGACTGTGCTAGAGCCATAGATATAGTATTGAGTAATGGTGTTAAAAACACAATATATAATATTGGTGCCTATAATGTCATTTTCAAATATCTAATAGATATGATTATGGAATTTACTGGATCAAAAAGTGATATAAGATTTATTGAGCAAAAAGACTTTCATAAAAAGGTTCAAACATTAGACTTTATGATGAACACATCGAAGCTCTATTTACTCGGTTTTGAACCTAAATACACTATACAAGATATGATGTATAGAATTCTAAATGTTCCATATTGGGAGATATAGTATGTCGGATGAAAATAAGAAGTTAGAAATAACATTTGCCCCAGGTGCATTTGATTGGTTTGATGGAACTCAAGAAGAGTTAGATGCTCTTATTGAAGAAGTGAAGAAAGTTTTTGAAGACGGAAGTTATCTAGATAATTCGATACCTCTTACTGACGAAGAATATGAGGATTTCATGAAAAATCATCAACCAAAAAAGTCCCTAAACTAAGCTTATGGAAGCTTCAGAATTCACACCAAGTAATTCTTATAAACAGAATGATGATGTTTGGGTACTTGGTGTGAATATTCCGGAATATGGAATATTTGGTGATACACCGGCAGTCATTATAACTAACGTAAACTCGACATGTACATTGAAATTCTCTCCGCGTGAAATTATCTATCTTTCAAGATTTATTCTAAGTAGAACTCCCGTCTATTTGATTATGTTTACTTTACCCACCAAAGAAAATGGTTTCTATAAAAAATTAACGTTGATAGTTCCTGAGACAAAGTTGAAGCCTAGAAGCAAAGAGTATGATGGCAATGAGATTGTTTCTTGGAATTCCCTAAAAGATATATTTCTACCAACAAGCTTTAATAATAAGTAAAATTCCCATTGATTATTAATTTTAATTGTATTAGAATATTCATATGACGTTTAAAAAAGAGTCCAAACGTTGCTATAAATGCAACACAAAATTAAAGCATTATGCTGGGGTTGGAGATTTCTGCCCTAATACTAAATGTGATGCAATTGATAATGTCAATGGTTTTGATGATAGTTTTGTTTCTAGATTTAAGAATAAAGGAGAAGAATTGGTAAGGTTAATTAAGCAAGCTTTTAATATTGCAGTAACAGTTGTTTTATCTTTCTTGTTTATAGTTGGAATATTAGCATTCTGTTATTGTCTGTTTGTTATCTACATTGAGATTATATCTCAGTTCTTTAGAATCGTTTGATTTGATTTTTATATTATTTTTTTATTATTAATAAGGTGAGTTGAAATGAAATTTAAGCATGTTGTGCTTTGTAGTATGATTGCGTTGGCTTGTAATCAGGCTTACGCCAAAGATTGTGGAACTTGGCATCCTGGTGATGATCATTCTAGTGCTGATGATTGTAAGGGAAATCCTTCTCCACAACCTGGAAATGGAAAGACTGGAAACTCAGTAACCAATAGCAACAGTAATCGAAATACCAATAACATTGGTGTGGTTTCTAGTTCTATTGCTGCATCTTTGAGTAATTCCAATTCTACTGCCAAGAGTAATGCTAGCAGTAATGCAAATAGCAGTTCGAATGCAACAGGTGGAAATGCTTCATCTTCGTTGAATTCTAGCGTGACAGCAAATGGTGGAAATTCGAATGCCAGCAATGCTGGAAACAATCAAACTTCCAACTATACCAACATTAACGAAAGATCTGCACCTTCTATCAGTCAAGGTAGTTTTGCAATTCAGGGTTGTTCTGTTGCTGGAAATGTTGGTGGTTCCAATGTTCATGGATCAGTCTTTCTAGGGATTGGTTTTACACCTAGAGAGTGTTATAATTTTGAGTTGGCACAAGCATATCAGGCTATCGGATATAATTACCAAGCTTGTGTGATTCTAAATTCTACAAAGACTATGCGAAGACTACATAAAGAAATGAATGTACCTCTTGCAGACTGTAATGTGTATAAGGTGCATCAAGTTGTTGTTAACGTATATACCGAAAATCAGGTAAAGGCAATTGTAAGAAAAGCATTACAGAAATAAGGGAGGAAATATGTTTTATTTTGTTGCATTAGTTGTTTTTGGGATTTCTATCTACGCATTAAGTAAGTGGGGTTAATATGTTCAGAACATTTGTTATTGTTGGTGCTTTGATGGTTCTTGGTGGTTGCACAAATTCTGATATTGCACAAATCGAATCAATAGGAAGTCCTGGTCATATTACCTGTTATTCTGGTGGGAAGGTAATATATGATGGTGAATCAACCGGAAAGATCTCAACAGAGAATGGATCTGATGGTTGGTACTTTCAGGAACAGGGAACAGACAAGCTAATTCGTGTCAGTGGTCAGTGTGTGATTAAAAACTAACTCTGAGCCAACCAGAAGGTATTAGAGACGAGGGGAAGCATAGTCTTCCCCTTTTTATTGCCTAAAACAAAAGCCGCTCTAAAGGCTTCCTGTGCGGTTATATGGAATGCCTTAATTCTAGGTTTTGCTGCAATGCAATTTCTAGGTTATTTTGTTGAGTTGAAAAAATATCCTTCAAAAAACTTGACAATTAAGAAAATTGACATTACAATTCATGTGTCAGCGGCGCAGAATATACTAAGATCTAACTAAATGGATGTTATTAAGAAATAATAAATAGAAAATAACCTTCCAATGGAACACCAATTTATGAAATCATTAAAACAGTTGAAAACTATGATCAAGCCTAGGAAAGCACCTATTGTTGGATTTGCTTCTATTCACAAAAATGATGATAGTGATAAGTTACTACCTAAAGCAATTAAAACCATTATAGGTTTTGCTTCTATTCACAAAAACGATGATAGTGACAAACAGTTAAAAGAAGAAAAAGAATTGGAAGATGAAAAGTCTGAACTTGGTAGTCAAAATCCTTATGTAGCTAAAGTAAAGGATAAGGTTATTAACTATGATGCTAATAGAGGTCCGGAGAATCCGGATTTGGATACAGATGAAGATACCAAACATCTTAAACATCATCTAGATTTAAATAAAAAACATGTGTCAAAACACGGTAAAATGAAGGCTCCTTTACAATTATATACATATACTAGTAGTGGATTGAATAAACATTTGATTCGAAAGTTTAAAGGAGAGAAACTAAAAGATAATACAGTTGATGATAAAACCTATGGAGATAGGGATAAAGTAATTCATAAAGAGTTGATTAAAAAAGAAGGTAATTTGAAACATTCTTTGGTTGTTCATTCTGGTGTTGGTGAAGAAATGGCTAAACATCTTATGTCATCTAGAAAGGGTGATATCGTGCATACACCGGCATATACTAGTACTTCTGTGGATCCTCATATCGCACATAATTTTGTACACAATACCGCAAATGCTCATATTATGCATTTTCATTTACCGAAAGGTCATGTTGGATCCAGATATGTAGAAAATATTACCGCTGCTAGTGGTGAACATGAGGTTGTTTTGAATAGAGGAACTAATTGGAAAAAAGTTGGTTATCATAAATCGGAGTATAAAAGAGATCTTCATAGTAAATTTACGGTTCATAATCATCACTTTGTTCCAGTAGGAAAATAATAACATGTTAAGTTTTAAAGCATTTCTTAGAGAGTCAGAAAAGAAGAAACAAGAAGATAATGATAAGAACGTGAGAGTTGGATTTGCTTCTATTCACAAGTCTGATCATGAAGTAGATAAACTACTTCCTAATGGTTTAAACCAACCAAAAGAAGAGAACATAGTCGGTAATACCGTTAATGAGGATAAACATGTACATGCATTTGAACATGCTGTAAATTCTCGTATAGAAGAAGAAAAACCGATAAAAACCAATTACCACTCTGCTGATACCATAGGTCATCACAATTTAGCGCCGGATGCTATAAAGTCTGATAGTCATATTGATAAACATTATGTAGATACTATAAGAAGTAGATTGAAACCATTCTATCATCATATTGATATCAATAATAAAGTTGAAAAACATTATGATCTTAGTGGAAAACGTGTTAATTATGGTACTAATTATGGTGGTCGTTCTGATAAAAGTCCTTTGGTAAGATATACTGCAAATAGTAAGGCTCTTAATAGGCATCTTATCAAAAAACATACTGATAGTGATTATGCTAATTATCATCATGGAGTTATTAAAACAAAGAAAGCTTCAGAACTTCCAGATGATAATCCTCATGCACAGCAGTTTAATAAAATCGAGGAAAGACATTATCATCGAACTCTAGCTCGTCATGATAAAGAAATTCATTCGTTATTAAATAGAAAATATAATAAACTAGCACATTCTGCCATCGTGCATTCAGGTGTTGGTGAGAATATGACTAAAGTGTTACATCATACACGTAACGGTGATGTGATTCATATGCCAGCTTATACCAGCACTTCATTGGTACACAAGACAGCCTATGATTTTGGTCATCATGAATATGATCCAGAAAAGGTAACTAGAAACGAAAAAGGAAATGTAATTAAAGTCGAAAACGGACATGTGACACATATGATGCACTTTCATTTACCGAAAGGTTATACAAGAGCAAGATATGTAGATAACATTTCTAAAAATGATGGTGAGCATGAGGTTGTTCTAGATAAAGATCAGAAGTTTAGAAAGGTGCATGAGCATACAACGGTTAACAGGAACACGCGACATTATACAGACGTTGAACCTATAGAACACCATACAGATACTAAGATAGTACACCATCATTTTGTTCCTGTTGAATAACTATAACAAAATCAATCACTTAGCGTAAGTCATTGATTTGATTAAAGTTTCAAAGCTTGTGGTTTGAAAGAATTCCTGTATAATAGTCCTCGTTGAATGAGAAAACATTCAAGGTTTCAAAGAATCAATTTAGGAGTTAATATATTATGGCTAATGTGAATCCCGAAATGCAGAAGTTGAAGGCTGATCTGGCTTCGATTCGTGCGGAGGCGGCTCGTTTGCGAGCAGTGAAGAAACAGGCTTCCGATAATCTTGCGGTTCTTCGCACTGGTATCGATGCTATCAAGAACAAGATGGGTGCGATGCGTTTGGCGCGAAAGAATGCGGTCAAGCAGAATCGTGATGCTCGTCTCGCGAAGGCTGAAGCTCGCGCGAAGAAGGCTCAGGAGCGTTTGGACGATTTGCGTCGTCGTGCTAATTCGCCTCGTGCGGTGAAGCGTCGTCAGCGTAAGGCTGGTCCTGTGACTCAGGTTGATGCCAAGGCTTTCGAAGCTTCGCGTAACTCCGAAGCTGCGTAAAAAGGCAGACCCGAAGTTTCCCGATTCTTCTAAAAAATCGGATTTTTATTTCTATTGAATAGATGGAATTATCATGAGTACTAATCGCCGTCCTTTGTACGAGATTGCTACGGAAATTTCTTTGAATTGGAAGAAACCGTATTTTGGTGCAGTTCCTTATCTAGAAGCAATGTCAACTCTTACCAGTATCAATGATAATTATATTCTTGATAGCGGTCGGAGCATTGTTGCTTACTTTTTGGCGAATGCTACTAGCTGGCGTGGCGACGTTGCCCGCCGAGTGAAGCAAGAACTTAAAGATATGCTTAAGGGATGAAATCATGTTTACTTTTTTTGGTTGCTGGTTTTTGTTGGCTGTTGTTGTTGCACTTCTTTTCGGTCGTTTCTGCACTTTTAGTGATAATTGAAAATGAAAAATAAACCAAATAAACCAATGCAAGCTTATAGCAGCTACTTGGTGCTAGATCCTGAGACCATTACCAGGAAGGCTAATGATGCTGCTGCTTCGATTCTAAGATTGAAGAAGAGACTTCATTTTTCACATCTTGTAGTTAGTGGTTATAGCGGTTCATTGTTTGGTGGAATTGTATCATCGCTAACCCACATTCCATTAGTTGTTGTTAGAAAAGAGGCGGCAGGTGGTAGTCACCACGGATCACAGGTTGAGGCAACTCCCAATGATCTGATCAAGTCTTATTTGATTCTGGATGACTTTATCGCTAGCGGCGACACGGTTAGAAGAATCTATTTGACAATAGTTGATTATTGTGCAAGATTGGATTTTAAAGCACCAAAAATCAAGGGTGTGTTTCTATATAACTCTGAGAAATTTTTAACCAAAACAGTTGTTTTGTATTACGATGAAGATCGTAATCCAGTAACTTGTATGTGTTATTCTTAATATTAATATTGGAGAACAAATAATGGGTACGCGAAACTTGACGATGGTATACCTTGATGGTGAATATAAGGTGGCAAAGTATTGCCAATGGGACGGTTATCCATCTGGACAAGGTTTGGAAATTCTTAACTTTCTACGTTCACTAGTTCATCTTGAAAACGTGGAAGAGTTTAAGAATCGACTCAATAAGCTTCCGGCTTTTGATTACAAAAAGGCTGACCAAGTATGGAATGATGCTGGTGCTGATGATAGTGGGTTGGTATCTTTTGATATTTCCCATAAAGTAAGAGAGAGTCATCCAGAAATACATAGGGATACTGGTGCGCCCATTTTGGGTCTTATCCTTAATAACAAAATTGGTGAACAAGGAATTCCTTTTGATCTTAATTTTGCTGGAGATTCTTTATTCTGTGAATGGGGATATGTTGTGGACTTGGATAAGAACACATTCGAAGTGTTTGAGGGGGGTGTTGAAGAACCTTTGACTGAGGATGATCGATTTCATAATATTCCAGTAACTTCAGATAATAAAGGATATTATCAGATCAAGCTTGTTAAGAGTTATGATCTGAATAATCTTCCAACAGATGAAGAGTTTCTAAATGATCTTGAACCACAACAAGAAGATGAAGAATAATCATGGGTTGTGATATCCATATGTATGTCGAGTATCGACCAAACAAAACTTGGGGTTCTGATAGTTGGCAGTCGTTTAATGATAGAATAAATCCAGGAAGAGATTATCATTTGTTTGGTTTACTGGCAGGTGTCCGAGGCGGTACCGCTATTATTGAACCGAGAGGACTTCCTTCCGATCTTGGATACTACTCAAAAGCAGATAACTATTTGTATATTAGCGATGACATTGACGGTTGTGCTACATTAGAAAAAGCAAAACTGTGGAATAAAGAATATGGATGTAAGATTATCGATGATGCTCAGGGTAAGCCTTTTAAGGTAGAACATCCAGACTGGCATAGCCATTCTTGGTTGACTCTTGAAGAGTTTGAGAATGTTCTGACGACGGCAGAAAAGAACGATGAATATGGAGTTGATATACAATATTGGGCACTTCTGGATGCTATGAAGAGACTAGCAACAGTTGGTGATGTTAGGGTTGTTTTTTGGTTTGACAATTAAGAGTGTATGTAAATGAAAGCTATTAATTCTGTTTTGTTTTTTCTGATCGTTTATCTATCAGTGATGTTGGTAACGAGTATCATAATGGCTATTCCGGTTCTTTGGTTATGGAACTTTCTAATGCCTGACTTGTTTAAGCTTCCCGCGATTACTTTCATGCAAGCTTGGGCTTTGTCTTTACTGTGTGCGTTCCTTTTCAAGTCGGCTCCATCAACTCAGACTGAGACTAAATAAACTTATGGAAATTAGAATCAATCCATTGTTTAATAGGAATACTGAATACGAAGATCCTTATACTGTTGCCAGAAAGAAAGCGGAAGATTATCTTCGTTCCAGGAATATTCTAAGCATAAAGCCGGTCTATAAGCTTGAGGGATCTGATGAAACATCAAATAAACATTCGAAGCAGACAGCAAGAAACTAAGAATCCATTTGAAGAGTTCATCTTTGTAAGTAATGATAACGAAGACTATTATGACTTTCTATACAAATCTCTAATGGAGTTAGATAATAAAAACTATGAGTGTAGACTCCCGTATAAAATAGAAAAAGTATAAATAAATCAAAAAGGGATTTTTTTCAAACCCACCGAAAGGTGGGTTTTCTTTTTGTATTTTTAAAATTTAACCGAAAACTTATAATTCCTAAATAGATTATAATGCTTTATTCTCTCCCAATATTAG
>JAEHJW020004822.1_pt1 | contig 34031 bp, 56 predicted proteins | sample 9271431 | NCBI WGS metagenome assembly JAEHJW02 | reverse complement strand
AAATCGACGGGGAGGCGAAGCGCATCACCGCGGCGCTCCTCGAGATCGAGACGCCTATCGACGAGCAGATCCGCGCGGAGGAAGCGCGACGCGAGACCGAGCGCAAGGCCAAAGAAGAGGCCGAGCGAGCGCGCGTGCAGGGCATCCTGAGTCGCATCGCCAAGCTGCAATCGCTGCCCGAGGTATACACGTCAGCGCTAGCGCCTGCGCGCATCGCCGAAGTGATCGCGCAGATCGAGGGCGGTCTCTCGGCTGACTACGGCGAGTACGCGGACCAGGCCGAGGCGCTCCGCCAAGCCGCGCTCGTTGCGCTGCGTCGTGCCCACGTAGACGCGATGGAGCGCGAGGACCGCGAGCGGGCAGCCGAGGCTGAGCGGCAGGCGAAAGCGGCGCAGGCAGCCAAGGAGGCCGCTGAGCGTGAGGCGGCAGCGAAGGCGGCGCGCGAGGCTGAGGAAGCGCGGTTGCGCGCTGAGCGGGAGAAGTTTGAGGCTGAGCAGGCCGAGGCGCGGCGCAGGCAGGAGGCTGAGCAAGCGCGGATGCAGGCGGAACGCGCCGCAGAAGCTGCTCGCGTCGAACGCAATGAGATGGCGCTGCAGGAAATCCAGGCAATTCAGCATCAGCTCGTCATTGCAGAGGTAGGCCGTGCGCCGTACTGCAAGGGCGGCGACTTGGAGAGCATTGACTACGCTATCGACGGCACCGAGAAGTGGGAACTGACGGAGGATCGGTTCGGCGCCTTGTTCGGTGCAGCCGTTAAGGTGCGCGAAACCACCTTGGAGCGGCTTCGGCAGTGCCGGTCGGAATTTATCGCCAACCAAGAGGCCGATGCGAACCTTGCGGCTCAGCGATCCGAGCTCGAACGCGCCGCACGGGAACAGGCCGAGCGCCAGGCCGAAATCGAGCGCAGGGAGCGAGAGGCGCGCGAGGCCGAGGAAGCACGCAAGGCTGCGGTCCAGGCTGAAATGGACCGCAAGGCAGCCGAGGCCGCGCGGCAGCGGGCCGAGCAAGAGCGCCGGGCCGAACTTCGCCGACAGGTGCAGTCACTGACGGCGGAAAGCATCGTGCGGTGGATCGCGTCCGAGTTTGGCGCTGAGCCGAGCGACGTCGCCGGCCGCCTCGCCGAAATTCCCCATGCGGACTGGCTGGCGCTGACGCATCAGGAGGCGGCGGCGTGAGCGGCTACAAACAGACGAGGCCGATCAATCGGCAGTGCGAGCACCACTCGCAGTGCGTGCGGGACGCCACCATAGGCACCTACGCCTGGGTGACGGGCGAGACGCGCGTGAATCTGGACAGGCCGGTGCGCGTGTTCTGCGGGCAGCACAAGCCGAACCTGACGCACAATCAGACTCTACGAAATGTGAGGTTACGAACATGACCGCCCCCACCCTCGGCGCGGAGCCTGCGTATCCGCCACCGAGCGCGTTCCCGGCGCATCCCGGTCTCACCAAGCGCGAGCTGCTCTCTGCCATGGCGATGCAGGGGCTGCTGGCGAATACAGAGAACGGCTACAGCTCAATAAACATGCTTGTGCACGATGCAACGGTCTACGCCGACGCCCTGCTCGCGGAGTTACAGAAATGAGCATCACCAGCTGGATCGATATCGTTCGCTATTCTCGGCGCCCCAATGAGCCACGCACGGTTTCAGTGGATGAGGCTAGCGCCGAAGAGTGGGCCATCGTGTTTGCGAATGGGACAACGCAGCGCAGCTTTACGTCGAAGGCCGAGGCGCTCTCTGCCTGGACCAGTGTCGAGCGCCCTTCCGATGCGTACGGATATCTCGTAAGAATCTGCGCTAGTGTCACGCAGGAAGGTGTACTTTACGCGACGCAGGCGGTTCGAGACGCGGAGCCGGCAAAGTGAGCGCGCAGACAGAAGACGCGGGCTGCTCCCACTACAAACTCTATGTGACGGACTCGACGATGCGAACCGAACCACTGCCGTGCCCGTTCTGCGAACGCGACCGCCTCCGCGCGCTCAACGCGGAGCTGCTGGCGGCGGTGGAGAGGGCGGCGGGAGAGTGCGGAGTTTGTTCCGGTACTGGCCGTTACGAATGCACTGAACGTAATCCAGCGACTACGCTTGAGCCTGAAAGGACGCAATGTCCTAGGTGCGCCGACCTGCGCGCACTGATTGCGCGGGCGAAGGGGGAGTAAATGGCCGGTATCGATAAAATCTACGGCACCGCGACGCAGTGGGTAGAGTCACATTCGGTCATTCAGGAGAATCACGTCATGCACGCACTCGAATTCTGGTGGACGCACCTTACCTGGTCGCAAGCGGCGCTCGTCGTCGCCATTGCCGTCGTCGTCTACTGCGCGGCATTCCTCACGGCCACCGCGCGGTTTCCGTGGAACGAGCCGCGCCGATGAGCGAGTCAAACTTCGACCGCCGCTCACTGGCCGAGCTGTTCGTCGCGCGGTTCCAGCGCATCGTCACGGCGCCTGTTCCGATGCTGGTGACGCGCGGCCCACGGCCGACTCTCTGGCGCTGGCTGAATCGCCGCCGCGTCTACACGCTCACGATTGCCCCTCAGCGCCGAGATTGCCGCACGCTGGAGCATCAGCGGCGCGGAGACGCGATCACCGAGCGCGTGTCATTCTGGCGCGTCCGGCAGGCATGGATATGCAAGGGCCTGACCGATGGCGACGGACGCCTGCACGCATCGAAGTTTTTGCCGCCCGAGAAGCCGAAGCGCACGGCGCGCGTTCTCAATCTGCCGCGGGCCGGAGGGTAATTTCATGGTCGATGAGCGAAGCAATTCAAACGCACAGGTGGGCATCGTGAGAACGCCAAATCATATCCGCGTCTGGAAGTGGGAAGATGCGCCCGAGGAGCTAAAAGCCTTAAGCCAGCATGGTGGCGATGAGGACTGGGTTGCGCTCATCCCTCCAAAGCTCGCTGATCAGTATATAGGCTGGATGGAAAGCGGCGGTCCATTCGGGTGCTGTCATGTAAGCGAACATACACATCCAGAACTTCCTGGATACGAAGTACGCATTGGAGCTCACGCATGAATAGTCCGTTGTCGGAGAGGAAGGATAGCATTTGCCCCGCGTGCGGGCATGGGCTGAACTCGCATTTCCGCGATGTGACTGGCATAGCGCGGTGCACAGTCGTGCACAGCGGCGTCACTGATCGCGGGATTATCGGCATCCCCTGGTCAGAAGGCTGTCCATGCGCTGACTTTGTGATGCCACCGAAACCTCCGAGCGCTCGGGATTTAGACATCTTGGAGCGCAGCGAACGTTTGAGAGAAATCGTGCGCGAGGCGCATGCGCGAATGAAGCATTCAACAAATGAGGAATCCTAGAATGGGTACGTTCAGAGTCGAGATTCAAGGTGTCGGTGGTCACGGATGCCAGCGAGAAGTCAAAAGCGGCCAGAAAGTCGAGGGATGCGGACAGCCTGGATGCCCAGACTGCATGGCGCGTGCTTTCGTCAAGCAACTTTCAGATGCGGGCATGATGGGCACCTACGCTACCGAAGACCCCGGCTCGCTTGTCTATGCCAAGTTCATTCATTGGCCATACGGATACGGGACAGTGACAGATGATCTTTTGACCGGGATACGCAATGGCGACTTCTGACGCGCTCACTACTGAAGAGATGAACAACTCCTCCAAGTACCAAGTTGGCGCATGCTCCTGTTCAAAATGCGCGAGTGCGTGCCGACGTCCTGGGTGGTTCTTGCCTTCTCAAATCGCACCCCTAGCAAAAGCACTTGGACTTACGGTTCAGGAATTGTTTGACAAGCACCTTGCAGTCGATTGGTGGGTGGATTCTCCGGATGTGTTTGTACTCGCGCCTCGATTGAAGGGGGAAAAGGGTGGTGAAATGTACCCTCCCAATCCGGAGGGCGGTTGCCATTGGTTCAAGAATGGCAAGTGCGCCATTCACTCAGAGGGGAAACCCTATGAGTGCCAACAGCTGGGCCATGGTTCTGGCGACGAAATGATTCATGCTGAGCATTCCAAGGTGGCCGATGCATGGCGAGCCAAGAAGCATCAGCGAATGATCGAAAGATTGTTGGGCGAACCCCCCGAGACGCCGCAAGAGGAAGGCTTTGGGTTTGGCTTCGACTTTCTTATGAGGAGCATGCTCGGTGGATAACCTCACTGAAGATGACCGAGTCGATCCAGTGCTCTGCTACGTCAGAGGGTGCTGGGTGTGGACTGGTCCCTATTTTCGTGCCAGAAAATCTCCCGGCAATCGATATGGCTACATCAGCATCTATTTCCCAGAAACTCAGAAGTCCAAGACTATCTCCGTTCATAAAGCCATGTGGCTAGCAACTAAAGGCAAACCATCTAAAGGCATGTGCATTTGCCATACCTGCGATAACCCATTGTGCTGCAATCCAGATCATCTGTGGCTCGGCACTCAGAGAGAAAATTTGCACGATATGGTCGTGAAGGGGCGCCACAATTACAAGGATAAGCCCTACTGCAAACGTGGCCATCCTTTGTCCGGGGATAACGTGCGGATCGACAAACAGGTCAATGGGATAGGTATACGACGCACATGTCTTGAATGCGAACGCATGCGAACCCAAAGCCCGAAGTACAAAGCAAAAGCTGTCGAGCGGCAAAGACAACGGCGCGAAGCAATGCGGAAGGTGGCGGCATGAGCAAAGTTAACCTGACCGACGTATTAGAACAGGCATTCGATGATCTTGGGTACAACGACCACAACATGGAGAGAAGCCGTCCCTACACGGGACAGCCCCATACTGATACAGGTGAACGCGGACGCACTGAAGTCAAGGGAGTGACATTCCGCGACCTGCGCGATTGCATGGTGCGCGCCTTCTTTCTGGCGGCTGCCGACATTGACTACGCTCGGTATGAGGAGGCGCTAAAGGGCGAGCGCGCGGCTTTGTGCGAAAACGATCTCTATACGCTTGACCTGAACAAGCTGGACCCCGTTGCGGTGATCCAGAATTTCGGATGCGAGGTCGAGCGCATCATGGGGATATTCCCGAATGTGCCAGCGCTTCAGTTTAGAACGCCGGAGGAGAAGCCATGACCGACCCCGCCGCGCCCGAATACCACACGCTTGGCGAGCACGTCCGGTCGTTACCCTTGCGGTTCCGGCTGCGTATGTGGTTTGCGCGGCGGAAGGTACGGCGGCTGATCCGACAAGGCTGGACCCCGACCGTGTACGACTGCTGCGCTCAATGCTTGCACCCCATACAGCAGAACGACGATGCGATGCTCTGCACGCATTGCGGCGGCAGAAATCTGAGGGTTTTGAAATGACCGACCCCACCGCTCCGCGCGAGCTAACCTACGAAGAGCGTGCCACCTGGGGCGAGTGCCCGGTGTGCCATGCGAAACATGGAGAATGGTGCAACGGCGCATATGGAATTGCGCTTGGCCGCAATGTCAACGGTGAGCTGCCCGAGCAGGGCGCGCACCTAGGCCGATTACAGCGCGCGCCGATGCGCGTAAGGATGGTGGAGTGTGAGCGACAAAAATGACCCCGCTGTCATCTTGGCCGAGTTGTGGTCATCATGCCGAGTCGTGTTTTATCCAGAAGCGGGTGACTTGCGCGGTGACTATCCAATTGAACACGCGCCGGGTGCCGGAAAGGATGCGCGCCTGCTTATCGAGGCGCGGCTCGCGGAGCGCATTTTGCACCGCGCTCGCTGCTGCGAAACAATGGAACACGCACACGCGCAGGAGAAACAAAATGACTGACCATCCCCGCCTCCCTCGCTACATCCCGACCTGCGTCGGCACCGCCTATGCCGGAATGTCTAAAGAGAGCAAGCCGGGTGTGTACGGTCCAGAACAGGACCCGAATCACGGCCCCTACGTGCTCGCTGCCGAGGCCGATGCGGAGATCGACAGGCTGATGCAGTGGGTTAGCGATCTTCAATCAGGAATGTATGTCAATTGTGTGTACTGCGGCCACCGCTATGGTCCTGGAGAAACTACCCCTGTGAGCATGGCTGACGCCCTACGCGCTCACGTTGAGGCGTGTCCTAAACACCCGATGTCAGCACTAAAGGCAGAATGCGACCGCCTCCGCGCCGAGAACGCCCGCTTCCGTAAGCTCTATCACCTGCTGGCACGAGACGTGATTTTCTTCAGCCAGTACGACGAAGACACGAACACGTGGCCGGATTGCGGTGAGTTTTTCTCGCCGTGTGTTCTTCTGAATGACACGTTTGCATACGCCACCGCAGACGCTGAACGGGTGACAGATGATCAGCTTGACCTGTTGATTAAAATGGACCGGCAGTTCGGGCAGTCTGGCGTCGTAGCTTGGGCTGCGCAGGTTCGGGGCTCCGAACCGCTGGAGCCGTACAGGACCGAGAAATACTGCGCGGCGAGAGAGTGGCTGCGAACGGCGAGCCCGGCAACGGGGGCAAAGTAGGCGTGGCTGCCATAGACAAAATCTACGGTACTCGCGAGGAGCGCAGGGAGTTGAAGCGGTTCATCCGACGCTCTGGGCTGCCGGGCTACCGAAAGCGCGCGCTGTACCGCTACTTCTACCCGCCGAGCGACGCCTACGGCCCACTGACGAACTTTCCGACAAGTGTTGATCGGTGGCTATGGCGGCAGGCTGGGTTGCCATTGTGGGTTAGAGAGCGGTTAAAAGCACAATATGACTACACTTGACAAGAAGAAGTACGTCGTTCGAGAAGTGCCCTACATGCGCGGCTCACACCGCCGGGTGCTCGATCGCTGCGCGTTCCTGCACGAAGCGATGCAGCTGGCCGAGGCGGTATCGCACGAAGGCCGCTGTGTAATCGTTGAGCTTCGCGGGCAGCAGATGGCCATTTGGCTCAATGGCCAGCTTCAGACACACTGAGCTTGACAGTCTATGTAAAGTAGTGTAGAGTAATCCCATAAGCTGTTTTAGTAGTACGAGGAGCGAGTCGATGTCTATTCCGAATATCAAAGATACGGTACGGAGCGCTGTGGAGAAAGCAGTGAAGGACGCACTGCAGGAAGTCCTGGGCGAACTGTTGGGAACTTCAGCTGCGACTCCTGCGAAGCGCGCGGCAAAGCCGGTTGCTCCACTGCCGAGCATCGTGTGTGTGAAGGCAGGAAGCAAGCCGCCCCGCAACGGTTCGACTCTGCGCACGGTGTTCGACACGATCAATGCCAATGGCCCGCTGCGCACGGCGGATGCCGGACCCTGGCTCAAGCAGCTTGGCGTGCCGGGCAATACTGTTGCCAAGCTGTGGAAGGGCGGATATCTGCAGGAAGTCGTGCTCGGAGCCGGAGAAAGCCATGAGTGACCAGACTTTGAAAGCGATGTCCAACAACGAAAAAATCCAGACACTGTTGAATGCTGCAGCGTTGGTAATTGGTTTTGCAAAGCTGCAGAGCAAAGGCGAGCTGGAAGGGTGCCGTTTAGGGCTGCGGCAATTGTGGAAAGGCTTTACTGATGACAGCACGCCGCAGCGACTTCGCCACGAGGCGGAAATAGTGCTGGACTGCTTTTTCGATTTTGAAGGGGACATGCTGGCGGCAGCCGAGAGTATAAAGAAGGCGATAAACGCGCTTTGTCCTAACACGCTGCACGACATGGTTGAAAGCAAATTGGAGTTGCGCGCCGCACGCAATGCGACTGAGATTCTGGAAGCGAAGCCCGGAATTCGAGTCCAAATAGATCAGGCGGTAAAGAAATGAGAACTTCACAGACAGCCTACGTCGTTGTAGGAGACGAGCGATTGGTTGCCCATTACACGGTGTACGGCAAACACGTTCCGGCTCAGCTGTACGGTGACTATCCTCACCCCGAGGAATGGCCCGAAGTGGAGCTGGACGGCCTCTATGCCAGCGATGGCGTTACGGACCTGAGCGGGCTGTTGGAGTTCGGGCCGTTGCTGGACACTGTGCAGGAGCAGGTTGAGCAATACGTGGCTGAGCGAGAGCTGGAAGGGCCTGATCCTGACGAGGCTTATGAGCGCGCGAAAGAGCAAGAGCGGCTGCAGAAGGAGGGAGTATAATGGGCTGCTACATCAACCCAGCTACTGAAAGCAAAGAGGCGTTCCTGTTTCGCGAAGGCGAAATGCTTTCAGGGCCGTGCGAGATTACACCTACGCACCTACCCGTCTGTGCTGTAGACAACGGCAGCTTCGTGGCAGCAGCCGTGTGCTTTTGTCAGTCGGAGATTGAAGCCTTCTCAGACCCTGACGATAGACGGTTGAAGGTGTGGTTTCGTGTGAGCAGAGAGAAGCTGCGGGAAGTCTCGCCACTGGCAAAGTACGAGTGATGAAAGAAAGTGCTTGACAAAGGGTGTAGAGTAGGTAAACTTTGCAATGCTGTGAGCCGAAGCTGTATCGGTTATCCATTGGGTGGACGAGGTCGTTGGTGCAAGTCCAACCTTCCCGAACCTGACGGGAAGTAGCTCAGTAGCTAGAGCGCGTAAAATCCGATTGGCACACCACGTTCGCAGCGCCAGTTTTTATGACATGTTGAGTCGGAGTTGTGTCGGTTACCGTTTGTCGTGGGTTCGAGTCCCACCAGTATCCGCAAGGGTGCTGTAGTTCAGTGGTAGAACACCAGTAAATACCGATCTACGTTCACACATTCAACGTGTCGCCAGTTTGAGAGCCGGAGTTGATGGGTTATCTATGCTAAGGTCTGCCCATTAGCACAAACACGCTCTCTTTGAGCTTCGGGCCGGAGCCGGTTGGTTATCACTCTGAATGATTCCACCAACCAGCGCACACACGTCCGATCTGTTGAAGGGTTGAGGGTGTTTTGCACAGTCTGTGACGCAACCTGCGGGGCAACGTCCCGATGGGGGCCGGGGAGGTAGCCATTCCAGTGATCCGGCCTGCGTCTCCAACGAGGAGAAGTCAATGTCCTACGCTCAGCATTTCAAGAACACTCCGCAGTCTGAGCCGATCTTCGGCAAGCCGATGGTGAAGAATGCGGCCGGCGGCTACGTCTTCGAGGTGGATGATTGGCAGCGCCTTCGTCGATTCCTCATCCTGGGCTGCGAGGGCGGCTCGTACTACGAGAGCGAGCGCAAGCTGACGCTGGAGAACGCTGCGTGTGTGCAGCGCTGCCTCGCAGCGGACGGCCCGCGCACCCTGCAAATGATCGTGGAAGTGTCCGATCAGGGCCTCGCTCCGAAGAACGACGCAGCGATCTTCGCCCTGGCGATGGCCACGCACTTCGGTAACGAGGAGACGCGCCGAGCGGCTTACGCAGCGCTTCCGCAGGTCTGCCGCATCGGCACGCACCTGTTCCAGTTTGTCGAGGCGCGCGAGGCGATCGGCGGCGGCTGGGGAAAGGGAATGCGTCGGGCTGTGGGGCGCTGGTACAACCGGGATGATCTGGTGCTTCAGGCTCTCAAGTATCAGCAGCGCGGGGGCTGGTCGCACCGTGATGTGCTTCGGCTGGCTCACCCGGAACTTCCGACGCGCGCCAAGGTGCTCGATGCGATCTGCCGCCCCGAGAAGTGGGTGGAAGTGCAGGATCGGCTGGCAGAGGGCTATGTGCGGCTGCAGAAGGCGACTACGGCTAAGGAAGCCGCACGCATCATCATCGAGTACGGCTGCCCGCGCGAGTTCGTCCCGACGCAGTTCCTGACCGAGCCGGCAGTGTGGGCTGCTTTGCTGCCGCATATGCCGATGACGGCGCTCGTGCGTAACCTTGGCAATTTGTCCAAGAGCGGGCTGCTCGTGCCGCTGTCCGAGGCTGCCAAGACGGTGCAGGCGAAGCTGACGGATGCTGTACTGGTCAAGCGCTCCCGGCTGCACCCGTTTGCGGTGCTCCTGGCAGCCAAGACCTATGCTCAGGGGCATGGGATGAAGGGGAGTGGAACGTGGACGGTTGTGCCGCAGGTTGTGACGGCCCTGGACGAGACCTTCGAGCTGGCTTTCCAAAACGTCGAGCCGACCGGCAAGCGCTTTGTGCTGGGAGTAGATGTGTCGGGGTCGATGGGGGTGTCCTTGGGAGGCTCGGTGCTGTCCGCTGCCGAGGCTGCGGCTGCGATGGCGCTCGTGACGGCGCGCACGGAGCCGAACTACTTCATCATGGGGTTTGCAACCGAGTTCAAGGACTTGGGCATCACTGCCAAGGATACACTGCCGACGGTCTTGCGAAAGACGCGCGATCAGAATTTTGGTGGCACCGATACGTCAGTTGCCATTGAGTGGGCGCTTCGTCAGAAGATCGAGGTGGACGTGTTCGAGATTCTGACCGACAACGAGACGTGGGCTGGCAACGTGCATACGTGCAAGGCACTTGAGAACTATCGTCGGCAGACTGGCATCCCGGCCAAGCTGGCAGTTGTTGGATTCACGGCAACGCAGCGCAGCGTTGCGGATCGTGCAGACTTGAACAGCATGGACTTTGTTGGCATGGATGCGTCACTGCCTGTCGCCCTTCGGGCTTTTGTGGAGCTTTAATATGTCTCGTCCGGTACCCCGTAGAGGAAGTCGTAGTTTCAGCAATCGCATCTCCATGTACATTCCTCCTACGCTGATGAAAAGGCTGGAGGCGTGTTTAGAACGCCAATACGGGGGGCCGGACGGCATTCCATACGGTATCATGTCGGCCCTCGTGCGGCAGCTGTTGGAACAATACGTTGACGCCAGTGAGCGTCAGCGCAGCGTGCCACCACCTGTGCGAGTCAAGCGTGGAAGCTGAAGATCGGCGGCGGCTGACTGCCCTACGAGCAGAACAGCTGGTACGGGAACTGACGCCGGATGAAGTGCAGGAGGTCGTTCGGCTGATGCGCGAAGAGCGCTTCAGCGCCCGGCCTGCGAAGAAACAAGCGCGCAAGCGCAAAGCGACGAGTGAGGAGTCAGACGATGAATAAGGTAGTGCCAGCCAAAATAAAGTTGATGGTGGAGTACAGAAATCCTACGCCTGCGCACTGCGATCTTGCAGTGTGGGTCAACGGTGGGTTTGCAGGAACGCTGCGATTGCGGCAGGAGGAGCTTTCTACATTTCAGGACGTGCTGATTAACGGAATTGGCACAGATGTTGGAGACGAAGTGCTATTCAAGGGTTCTCCAGACTATAAACCCAAGCTGCCAAAATAGGAGTCGTTGAAATGCCTGAACAGCAAGCACAAAAGAAAGCACGCGGCTGCGTCAAGCTGCGCCGTTGCAGCAAGTTCAAGATTTACTACAAGACACAGTTCCTGCAGACAGCGCGCAACAAGGACAGGCGGTTGAACCGCCACTTGCGCTCGCACCCGAACGATCGGCAGGCGCGTGAGCGCTATGGCGAGAAGTCGGCAGCTGGCGTGCGGCTGAATCACAAGGGCCGCAAGCTGGCGAAGCGTGTAGCATCATGAATGACGAGCACATGGTATGCTCGAAGTATCTTGGGAATGGGTTGCGTGCCGTCTACGATACCGACCAAGAGCGTGTGCTAGTACAGCGCGTAAATGCCGACAACCAGACGATCGAGCTTGATAAACAGGCAGCCGAAGCACTTCTGCAATTTATGGCTGCCGTATGGGGAGACAGTCGATGAACGAATTTCCAAAGGTGCTGGACAGCACGATGGTAACGGCTTTCAGAGCGTGCCCCGAGCAGTTCCGGCGCGAGTACATCGAGCACCTGCGGCCGGCTGCGCCGAACGTGCATCTGCACGCGGGTGCGGCGTTCGCCACGGGCATCGAGGCAGTGCGCAAAGCCTTCTACCTCAATAATGCTTCAGCCGAAGATGCGGAGCAGGCGGGCATCGTCGCGCTCACGGCAGCCTATGGGGATTTCCAGGCCCCCGAGGGAAGCGTCAAGACCTGTGCTCGGATGGTCGATGCCCTGCGCTTCTACCTTCAGAATTACCCGTTGTCGCGTGAGAATGGGTACCCGCTCGTGCTTGGCGATGGCAAGCTGGCGGTGGAGTGCAATGCGGCCGTACCGCTGGATACCCTGCACCCGGTGTCGGGCGAGCCGTTGCTCTACTGTGGGCGCATCGACGCCGCGCTCGTCTGGGATGGCACGGTGCTGCTGACGGACGAGAAGACCGCCAGCCAGCTCGGAGCACAGTGGGCCAGTAAGTGGACGCTGCGCAACCAGTTCTTGGGCTACATGTGGTTGATGCGAGCCTTCGGGGTGAAGGCTTCGGGCATGCTCGTGCGGGGCATCGCGGTGCTGGCTGAGAGCCGCAGCACGAATGCCGCACGCGCCGCTGCGAAGAAGCTGTACGACACGCAGAACACCATCATCCTCTATCCTGAGTGGATGATCGAGCGGTGGAAGGTACAGCTTGAACTGACCGCGAAGCGGATGGTGCGTGCTTGGGAAACGGGCGAGTGGGAGATGGACTTCGGAGATGCCTGTACGGCCTATTCCGGTTGTGCTTTCAAGCCGTTGTGCGAAGTGCAGCATCCTGAGAACTACATTGAGGGCAACTACAAGCAGGTAGTGTGGGAGCCCCTAACCAGAACCGAACGGGAGTCGAGCAATGTCAACTAGTGGTGCAGTTCTTGAGCAGTGCTGGACTGCCTATTTGGCAGACCTGCAAAAGATAGACGGGCTGAAACCTGCGCACGTCCTTACGCTGCGATCTGCATTTTTGGTCGGGGCGTCAGCGGCGCTTGCGGCAGCACTGGAGATAGAAATACGTATGGACCTCGAACAAGGTGAACAAGCGCCTTCGGCAACACGCAGTATCCAGCTCCGTGAACTGGCCGTCTTTATAAGCAACAGGATGAGGGAAGTTGGAACGGAGTTGAAGCAATGAAAGTTCCTGGCTGGAAGGTTTTGCTGGAAGGCCCGACCGGCGTCGGGAAAACAACGGCCATTCACACGCTTGTCGATATGGATATCGAAGTGTTCTACCTCAGTGTGGGAGAGGCGGCTGGCGTCGAATCGCTGCTCGGCTATTGGCGCGATCAGGACAAGCCGATTCCCGACAACCTGCACTACTGCCTGCTGGAAGCGCCGCAGGCGGGCTTCAAAGAGCTGGAGACGATGGCAAAGAACATCAACATGCTGAGCTATGAAGCACTTGCAAAGATGTCAGACCCCAACAGGTCGAAGCACAACCACTTCATCATGCTTCTAGGAGCGTTGTCGAAGTTCGTGGATCAGAACGGCAAAGACTTCGGCGCTGTGGATTCTTGGGACGGCAACCGCGTGCTCGTGATCGACTCTCTGACCGGCGTGAACAACGCTGCGATGTCGCTGGTGGTCGGGGCGAAGCCCGTGCGTAGCCTGCCTGACTGGGGCGTGGCGATGCAGCAGATCGAGTCGCTGTTGCGGTTGCTGACCGATGGGTGCGAGTGCAGCTTTGTTCTGATAGCGCACGTCGAACGCGAGACAGATCAGGTGTTGGGCGGAGTAAAGCTGACGGTGGGGACGCTGGGCCAGAAGTTGGCGAGCAAAGTGCCGCCGCTGTTCAGCGACGTGATCCTGGCACGCAGGGACGGAACGAAGTTCTTTTGGAGCACGGCTAATGCTCAGGCCGATTTGAAGGCCCGTAACCTGCCCATAAGCGACAACCTGTCGCCCGATTTCAAGCCGATCGTGGAGCGCTGGCGCAAGCGATTCGGTTGAATAGTTGATGAAGTGAACTGAAGGCTGTTGAAGCCGTTGTTAACTTGGAGTAACTAAAGTGACTGATAGCGTATTTGATCCGAACACGTTCCTCGATGCCGAAACCACTGCGGCTTTTACTCGGCGTCCACCGATCCCGGCAGGAGTCGAACTGTTGGGCATCATCGGTGAACCGCGCGTGCAGAGGTTCTCGAAGAAGGACGGCAGCGGGGAGTTCATGAAGGTCTTCATCCCGGTGACGGTCGATCTGACGAGCTACCCCGAGGTGCATGCGCACGTTCAGCAGAATACCGTGATTCTGACGGACAACATGTTCCTCGATGTGACAGATGACGGTCGGCTGGACGATACGCCGGGTCGCAATCTGCGATTGGGTAGCTATCGCAAAGCCACTGGGCTGAACGAGGAGGGCACACGCTTTACCCTGCGCATGCTGCAGGGGCGTACCGTGAAGGTCCGCATTCGGCAGGAGCAGGATCAGAACGGCGAGATGCGGGATGCGATCGGGAGCGTGGGGGCACCGTAATAGGGCAGGAGAAGTAGCTAAGGGTTAGTCTGCTACTGAACTTCCGGCTCCCGTGGCGAGGGGGAGCTTTTGAGTACCCTCGCCGACTTTTTGAATTAGCAGAGTCATGTCTTCCAAAACAGCATCTACAAGCAAGCTAGCTGCAGCCCGCGACGCTGCGCTGGTCTTTGCCCTGCTGTGGCTGGCGTTCGGCTCGATCCTCACCGTCCGCCGCTGGTACGACCGTCAGCAGCCGGCCGCGTGTTGGGTGTCGATGCGCATGCGCTGGAGCGAGCCGGCGGGTGAGTGGCTCGGTGTGCGCCTGCATCGAGCGTATCGCACGCAGGCGGAGTGCGTGGCGGCGACGCCGGTGACGATGTTGGAGACGGTGGGCAACGAGAGCTACCGCATGCAGTGGGCGTGCGTCAAAGTGTGGAGGGTGAGGTGATGGCAGAGAAATTCCGCGAAGTCCAGCCGCTGCGAGACGTGCATGGAATCGTTGCTCAAGTCTGCAACGAGCGTTATGACGATAGCGGCGAACACTTCGGAGACAATTTTGGCTATCGCTCTGTTTACCTTGACATTCGGTGCATGTCAGTCCCCGAAGCCCGCGCCCTGCGCGACTGGCTCGACAAGGCCCTCCCTGAGCAAACGGTGACGGTATGTTGGACAGTGCCTGCCGACCAGGAGGCACCCCCATGATCCCGGCCCTCATCTTCAGTTTCTTGCTCTGGGCCGGCACCATCGTGCTGGCCTATTTCTGGGCCGAGCGCCGTTATAACGAAGGTTATCGGGATGGGTATGGCGACGCAGAGGACTGGGTGCAGCGCACTACGAGTACGGCGGGGGATTACTTTGGAGGCGAGCCGTGATACTGACCATAATCTTCTTGTTATTGTTCGTAGTCGTCATGCTGGTGTTCGCTCTGTCGTGGGCCGTAGTGTCATATAGGGCTGGCTATCACAAAGGCTATCAGGACGCCTATAGACGGTTTTTGGATTCCACCATGGACTCATCGCTAAGAAAGCATGTAGGAGATGCACCGTGAGACTGGTCCTAATCTTCTTGTTATCGTCCTTGTTATTGGCCTGCATGGTGGTATTAGCGGTGTGGTGGACCGTAGCGCCCTATAAGACTTGCTATAACAAAAGCCGGTTGACGGTTTGGCCCTCTACAATCGCGGTGTCAGTTATTGCTCCCCCCTCCCCCTTCGTCCTCCCGCCGCCGACGAGACCGATACGGCCGACCGGGACCTTCTGACAGAGTGCAGCGTGGCTAAACCTAACACGACGTGTCTTGGCTGAGTATGACTGGACGCAGCTGGACCCGACAGGGCTAAGCTCGACGCGGTAAGGCAAGATTTTTATGTGGGCAGACCCCAGATTTTTGAGTGCGGCGGGACGGGATTAGGCGCCGCCACACAACGCTGGACGAAGCTGAGCTACGCGCGGCACGGTGCGGTGCGGCAATGCAAGACAAGGCTTCTTTTGCAGGAGTTGAAGGAGAGTGGAGATGTCTGACATTAACAAAAGCTCTAGAGAGCATCGCATTGCAGCTTGGGTGCTTGTAATAGGCACTATCGCAGTAATGTTTGTGCTGGCTTGGTATACACCAAGCTCTCCTAAGAACGGTTCACACAAGACTGCCACGGGTGCAGTGGAACACAAGCAAATGAGAACCACCCTGCGCGCCTCCCCTCCGCCGCCGAGTGTCCCTACCCATTACTACTCCTACGAAAAGGATGGCGAGTACGGCTATGAAACACAGCTTTCTCAGACACAGATCGACAGAGGCATCGCGTCCGCACCCCTGATCATGGTTCGATATATGGGAGAACTGCGCGGTGTATATCGTGCTCAAATAGTAACTGGTTCACCGGAGATTGTAAGCGGACCGATCACGGTTGTTATTTCCTGCTCGTCGCCATGCAACTACATTACTACGCACGAATACTACTTCAACTCCTATGGTGGTGCCGCACTCATAGACAAGGAAGTAATGCCAGCTGGTACCACTGTTTCCGCTGCGATCTTGCACGATGCGATGAGTGGACAGTTGAAAGTTTATAAGTGGGCTCGACATCCACAATGAAAGTCCGCTCAACCGGCTGCCTCTCGTCACCGCGCGTCGCACTGGTCGGTGAAGCCCCAGGGGTCAACGAGGAGCTGAAGCACGAGCCCTTCGTAGGCCCCTCGGGACAGCTCCTGGACCGCATGCTGCACGAGGCTGGGGTGGAGCGCAGCGAGTGCTTCATCGCGAACGTCTGCCGCTACCGGCCGCCGGGCAATGAGCTGCTGCCGTGGGTGGCGGCGGGCCATCCCGCCATCGCTGAAGGTATAGCTGAGCTGAAGGCTGAGTTGCAGCGGGTTAAGCCCAAGCTCGTGATTGCGCTGGGCGCAGCCGCCGCCGAGGCGCTGGCGACCGGGCGCGTCACCGTAAAGCGCGTGAACGGCAAGCAGTCCATGGGGTATCCCATTACCCATTGGCGCGGATCGCAGCTCTACGAGGCGCTGAGCGGCTTGCAGACCCCTATGGTGCCCACCCTTCACCCAGCGGCCGTCCTTCGCCAATGGAGCTGGAAGCGGATCGTTCAGCAGGACTTCCGGCGGGCGCTTCGGCCGTGGGAGCTGCCCGATCGGCAGCTGTACTACCCTGGAGCCCCCCACCCCTTCAACGTCTCCTTCGACTGGCTTACCGAGAAGCTGTGGCAGCTGATCACTGCCGATCGCCCTGTGAGCTTCGACCTGGAGACGCGCTCAGAGCACATCGTCTGCGCAGGTATTGGCTGGAACCCGTGGGAGGCTCTGTGCATCCCCTTCATCGACCAATATGGCCAGCCGTGGTGGAGCGAGGAGCAGGAAGTCGAACTGGTTCGGCTCCTGAACGTGCTGCTGACCACGGTGCCGGTGTGGGGTCAGAACCTGCTCTACGACTCGCAGTACACATGGCGGCGCTGGCGCTTCATCCCCAAGATAGCCTTGGACACGATGATCGGCTGGCACTCCCTCTACAGCCAGCTTCCAAAGAGCCTGGACTTCATCGCCTCGATGCTCTGCCGCCACTACGTTCAGTGGAAGGGTGAGGGCGAGGATAGCGACAACGGGCTGTGGCACTACAACTGCCTGGACTGCTGCTACACCTATGAGGCCAGCGAGCGCCTGCTGGAACTGGGGCGGGCAAACCCGGATGTCTTCAACCGGCAGCAGCGACTGACGTGGCCGGTCCTCACGGCCATGGTTGAAGGAGTGAAGGTTGATCGGGGGGTGATGGCGGCGATGCGTGAGCAGATGGAGGAGGAGCTGCGCAAAGGCGCACTGTACCTTGAGCACGTAGCTGGGCATCCGCTGAACCCCCGGTCGCCCAAGCAGCTCAAGGACTTCTTCTACGGCGATCTGAAGCAGCAGCCAATGATGAAGGACGGCAGGCCAACGCTGAACGAAGACGCCCTGATGAAGATTGGCCAACGCGAGCCGCTGCTGCGCGCTATCACAGGCACGATTCTGGATATGCGATCGGCGGGCGTTTATGCTGGGGCCTTCTTGGATGAAGGTATGCTAGATGCGGATGGGAGAATGCGTTGTGCTTACAACATCGGCGGTTCAGCGTCAGGGGAATCTGCACCTTATACGTACCGTTTGTCATCGAATAAGAATGCCTTCGGAACCGGAGGAAATCTACAAACGGTCCCCAGCAAAAAGAGCAAATCACAAACCAAGGCTGCACAGCGCGGATCACGCATCACCTTCCCAGTCGTTCGCAAGATGTTCGTACCGGACGAGGGGATGACTTTCTTCAACGGCGACTTGGACCGCGCCGACCTGCAAGTCGTTGTGTGGGAGGCAGGAGATGAAGAGTTGAAGGCGGCGTTGCGGGCCGGCGTCGATATGCACTTGCTCAACGCCTTTGCGCTGGCACAGCGAACGCCGCCGCCTCCTCACGAACTGATCAAGCCGCCGCCGGACAAGATGGAAGGTGCGCCATACACACAACATTTGAGAGAGATGAAGGAGCTTCGTGAGCGTGCTAAGCAACTGGTCCATGCGCTTAACTACGCTGGTGGCCCGCGCACGATTGCTATAGAGACGGGACAGAAGATCGCCGTGGTTGAAGAAGCACAGCGCATGTGGTTTGCCGCGCATCCGAAGATCAAGGCATGGCACCAGCGCACGGCAGAGCAGATTCGATCCAAGGGGTACGTCGAGAACAAGTTCGGCTACCGCTGGGTGATCTTCGATAGACTGGAGGAAATGCTGCCGGAGGCGCTTGCGTGGCAGGCGCAGTCAACGGTAGCTGTGCTTATCAACAGGATATGGCAGCGGTGGTACGACGAGCTGCCGGAAGTGCATGTGCTAGGGCAGGTGCATGATTCGCTCTACGGGCAGTTCCCTACAGCAAGTGCGGATGAGACGCTTGCTCGCATGGTCGAATTGGCTAGAATCGAGATACCGTACAACGATCCTCTCATCATTCCATTTTCCATCAACACTAGTTTGCATTCGTGGGGTGCGTGCGATGAACAATAAGCGCAATAGATCAAAGTTGACGCCTGCTGTGAAACAGAATCTGATAGCGGCGCTTGAGCAAAGGCAGTTGCTGCAAACAAAAGAACTAGCTCGAAAGTATGATGTTCCAGAGTATTTAATCAACAGGCTTTCTATGCAGCTCCGTGCCGAGAGGCAACTTCGGAAGCGCAACGACGGCGCGGGGCGGCAGCTTCAACTGTTTTGAACTTGCAGCGGCAACTCGTGAGTGCCGCACTCATCGTCACGCTGTTGAATGGTGCATAGCAACAGCTGCTGATAAATAACCGCGAGTGATCCTGCGATGTGTCTGCCGGACGTTGAAAGTGAGTTTGAATCTGCTGTGCTCGTGATGAGCGAGTTCCCTGACACGGAACCTACGGCATGTGTGGAGGACCCCCGCCACTTCAGCGCTTCTCCTTTCCCGGCTATGGCCGGTTAGGCAGGGTGCATGTCGGCGAGGAGCACCTTTTACCTGATGTAGCTGACGGCAGTGCCGAAGCGCTGCCGTAGCTCCGTTAGCAGGTTTGGTTCCATGAGCGCGAAGTACGTCAGGACGTGATGCTGTGCGGCCAAGCCACCTTTGATTTGTAGCCCTACTTTGGCGGCTGACAGCTTTTGCACATTCGGGATGGCACTGTAGTCAGCGATGAAGGGGATGGACAGCGGCACGCAGGGTACGATGTCTCGCACGTTGCGGTACATGACGTGCTGCGGTGCCATCTCACCGAATGCTTTTGCAAATGTCTTGTCGCCCGGATGCGGCGAAGCAATGAAGACCCCCTGAACTTTGTGTTTGCCCAGCACTTTGGCTAGATCGAACGTCAAGTAGGTTGCGACGGCAGCGCCCAGAGAGTGGCCTACCACAGTGAGAGCGTTTGGCTGAATGCTAATGGGAGGAGCCTTGAGTATGGAGCTGATAGGCTCGCCGTTTAGTTTGAGAGATTCGTAGACTGACCAGAATCCCGTTTCGACTCGCCCTGCGTAGGGGTGCGCACGCCGCAGCATCCAGAGCGTGTCGATCCACCACTCCATAGGATCGCCGGTTCCCCGAATGGCGATGACGTAGAAGCTTCCTTTGCGTAGCAGCCAGCCGTAGAAGACCTCGCGCGGTAGAATTGCAAGTCGGCCTAGTTTGAAAACTGCGTCTACGCCCGTTATCCATCCTTCAACCTGCCACGAGCCGAACTTGGGATCAAACTGTGGTTGAAGGTTGTTGGAGTCTGCGCTGAAGGCTTGCTCGGCTGCGAGCACAAGCAGTGCGAAGTCTGCATCGGCCAGTCTGGAAGTGTAGGGTAGTGCGGCGATCATGCTGCGAGTTTGATAGCTGCCATCTGCGCTTCGAGCTGCGCGACTGTCATGCCGAGCGGCGTTCGGCCAGTAGCTTCAACCCATTCTGGCGACACGAGCGCATAGGCTTCATCGACGTACTTCTTCCAAAACCCATACGTCATCCTGTACTTGTATCCCCAAGAGATGATGTCGCGAAAGCCGGATTCGTACCCCGGACTGATGACGCAGTGTCCACCGACGATGTGGGTATTACCCCACGGATCAGTGCTCCATGTCGATCCCGGATTCTCCAGTGATTGCATGAACGCCGGCACGTTGAAGCCGATGTACACCAGCCCGCATTCATAGGTCGCGCGGTCGATGTCGGCGGGGATCGTGGGGTCTATCTCGATGAAGGCGAGGAGCTTTGGTATGCCGTCAGGTAGTGGGCCTTTCACGAGCCGCGCGAGCAGCACTTGTAGGACGGTGCCGTTGTCAGTGCTTGGGTTGCCCGGCACGTAGCCCTGGGTCTCGTACAGCGCCTCGATTGCACTGTTTGGCTCGGTCAGCTCACGCTTGCCGCTCGCGGCAGACCAGACTTGCAGCGCGTGGCCGTAGGCCGCCTCGGCGCAGTCGCCCAGGGAGTCGTTCAAAAAGCTCCCGAGGTACGCGGAGAGCCGGTTGGTGTACGAGCATGAGGTCGGCACCTCGATCATCGGAACACCCATCTTGAGGGCCGACCAATGGGGCACCACGGGATTATAAGTGCGAGGGAGACGGCCGAATTTTAGCATTTGGAAAACACCGTTGGCCCATGTGGCTCGCCTGACTGACATATGGTCTCATGCCAGGGCCAGCCAGGAGGAACGTAGTGAGGCCCAGGTACGCCTACTGGTAGCTGCGGCACCGGATAGCCGGCCGCCGCAATCGTCGCCTCGACCGCTGCTAGGCGTCCTTCTGCTAGGGCCAGCCGCGCTTCAAGGGCGGCGATGCGTTCGTCGGTGGTCATCGTAAACTCTCCACGTCCGGCTCGCAAAACCTCTTCCACCGTCCCCACACGCCCTCCAGCATCCGCGCTAAGTCCGCCCGGATCGCGGCCTCTGAGCGCGGCCTGCGCTGCCTGATGCCGCTGTTCTTGGCGCGCAGCCGTTCCCATTTGCGGCTACCGTGCTCGATGCACCAACTGGCCGAGTGACCAGGCTGGCGCGGGCGTTTGCAGCCCGGATGCTCGCAGCGGCGCAGCGGCTCCCGCCACGTCGAACGTGGTGGAAGCTGGCGCTTTCGTGCGGTGCGGTGGCGCACGTTACGGGAGCTTGGCAATCAGGTTGTCGATGTCCGACGTGGCCTGCTGCAGCACAACGCCTTCCTCAGCAGTAGCCAGTCCAGGCAGAAGAAGCTGAAGCTGCCCCATGAAGACAAGGTTGGCAGCCGCTGCACGAGCAGGAATCTGCATGGGGTCGCCCGTCAGCGTAGTAGTCAGAAACTGCTTTAGGTCCTGCAGGGCAGCCTTGAGGATGGGCGATGCGGCAACGAGTTCAGGAGAAGGAGTTGAAGTGGTCATTTCTGCTCCGCAGGCGGCGCTGCCGCCGGTTGGTTTGGGAAGAAGGCTTGGTGCGCAACTGTAGCTACTATTCCAACAATCAGAATAGCTTGGGACGCTTGCGGGCTAAGGTTATCGACGCTTTTCAGTGCAATAGACAGCAGTGAAAAGAACGCAAATACCCTATCTCCGTTTTGCTTAAACCAGTTCCAAAAGCTCATAGCGGCCTCGATTGTATCACGCGACCTTTCCAGGTCCGTAGATACGAGGATGGTTGCGGATGGGACGGCATAAGCGCTCAGTGCGAATCGGATGCGCGTAAGGCAAAACAGCATCCCGTACGAGCACTACTTCGTCACAGAGGTGCCGTACGACTACCCCCGTCAACTCCTTGTTGCTGGCTCGGGATTTCCAGTACACGATTTCGTTTGGTACGAAGTAGCTCATTTGGCAAGTCTATGCCCCAGGCCGTGGGGCTTCCAGTGCAGCGAGCACCGCGCGCTTGGTCCAGCCGTCGCCGAACGTCGGCCAGCCGGCATCCTCCCGATATGCCTGAAGCCGCGCTACAGTAAAATCCGCGATCAGATGCGTCATGTCGTACGTGCGCAGCGTGTTGAGCGTAACCGGGTCGAGCACGCCATCGGCGGTCACGCCGGCTACCTGCTGCATCAGGCGGATGGCCGTGCCGACGCCTTGGTTGACTGCGCAGTCGAACGCGACGAAATCTATCCCGCGCGGCAACTCGTTGCCGCCGATCGGCGTCCAGTATTCGCGCTCATAGATCGCAATTGCCTGCGTGCGAGTCAGCGTGCGGATTTGCTCTGCGGTCATGTCGGGGTGTTCGGCTAGCGCGATGCCCATGTTCGTCAAGCCGCCTGGATCGGCTGGATCATCGACAAGGCCGCCCTCGCGGCGCAGGACGAAGCTTACGGCAGCGTCGAAGTCTATTTGCATCACAGGTTCCTGCATGACGGCAGCGGATAGTACTGGCCGGTGTATTTGTAGTACGAATCCATCTCATCTTGAATTTGCTGGTCGTACATGTTGCGAAGTCGCCCAGACGGCAGGCGGCACTTCTGCAAGTCCAGGCGAAGTAAGCTGGCGGCTGTATCTTGTGCCCAGTGAATACGCTGCTCTTTGCGGATTGCAACGTAGTTCATGTCTGCTTGCGTGGACAGACGCTCGATGCGAGTGGTCAGCTTTTGGTTCAAGCTTAGCACATAGCTCTGCCGAGCAAACCCGCTGAATAGTGGGGAGAGCCCTCCGAAGGCGAGGATTGTGCCAAAAATGACGCCTGCCAGCGCTAGCGAAGCGAGGATCGACGACTTAAGTTCTAGTAGCTTGTTCATTAGCATGAATATCCAAGTGTCCATAGTGCTTACGCCGTGTAGTAGAAGACCACTGCGCCATTGCCGCCATTAACAGCATTTTCATCAATAACTGAAGCGCCAGCGCCACCAGCTCCATATGGTGAGCCGTCTCCACTAATGTCACCCGAAATTCCAGCGCCGCCAGCGCCGCCACCACCATCGGTACCGCCATAAACTCCGGCATTGCCTGACGTGTTGGTAGACCCTCCGGTAGCTGTTCCTCCTGCACCTCCACTACCGTCTTCTGATGAGTTGGCTGCCCCGCCACCAGCGCCGCCCGTGCAGCTTATCGTTGTAATAGACAAGCTACCGCTACTTACTGTAGATGCATTGCCGGCAGTCCCGGCAGTCTCGGCAGGCGCGCCTGCGCCACCGCTACCGACCACGTAGTTTAAGGTCTGCCCTCCAGAGACAGAATGTGTAGCATTGGCGTATGCTCCGCTGCCACCGCCACCGCCGTAATATACGGTTCCTTGGCTGAGCCTGTAGCCACCACCACCACCACCACCGCCGCCCCATACTTCTATCTTCAAGGTAGTTGCGCCGGCAGGAACCGTGTCAAGTCCAGACCCGCTAGTGTGAATGTGGATGGCCGACGTGAAGGTTGGAGAAGTGTTCTGCAATGACCAGTCTACAGTATTCGAGTTGACCGTACCGCCAGAGCTGTCAGTCACTACGCAGTACATGGTTCCAGAGTTGGTTGAACTCGCGTTTACAGTTCCTGTAACAGCTGTGCTAGCTGAAGTAGGAGTAGTGAAGGACACGCCAGAACCGCTTGCGAGCTTCCACTGGTAGGAGTAAGAGCCGTAACCGTTGGCTGCGGTGACTGAAGTAGTACCGCTCGTGACGGTGCCCGACGGATTGCCGGCAGCTGCGGAGCCAGAAACATTGCTTGGCTGCGCGCTGATCGAAACCGGAATGGTAGTGTTCTGCAGGGACCAGTCCACGGTGTTCGAGTTTACGGTGCTGCCGGAGCTGTCCGTCACCTTGCAATACATGGTGCCGCTGCTTGTGCTATTAGCATCGACGGAACCCGTAACGCCGGTAGTAGCAGACGTGCCTGCCGTGAATGATGCACCCGAGCCGCTGGCTATGTACCACTGATAGGTGTAGCTGCCGGTACCGTTTGCAGCCACCACGGTCGTAGTGTTGCTCGTAACAGTCCCGGTCGGATCGCCGGCTGCGGCTGAGCCCGACACGTTGCCAGGCTGTGTGCTGATCGAAACAGGAAGGCTGGTATTCTGCAATGACCAGTCTACGGTATTGGTCTGCGCACTGCTGATGCCATCAGAGATGGTGCAGTACATCGTTCCAGTGCTGGTAGAGTTTGCGTCAACAGTTCCGGTCACGCCGGTAGTGGCTGAGTTCGGAGCAGTCAAGGTAGCCGAGCCGCTAGCTATGGTCCATTTGTAGGAGTAGCTTCCTGTTCCGCCACTGCCAGCGCAGGTGGTAGTGTTGCTGGTGACTGTACCTGAAGGGTCGCCAGCTGCAGCCGAGCCGGATACGTTTCCAGGTTGCGTACCGACGGTGACGGTAGTGGTATTGGCTGCAGCAAAGAGCGTATTCAGGTCTGCACCACTGGAAATTACATATTTAGTAGGCAGCGCAGCAGAGCCCGCAGACAGAGGGGCGTAGCGCGTATTCAGATCAACGCCGTCAACGGTGTATCCAGTTGCAGCCGGCTGCGTTCCCGAAGTATAGGGTGCGAAGATGCTGTCGAGGTCAACTCCGTTGACATCGTACTTGGAAGTCATTACCGCTTCTCCAGCCTTTCTATGCGGCTCTCAAGAACACGGCGTATATTGCGCTCTTCGCGCAATGCTTCAGTTAGAACGGCGATGACTGCCATTGGATTGACGGTTAGACCGTCACCAATGGGCATTGCGGCGTGGAACTCTTGTGCTATGAGCCCTGCAGACTTCTCGTTAGTGCATTTCCACTCAAAGGTAACTCCATGAAACAAGTCCAATAGTTCAAGAGCACCCTTGATGCGCTTAATCTTCTTCTTCAAGCGCCGATCGGATGTAGTGTTGAAGGCGGCGGCGGTAAGTTCTGCGTTGGCATCGCGCAACGCAATGGTGTTTGCGTTAGAGCCTGTGCTTGCCGTTGTGTTGGCATTCGGTAAAATGCCCTGAACTTCTTGCGTCAGGTTTATCTGTGGTGCTTGACCAGGAATGCCCAGATGATGCTGATTCAGCAAGCCTGCCAGGAACGGAGCGTAGGGGTAGGTGCTTGGGACTCCCGTACCTGCACTGGGCTTTGCAACCAGAATTTGTGCTTGACTGATAGCAGTCTGCCCGTAGGAAAGGTCTACCAAGTACAGCCCCACATTGCCCGATGCTGCACTGGGAGGAACTTCAGAGCCGGTAGTTGCAGGGGTTCCATAAACTACGCTCAGCACAACAGTAGCTGTTCGCTCGGTAGGCAGCAGAACACCTGTGTTGCCTTGTCCTTGCAGTGGCTGTGTCGGGTTGGCAGCATTGTAGAAGGGCAGTAGGCCACCAGTAGGATCGCTGCTGCGAATGACATCCGAGAATGAAAAGCCAGCTTGAATCAAGGCCCACTGAGACTGGCCGGATGCGAGTGCTGCTGTTGAAAGCGTAATGCTTTGTGCTGCCCATGCAATACCTTGCAGGAAGTAGGTCTGTCCATCCGTAGGCAAGTCACCAGCACTAGACGGGTCAAGAACCGTTTGCAGATATAGGCTTCCAGAACCTATGTTAAGGGTCAGAGAGTTCGGACTGGAAGCGCTAGCAACGAGGCCACTGGCTATTGCAATGCCTTGACCCAGTACATCTTGTACTGCTTTGCTGATGCCTTTGAAAGCATCCTGCGCACCTTTGCTGAGGTCGTAGCCCCGCAGGTTCTCTAGGGTGTACCAAATCGGTCTGTCCACGATGGCCTCAATTCGCTACTGGCGAGTAATAAACGACTGCTCCGGCAGGTGCAGCAGTTCCGAACGAAAGTGTAAACGAGCCTACGGCTTTTTCAATGCTCATGGTCGTAGGCCAGCTGGGGGTGGCATACAAAGCGTATGTCGGCGGGAGGGCGGAGTCGGTTACGACCAGCGTGGTTTCGCCCGTGCCTACGGTAGCCACCGAGCCGGTCTGGAACAGGATGTCCAGATTCCCCGGTCCGGCCGAGGACACCCCTATGGAGACGGTTGAAGGGGTGAGCCCTGTAACGTAGGGGGTGGTGTCCCAATCCGGCATGATTAGGGGCACTGTGCCGGGGGGAATAGCCAGATTGCAGATCAGCGAAGCCTGCCCCGGTTTTACCGGAACGCGCAGCGCGATCGGGAGGGGGCCTTTGAAGACGGCTGCGGTCCAAGCTACGGTGTACGCTTGAGTAGGAGCCGTGCTTGTGCTGATGGAAAACAGAACGCTTCGGGTAGAGAGGTACGATGAAGCGAGCCACGGCAGCACTTCCAGCCATACACCAAAGGTCTGCAACCAGGACTGCAAGGTGTACTCGACGCCTTCACTGGCTTGTGTGAGTGTGGGGCTGTTCGGGGCAGATTGAACGAACCCATAGATGACGTTGTTTACCGAGCCCCCAGCCAAGAAGCGCACCCATACGGTGATGCCCATAGCCTTGAAGGACTGGATGAGTGCTTGTATAGACGACTCAAAGGTGGTACTCGCTACGACGTTGGTGGCCAGCAGAGCCAGGTCTAGGGCAGTCGTGCCTACGTCAAGCGCGCACCCTATGTCTATGCCGTAGATCGGGTAGCTACCAGTCACGCTGCTCACGGGAGTAGGAACGTCGATCATTCCCGTGTACGGGATGGCATCAGAAATGCGACTCGGTGCTACATTCTGCCCACCGTCTACATCCAGGTAGCTGCTCAAATCCATGGTGGCTGTGTCGCCAGGTGCCCATGGTTCGGAGAGGCGCGGAGTGACGCCAAGCACCTTCAGAATGGCGTTGTAGATGGCCGGGCGTGTTACGCGCGGTATCAACAGCATCGTCAGGATGCGCTGCCGAAACGAGCTATCGGTCTCACCAGGATTTCTTGGTAGTCCGTTGCCAAAGAAGTCTTGAGAGATGGTGTCCAGTGCCGAGCCGTAGGCGAACTTTATGCGCAGTCCATACGCAATGAACTGCATGTTGGATAGGATGAACGCAAGTGGCGTCCCGATGCTCAGGAACTGCGCATATGCTGTGCCACCAGGTTGCTGTGCAGCATTGGACAACCAGCCACGCGGGAACAGTCTAAGCAGCCTGCCAGCAAAGTCCGTTGACGTTAGCTGAGGCAGGTTTACTGGCGGCCCGGCATCGACAGTAACCGTACCGCTGATATTTACCTGACTGCTATCGACAGTAGGATTGTTGTTGAACAGTGTGACCATGTATCACAGCGTTTGCAAAGTGACGCTGATGTTTTCTAGTGCGGCTTGTGGAAGCCCACCAATACCAATAAGGAGATCAGCAGCTACACCATTCAAAGTAAGGCTGCCTAGCACGACAGTGACGATGTTGGGGTCGCTGTTGATAGCTACATCTATGATGCTGTTCAAGTACAGATACTGACTACCGGCAGAAAGCTGAAAGCTGTTGATGTAGTTCAGAATGGCATTCTGGACGTTCGATTGGATCGTGGTAGTGGTCTCTGTCGGGTTTTGCACTATGATTGCAGTTAGTGCAACAGAAACCTGCGTGGTAGTAGGGCCTTTAACTGCTACCTGGATGCCGAAAGCACGAACGGCATTCAGAGCATTCAAAACACTTGTGAGCAGCGAACTGGGGGGAGCACCAGTACCGTTGTCTACGATGAACAGGTTGGCACCGTACTGCGTAGCAAGATTCACATTGGTGTTCTCAAGCGGCAGCGTATCGAGTCCTTGCTGCACTGAGTTTATGGCAAACAGGCACGCTTGCTCCGTAGCTTTGGATAGGCTGGCCAGATAACTGACAAAGCGAGCACGCAGAGCAGGATCGGTTTCTTGATCCAGTCCGTTTGTGATGGCAGCAGTGTTGGTGACAGTCGTTACGCCGGCAACCGCCGTTCCGAACTGCGTCAGTTGGCCCGGCTGCACATTGTCAACGGAACCTGCCACGGTTGCCTGTGCAGTAGCCGTAATGTAAGTCTGTCCCGCTTGAAGGACATAGGCATTGAGCGCAGGGTTCCACGCGGTTTGTGTGGTATCAGCAACGAGCTGGTATTGAATAGCTCCACCGGGGGTCTGAACGATCGTGCCAACGGCGATGGGTACAGGCGTGACGGGAGCCGTAAGCGTCGATAGCGTCACCGGACCCTGCGCGTAGGTGGCAGGTAGACGGGTAAGGCCGAAGTCGTTGACGAAGGTGTCGAGGTCCGGGCCTGTAGCAGTAGATGCGCGCGCAGCCGCCCAGATCACTTGCAGCAGAAACTCCAGGTACACATCCTGTGCTGCTGTAGCTTCCAGGATAGCCAGTTCTGGGTCTTGCCCTGGAATGAGATTCGGTACGATGCCCAACGAACCGCCAAAGGCGTTCGTCATGTCTGCAACGAACTGCGACTGGGTTTTGTAGACCAGCTGCGAAACGGTAGTGGCGGGTGTGCTCATTGGGGCAGCAGGAATACTACCTGTCCTTGCGTTTTGTTGCGTAGGGTAACTTGGGCAGTCAGCACAATGGTCTGGAAACCGCTGCGCGATATGGAAACTTCAACCGGCGTTAGGGGGTCCACTGCTGGATTGGCAGCAGCTGCTTGCTGCAATTTGGACGCGATCACGGCAAGTTGCTCGTCCGTGACGTGTTCACCCACCTCGCGCTGTGCTCCGGTACCGTAGGTTGTATGGAAGATGTAGTCTGGAGGCAAAGGGCCTTGTCCGGGCAGCGCCGTGGAAGGGCTAGTCAAAAAGGCGCGCTCGATCGTTTGGCGCACGGATGTCCAGCCAGTGGCATTTTGCAGGCCACCGTTCTGGTTCAGCACGAAGTCGCTGCCGTATTCCAAATATAGGCTCATGGTCCGCAGCTCAGTACGCCTTGGATATAGTACAAGGCTTTCGGCGCAGTCTCCAGAAATACGCCCTTTCCCTGCGTGCGTATACGCACCAGACCATCTACTTCTACTTCATGAGGGTCTCCATGGAGTTTCATCCCGATGGTCAGTTCACCTGCAGTTACGGCTCTCCCGTTGACAGCCAAAAAACTATGGGTAGCTGTGACTATCAGGCTCTTCCGATTGGAAAAAAAGGCTTCTACCCATTCTTTGCACAGCTCTTGCTTAGTGCTAGCTACCTTTGTCGTACCACCAGGAGCCTTCAACTCGGTACCTATGCTAATGTGATCTACCGTTAGCAGCGAGCCATCAGCAACTGCAACGAGCTGAAGGGGGTAAAGAGCAGGTAGAAGTTTGGTGCTCATGAGGCCACCTGCACTAAGGTCGATTCCACCGTAGAAGCTGACCACTGGATTACTGGAGGCCCGGTATCTCCACCTTGTGGATCGGAGTGGGTGTGGGCGTTAAATGCGGATACCAGTTTAGATACGAGTGCCAAGGCATCGACAGTTCCGTTGATGGACACGACGTTTCCGCTTGCCAATGTGATTTCAAGGTCAGCCGCAACGTTTATCGAAAGGCTGCCATCAGCGTTGAAGCGTAAGTACGTTCCGCTTTTGTGCTTGAAGATCGCTTCGCCAGCAACCAACGTATTGTCGGGAGGCAGTGCTACTTGCGTAAAAAGCAAGTGGCCTGCCAGGCCGAAGTGCCCGTAGCGCTGTTGGATGTAGACAGCGCATTGCGTACCGCCGAAAGGGGGTGTCGGAGAGCCGACTTCGGGAGCCGTCTGGAATCCCCATCCGTTTCCTACCCACATGCTGCCAAGCTGAACCCAAGGAGAGATGCTGTACTCGCCCGTGGGTGCCCCGCTCAACGGGTCTACGACTGGCATCCCCGGAAACACCACTTGCACTGCATGCGCGTTCGGGTCGTAGGCTGTAACGTGCCCAACGCCGAGCGGCAGGAAGCCCTGCATCTGCTGCTGTGCGTGCAGGGAGATTAGATGCGAGATTTCGTCGTAGTCGCTCATAAAGACGGGATGAGCAGCGATTGAATGCCGCTGGGCTCCATGTCGCTCAGGTTGTTTAGAGTGGCTATATCGGTCCAGCGCGAGGCGTCTCCTAGGTATTGTGCTGCGACTACGGCCAGATTCGGATTGACCAACGTGACGGCAGTACCGATGCTGTTCGATAGCAGGCTGCCCACAAGGCCATTCACGACGGCCTGCGCTCCTAGTGCAGCGGCTGCCGTGCCGCCGTTGGACGAAACCAGATCGCCCGCAAGAGCGCCGAGCAGCGTGCTTTGCGCTATCTGCAGCTGCTGCACCTGTGTGCTGGTAAGTGCTGAGAGCGTATCGGAAGCTGCGGCGATTACCAGTGGGCCTGCCACGCCTGCGAATGCCAGCATGGCAGCTTGCGATGCTGCCGAGAGCAGTACGTTGGAGGCGTAGTTCGACTGTATCTGCTGCAGCAGGTTGGACATCGTTGAGCCGACGCTGGGGGCCGATGCCGGTTGGGTTGAAACCAAATCCACTGTCGGTTCGAACTCCATCGAGTAGCTGATGTAGTTCTGATGAAGGAAGTCGGCAAGGTAGCTTGTAACTAGCCCTTGCCATTTCCACGGGCCGGCTTGCAGAACCGCTGTCACGCCGCTCCTGCGTATCGTGTCGAGCTGGAAGCTACGTGCTGAAGCATTACGACCTATGAGCAGACCGCTCCACGCTAGTTTATGCGGGAACGCACCCAGAGCCTGCACGGTTTTGTAGCCACCAGGGAACATGTGAATGGCGTTGTTTTGTACGCCTCCTAAAGCGCTCAGGCGCGCTGGAATTTCCATCAACGATACAGCTAGTGGCGCGGACTGATCGCCAAAGACAATAGGCTGCGGAGAGCCCTGCGCGGCAGTTAGCGTGAACTGAATAATGCTCTGCCCGGTGCTGCTGACAGAGCTTGAAGTTGGAACGGGGCTTGGCGTGCTCACGACGTTTGCACCGGGGGTCCGACTTGGCCTGCAAACTGCGCGTTTATAGGTGGAGCGTACCACGCTTTGAAAGTAGTGAGGAACCCCCCTCCATCGCCTCCTGACATATCGAAGTGGTGCTCTACGCTTGCTATATCCAGCGGCATACTGGAGCCAGAGTAGCCTTGCAGCTCACCAGGGGGCCGAACATCCAGCGTTAACTGGGTAGTGGGCACCAGCGTTGGGTCGCCGTCTATCTCACCTTCAACGATGTACAGATGGCGAGCGATATTGAACGCCTCAGCCAGCATGTCCCGTTCGATCTGTGGGGAGGTGGCTCCATTGAAGTAGAAGAAGTAGTTCGGCTTGCCAGCTTGGATATTGGCTGCAATGTTCTCTGTCTTGTAGATGCCTGCTGTGAGTGGCTGCCGCGCAAGCAGAACTGCCTGCTGCGGATTCTTGTACGAGTAGGATGGTGGAATGCCGGTGATGGCAGCGCTAGCCAACTGCACAGACGGTGAGTGATAGCTGAAGCCTCGAACCGAAAACGTGCCGTATTGGCGCGGGCCGTGCGTGATGTTCAGATGGCGAACGGGCGTGACGTTAGGCGTTCCCTCGGTAGCGAACCAAGTAAATACTCGGGGCGTCAGATTAACCTGCGTGTCGCCACCCGGAGGGCCAACATACACCGTCTTGTCGAAGTGCACGGTGACGATGAAGCCGATCGCACGCGATACGAGATTCAGGAGTTCCCACATGTTCTCGGCTTGTGAGAACACGCTGGTCTCATACGAGAAGCCTGAATGTGTGTAACCGAAGTTCACACGACCTACGCTTCCAGCTTCGTTACCTATGCCGTACAGTAGCTGGCCTAAGCTCTGATTTACAGTAGATTGATCAGCAATTTGTGGAATAAGCTCCACACTGCTTATGATGGTAGTAGCAAACTCCGCGTAGGTCATATTGATCCACTTAGGAGTCACTATGGCCTTCCAGTCACGCATTCTGCCGCCGTAATCGCGTCCGGTAATCTTCAACTCATCGCGGTCGAAGTCCCACGATAGTTCGTCGATGTCGCCTGCAAACACGATATGCTGAAGGCCGTCGTAAGCACCTACTGCATATAGCTTGATGGGGTACGAGGGAGAGCCGTCGGAGAATGAGGGCTGTGCGCTCTCGATCATGTGCCGTAGGTTGTTCGGTGAGGCCCAGCCGTGCGAGGCCAGTGCGCTGATGGCCGTGGTGCAGGAGAAGTGGCCGACCGAGCCGTAGGCGGCCAGCGTGATGTTGAAGGTTTCGAGCGGCACGAAGGGTGCAGGCTGGTTGTTAATCTGCGCCCAGGCTCGAATTACCGACGTGCTTTCGCTTGCGTAGGCTATCATGGATTGCCCGTCGCAACGGCCGGATGCACCAGCGTGCCGTGGCCGGATGCCTTCGAGTTCAGGGATGCTTTCAGGTTATCCCTAGCGCTCCTGACACGGTACTTCTCACTTGCCGTCGCCAAGGTCTTTCCATCGACATGGACGTGGGTAGTGTGATGTACGATGGTATCGCCGGCCGAGTTCGCATGCGCGGCGGCTGCTGAGCGCACTTCAGAGTGCCCGGCTGGGCGCAGGTGCGGAGGCAGGTCGTGGCCAGCCGGACCAGTGTACAGCGGGATTCCATGGTGCAGAACGTACTGCGCGCCTGTCTTCAGGTTGTGCCCAGCACGGTCAACTACATACGCAGCTCCCTTTTCACCGAGGTGCCCTACCCACCCAAAAAAATCCTTTAGGAGCCCAAGTTGCCATTGGTTGTACTTAGCTAACAGGTACTCCGTTGGGTGCTTCTTGCTGGTGGAGGCATTTAGCGTGTTTATCACCCCACCTAGTACGGCCTGCGTTGGTTTCAGAAATTCCTTGCCTACAACAGCCAGCACGTTGTCGATTGCTTTTGTAAGGCCGGTGACGGCTGCGGTTGTCGTTTGCAGTGCCTTTGCAAGAAGCACACGCGAGCTTTGCTGCGTAGCCATGTCCGCCTTAAGCGTTTTCAGCACCCCACCAGACATAGCCTTCTGCAAAGCATAGAGCGTAGCGCTGGTAGTGTGATGCGTCATTATGCGTTCCGGGAAACTCAATCCAGGAACTGCATGCAGAAGCAATTGCATTGCTTGCTGCCCCGACAGCCCATGTTGAAGGGCTTGTTGGAGCATGCGCGGATTGTGAGGAGCCAGCATACTAAGCAGCGCAGCCGTGCGTGGCTGCCCTGGTACCATCAACTGGTGGAACAATTCAGGCAGTCCTTTGACGCCAGTAAGTCCTTGCAGAAGCGTGAGTTCCTTAGCAAATTGCAAGCCCTTTCCAAAGGGCTGTTTAACGAGCGCTGGTGCTACTGCACGCATCGTTGTTGCGATCTGCTCGGGCGACATTTGGTTGCCCAAGTCCTTGTACACATCTCCAATTACTTGATTGACTGCGCGGTATTGCGCTGGTGTGCGCGCGCCGAGGGCACGCTGCGTCTGTGCTATAGAACCAACCAAGTCGTTAACGTCACCCTCCGCACCGTACACCTTCATCATGGCTGCCATGCGGAACATGGACGGTGCTACTGCACGCAATAGGCGATAGTTATGCAGAATGCCAGCGAGCCGTGGCATAGCACCCATTACATCATCGATGCTGAATTGCTTGTCCTGCGTTGCAATGTTTAGGGCGAAGGGATAGAGCTGCTTGGTCTGCCTGCGCGTGAAGCCTCCAGCCTCTCCAGCCAGTTGCTCAGAGACTTGAATCGGCATGGCATGCTTGATTGCTTCTACACCGAGAGCCGCTACTGCCACTCCAGCTATTGCCCCTCCTATGGCAAAGCGTCTAATCATCTGCATACGCGCTGCGCGCTCAGCCTCAGACACTTCAAGGTTGCGCTCCTTGATGCGCGTGCGGTCGCGCAGGATGGCGTTCTGCAACTTGGCATTGCGAATCGCAGATGCCTCGTTCATATGCGTTCGGCGCGCTTGCAAGTCAGAGATTACATTTTGTTTTCGTTGCAGCTCTAGAGCGTCTTTAGCTTCATGCGTTTCCTGTTTGCGCAGCGCGATGGTCTGCGCTAGTGGGTCCAGCCTAGCAATGCTAGCGCGTTCAAGCTGGTGGCTTTCAGCCACCTCCGCTCGGCGGATATTGAGTGCCGCCTGCATTGTAGCAATGCGTCGTGCAAGGCTGGCGTCGGAGTCCTTAGCAACGCTCTGCATTGCCCGTGCCTGCTGCACATGCAATCCCTGACGCATTTGAAGATCGTTAAGCGCACGGCGTAGCATTTGCACGCGGCGTTCAGCACCCGTAAAGGCACTGCCGATACGCATGACATCTCGTGAAATTCTATCAACAAGGAAGATATCTACGCCAACTTGAAA
>JAEHJW020000251.1_pt1 | contig 34054 bp, 55 predicted proteins | sample 9271431 | NCBI WGS metagenome assembly JAEHJW02 | reverse complement strand
CCAGGGCGGCACCCTGGGACTCAGACAGGGCGGCAGCCAGGGACTCAACCCGGGGCGCACAAACCGCTCGTTTTCTGGAGATTTGCAAATGAGCCAGCAACAAGCAGAACTCGGGAAGGAGGAATACGAAATGAACATCTTCGAGAAACTCAACGAAGCCCGCATTCGCCTGCAAGCCATGAAACTGTCCAAGTCAGGCGAAAACAAATATGCAGGTTACCGCTATTTCGATCTGGGCGATTTTCTGCCTGCAATCCAGCAGATATTCAAAGACGTCGGGCTGTGCGGCATCATCCGCTACACGTCTGAGATTGCCGAGCTGGTAATCGTGGACACCGCCAACCCGGACGACACCATCGCAATCTCCACGCCGATGGCGGAAGCGCTGCTCAAGGGCGCGCATCCCATCCAGAACCTGGGCGCGGTACAGACCTACATCCGGCGCTATCTGTGGATGACGGCACTTGAGATCGTCGAGCATGACGCCATCGACGCCAGCGACGGAGCTGGCAAGACGGCCGCGCCCGGTCTATCTGAGCAGCAGATAACGGACTTCGTGGATGCTATTACGGGATGCGAGGACATCGATACCTTGAAGAAAGCCTACGCAACGGCCTACAAGGCGGCGCAGAAGCTGGGCGACATTCCCGGCAGCAAGACCATTGTGGCTGCTTACGAAAACCGCAAGAAGGAGCTTGCCAATGGAAGAGCAACGTTTGACATTCATTAGGCTTACAGGTGGGAGATCCGCAGATAACCATCTTTTGGCTGAATATGCGTGTTCCTGTGGAAACACGGTAATAGTCAGACGAAGCCGAGTTAAGATGGGATATACCCGTTCATGCGGATGTCTGGCAAGAGAGCTAAAGCCAGGATTGACTCATGGACTTAAAGGAAGCGGCACATATTCCTCTTGGGCGGCGATGAAACAACGGTGCCTGAACATTCATAACAAAGATTATCCAATCTGGGGGCAAAAGGGAATCACCGTTTGTGATAGATGGCTTCGATTTGAGAACTTTTTGGAAGATATGGGAATTCGCCCTGAAGGAACAACACTTGATCGCATTGATGGCACTGGGAATTATGAGCCGACGAATTGCCGGTGGGCTACTAGGCAAACCCAACAACGTAATCGACGTACCGCAATGAAATGGTATGTGCACGGCGTTCATTTTGAAACTGCATTGGAAGCAGCCATTCATTTCAATGTAAGTACTCAAACAATACGTCGGTGGGTCTTTGGCAGCTATGACACGCGCCGGAATAAATTTACCGCCCCCAAGGAACAATGCCATGCTACCCCACGAATTTGAGCAACGTACCGCAGAATGGCTAAGTTTCAGACTAGGGAAACTCACGGCGTCCAGAATGGCTGACGTGCTTGCCACCACCAAAAGCGGGCCCTCTGCCACCCGTAAGAACTATCTGGCGCAGTTGGTGGCCGAACGGCTGACAGGAACGCAGGGAGAAAGTTTCACGAACGCGGCAATGCAATGGGGCACTGAAATGGAGCCTCTGGCTCGGGCTGCGTATGAAATGTTCATCGATGACCTGGTTGACCAGACCGGTTTCGTTGACCATCCCTCAATAGCTTGGTGCGGGGCTTCTCCTGATGGTCTGGTGAATGACTCGGGATTGGTGGAGATCAAGTGTCCATCTACGGCGACGCATATCGACTATCTGCTGTCTGGTGAGGTTCCAAGCAAGTACGAGCCGCAGATGGCGCTGCAGCTTCTTTGCACTGGCCGCAAATGGTGTGATTTCGTGTCCTACGATCCGCGCATGCCAGAGGAACACCGGCTGTTTGTGGTTCGATTTACGCCTGCCACGGAATATCTCGCCAAGGTTGAAACGGAGGCAAAAAAGTTCCTTGCGGAAGTGGACGAGACTATCAAGAGACTTAACGAAAGGAAGAAGTGATGGGCTACGAGCAACGCGATATGAGCGGCGTCTTGTTCAAGAATGACCGCAAGACCCAGGAGAATCAGCCTGGATACAAGGGCACGATCATCGTTGAGGGGGTGGAGTATTACCTCTCGGCGTGGGTGAAGGAAGGCAAGAATGGCAAGTTCTTCTCGTTGGCGGTCAGTCCCAAGGATCAACAAGCTTCCAAGCCTGCTGAAAAGCGCGCACCGCCTAAGCAGCAGACGGGGAATCCGTTCGATGACATGGAAGACGACATTCCTTGGTGATCCAGGATGCTTCGCACCTTCATCTTGCGCACCGAAGACAACGCCAAGAGCCTGTACGCCTTCCTGAAGGCTAACTGGCGCGCCATGGCGGCCAAGGAGAAGCCTCTGGCGGTCACGGTGGCCCAGTACAAGGCCAAGCGTAGCCAGGAGCAGAATAAGCGCTTGTGGGCAATCCTGCGCGAGATTTCAGCCCAATGCTGGGTGGACGGGAAACAGTACAGCCCTGAGGCGTGGGCGGAATACTACAAGCAGATGCTGATCGGCTACGAGAATGGCCCGAAAGGCTGCAAGGTAGGGATTTCCACCGCGACGCTCAATACGGCAGAGTTTACGGAGTACATGGAAAAGATCGAGGCGGACGCCGCGGATATGGGCGTTGAGTTGAACCTCTTGACATAGGAGCAAATGATGAACATTGAAGACATGACACTGAAGCAACTTCGTGAAGTTCAATCCATATTTTCAGGCAGCGGAACCCAAGATGGGGATCAATATCCGGTAGGAAAAAACGTCATCGTGCGAACCGTGACAATGATTTACACCGGCAGGCTAGCGAAAGTCACGAAATCCGACTTGGTGCTTGTAGATTGCTCGTGGATCCCGGAAACGGAGCGCTATATGCAATTTGTCGCGGAGGGGAAGGTTAGGGAGTGCGAACCGTACCCGGACGGACTGGACGTGTTTGTAAATCGCGGAGCGCTCCTAGATATGTGCGAGTTACGCACAGACCTACCGAGAATCCAAAAATGAACGCGGTAATGTTGTATGGCTATTGGTCGCGGTCGCGGTCGTGGTCGCGGTCGTGGTCGTGGTCGTGGTCGCGGTCGCGGTCGGGGTCGTGGTCGGGGTCGCGGTCGTGGTCGCGGTCGTGGTCGTGGTCGTGGTCGTGGTCGCGGTCGTGGTCGTGGTCGTGGGCGTGGTCGCGGTCGGGGTCGGGGTCGCGGTCGGGGTCGCGGTCGCGGTCGCGGTCGGGGTCGGGGTCGCGGTCGGGGTCGCGGTGTATATGAACATCTTCCCCGATGATGCTGCCATCGATGCGCGCTTCCAGCAGGCTGAGCGCAACGAGAATTACATGGAATGGCGGCGGCTCAGTGATTGGATGGAGGGTCTTGGCGCACTCGCGCGGGCGTATTCGTCGGCCTCTAAAGCAGAATGGTACGAACGGCTCGCCCTACGCGCCTATCAGCGTGCCAAGGCGATGGAACCGCAACAGGAATAGGAGGACGGATGACCATGTGGAAAGGGTATTTCGACCAGCACAAGAAAACCTTCGTGCCCGAGCCGGCAGAGCGCGTTATGGCCGATCTTTCCGGCTTTGAGGAATTCGAGTTTTATGTTCACCAATACAGCTTCCCCGGAAATCTTGGAAATTGGAGGGTGACTGAGGCGACAACCGGAGCGAGGGTCGACTTCGCCTCGATACGAGAACAAGCTATTGAAGATGCCAAGCAGCGGCTTTTGGAGCATGGCCACGAAGCGACCAGAAGATGTATTCAAAAAATACTGCAAAGTCGGGAGTCATCATGAGAAACCACGGACTATCGAGCAGCGCGGACATGACCCAAGGCATCCGCTATCCACGCACATTGCGCGAAGCCTTCGGGCCTGATGCCGAACTGGACACCGATGCAGACGCAGGGGACGCACTCAACGGATGGGCGGCTGGCGTTATCCTCGCGCTGATCGTCCTCGCGCTTTGGATGGGGGGGCACTCGTGAGTGCTGACATGGAGTGGAATAGGCTGCTGTGGGGCGTCAAGTTTTCGAGCGGGATGAAGAGCGATGAACCCATGCTGATAAGCACCGCATGGATGATCCCGATGCCGAAGTCTCCCTATGATGGCGCGCCGTCGCGTCCGATCTTGTTCACCACACGGGCTCAAGCGCGGGCATGGTGCAAATCACGCATGGAAACATATAAGCATCGCTCGGGCTGTTGCACAAAGTGGAAATTCCAGCCAGTGCGCGTGCGGGAAATCGTGTACTGGCATGACCCATAACGACCTAGCTAAGCCGCCTGGCGCGGCTTTATGCGACAGGTCGGCTTGAGCGACGTGTTAGCCCCGTGGCCGCCTACTACAACGAGCACAACCCATTCGCGGCGGCGTGGCTGCGGAACCTGATAGGAGCGGGGGCGATAGCCGCCGGCGATGTGGATGAGCGAGACATTCGAGATGTGCGAGCAGATGACCTTCGAGGGTTTGACCAGTGCCACTTCTTCGCAGGGATCGGCGGATGGTCGCTCGCGCTTCGGCTTGCCGGATGGCCCGACGAGCGCCCCGTATGGACGGGAAGCTGCCCATGCCAACCGTTCAGCGGAGTTGGGCGCCGCTGCGGCGCAGCCGACGAGCGCCACCTGTGGCCCGACTGGCACGGCCTCATTGCGGAGTGCCAGCCTGCAACGGTTTTTGGAGAGCAGGTTGCGGGTGGCGGTGGACTTGAATGGCTCGCCCGAGTTCGCGCTGACCTGGAAGGCGCAGGCTATGCCGTGGGGGCCGCCAATCTCCCGGCTTGCAGCGTCGGCGCGCCGCACAAGCGGGAACGGCTGTGGTTTGTCGCCTTGGGCGACACCGAAGGCGTCGGACGGGGAGAAGGCCAGCGCGCTTTCTATCCGCCGGCGGGAAGCGGGCCGGCAGCCCGACAACCTACCTGGGCAGGTTCGCCCGTTCTTGGGGCTGACGGCACAAGACGGCGCGTTGCACCCGGAGGTTTCGCGCTGGCTCATGGGATACCCGACCGTGTGGAGCAGTTGCGCGGGTACGGAAACGCCATTGTTCCCGAGGTGGCAGCCGTGTTCGTGAGGGCCAGCATGGAAGGGGCTAACGCAACAGGTGAGGCGCGACCGAAAGGGAGCGAAGCGGAATGAAGGGCGTCGCACTCGACCGCCGTGTTAGGCAAATTTTCTGCTGCGGCTGCGGTTGTGACGTGGACGCAAGGTTGACCAACGGAGCTGAGATTTACCCGCACCGGGAGGACTTGCACGGCCTGCCATTTTGGAAGTGCGACAAGTGCGGAAACTTTGTTGGTTGCCACCACAAAACAAAGAACAGGACAGAGCCTTTGGGCTGCATACCAACGCCAGAACTGAAGGAAGCGCGGAAGCACCTACACGCGCTGATTGACCCGATATGGCAAAGCGGGAAGATGGGACGGCGAGAACTGTACGAGGCGATAAGCCGCGAGGTTGGCTGGAATTACCACACGGCCAAGACGCGCACGATTGAAGAAGCAAGGGCGGCATATAAGGCGGCGTCCGAGTATGCCTAACTCAGATTCTCCGACACCAGATGTCGGTTAACTCGCCCACAAAACCACGACCACCGCTCCGCAATATAGGTTCCGATCCGCAATTCTGCCTAGGGCGTCGTGGCGTAGGAGGAAATGGCGTAGGTCACTTAATCACCAAACCGTCAGTGCCGACCAATGCCACATGGGCTGGTGGATTCCAACCCCGGCAAACATCACGCCCAATTGCAAGACGTGTTCGGCAGGGATGGCCAGCAGCTTATCCAAATCAGGATTGGTGAAGTTGTGTGCCGTACCAACGTGCTGCACCCCCTGAGCGTCGCAATCCACCGTGAGACTAGCAAGCTCGGTGAAGCTCTTGCAGGCACATGGATCGCCGTGGATAGGTTCGTCACCGTCCATCGCGAAGAGCAGGATCTTCGCCTGCCCGTAGCGCAGGTAATCCCCGCCGTCCTGGGTGATGCTCACAGCATTGTCCCAGTAGATACCATTGGGCCTCTCGAACTTGTCAGCAGGTTGCTTACGATACTGAATGAGCGAACCTGTCACCACAAGACCTGGACACTGCCACTCCGGTCGTGCCTCACCGATGGCTGGATGGTTTCCCCAATTGAAAATCCAGCGGGAGGTTAACTTGCTCATGTTCCGAGTCCTGCCGGCGGCTTCAGGTAGAGCCTGCCTTGCAACGCCGTCATTAACGGGACGCCAGAAAATATTGGAGTTACTGCTAGAGCATTTTGCTCGACGGCTTGCCATGCCGAAAGACTTGCGTATGTAGTAGAAGCCCCGACAGTCCAAGGGTTGCCGGTTACACCGCCTGGAGTGTAGTAATCATTGTGGAAAAACGTAGCAGCTGAAGTGTCAGATGCATTCCCGGGAGTTCCGACTTGCGCCAGGTTGGCGGGAGCATATCCTGTACACGAAACGATATTCCCGATGAACATCGTGCCCGTGGACATGATCGAGGTGCCATCCCAACTTGATTCCATCGGCATGCCGTGATCATTGGCATCTACGTAGATTACGTTGGATGCAAATAATGCGTTCACGGTGCCCTTGGCATACAAGCCACTAGCTCCTGTGTAGGTTCCCCAATTTTGGTTTTGGTTAGCCACCCAATAGCTGCGTTCGGATTGATACTTGCTGACGAAGGGAATCGCAACTCCGCGCGCGATGTTGTGTGAGACCACACCGCCGTTCATGTCGCCGAGGATGTATCCGTGAGGGATCGTGTCCACTCCGCTGTATTCATAATCGTTGTCATGAACAACTGGATAGTTCATCGCGTTCGGCGTTGTAGCAGCACCGTCGAATCCATGCAAGTGGAGGTAATGCCCAGAGGCCGTATTGATGCCTCTGTTGTAGCGGCAAATCTGGTTGCTGTTGATGACGTTAGTGTTGTTCATCAGGCCCCCCGTAATGCAGGCGCTCGTGGAGGTTCCAGAAATTATCATCTCTCGGTTGTTTTCAAACACGAAGGGAAGATTGACGGCCAGGAGAACCCCTGGATTATTTCCGCCCGTAGTTGCGACAGATAGGCTGCACCGTCTGACGCGCATCCATCCGGTTGTGTAGCCTGTCGTGGCCGAGTAAGCTGACACGCCCCCTGAGCGATCATAGTTAACACTGGTAACGCTGCCGCTTATCCCGTCAATGTCCACGAAGCCGGTAGTAAGCCCAGGCCCAGTGAATACGCCGCCCTTATTGAAGGCACCATTGATCTTGATGTTCCAGCCGGTAAGTTGCGCTGTAGTAGCTCCTAACCACAACGCAGATGCGCTTTTGGCGCTCCCGGTATTCACGAGATTAGGGCCATCAATCCCGAGGGATTTATTTCCGGCGTTCAATATCGAGTTACACTGCAACGCTACAACGCCAGCGCCACCGGGTGTACAGTCAAGATTGAAATTTCCCACCGTGCATGCCACGCCGCCGGCATTTTGCAAGAGCACGGCTGTAGTGTTCCCTGCGGCGCATTGTAGAGTACAAGCCCCTGGAGTTTGAGGAATCAGAATCTGCCCACTATTCCCAAATGAGAAATAGGTCGCGGCTTGATAAGTTCCATCATTCACGATGATGGTTGAACCGCTCGGAGCCGTGGCTAATGCATGATCGACCGTCAGCCATGGCGTAGTTTGAGACGTTCCATTGTTGGAATCCGAGCCGACGGCATATCCGTTTGCAGTGGATTGGCTGACATAACAGGTCGTCATTTACACACCTCCCATCACCTGTTTCGCCGCGTTATAGCCGGCATCAAATAATCTGCGCCGAACATCAATCGGCATCTTCGTGTCCAACCCGGACGCAAAGCCCGTTTCCACCACGGCCATCCGCGCGCCGTCGTTCTGGGCAATGCGCGCATGAGCCGCTTCGCTGGAATCCATCATGAGGTCAAGCAGCCGTCCGGCAATCGCCACGGCTGAATAAGTACCGCTCGCCATCGGTGCGTCGCGCGCCGTCAGGTGAATGCCCAGCCGCGGCGTCGAATCCACCGTCAGCAAATCCACCGGCATGTTGTCGATGACGCCCCCATCCATGAGGATGCGCGGCCCGATCTGCACCGGCGCATAGACGAACGGGATCGAGGCAGACGCGCGGCACGCCTCGGCCACTTCCTGCTGCGGCGTCGTCCAGGCGCTGAATACACGCGGCTGCGACAAGCCCACATCCGTCGCTACCACGGTCAAGGGAACTTTCAGCGTCCCGAAGGTTGCCGCTTCCAGCTTGGTGCGCAGCCACGTCAACAGGGCATCCCCGCTGCAATAGGACATCTTGGACAGGATCGACCCCAGCGAGAAGCCGATCATGCCGCTCCAATCCTCGGTCATGCAGAGCGTATACATGGTGCTGATGGGCATGCCGCTGGCATAGAGCGCCGCCACGATAGAACCGCCCGAGGTACCGGCCAGTTCGGTGATCGTGTAGCCGGCGTCCAGGACGGCCTTGAGCGCCCCCACATGGGCCGGGAATTTGAATCCCGACCCGGAGAGGGCAATGCGGATGGGATTGGCCATGTTCAAGCCGCAGGTGCGGGGCTCAAAGGCGTTCCAGGGGCAACCATTTCAGGCACCGGAATGCCGGCTGCTGAGGCCGCTGCATCGATGACCGCTTGATTGGCATTGACGCCCTGGGCGACCGCTGTGAACAGTTGCACGAGCTGGGACGAACTCATCTGCTGCGCCTGGATGAACTGCACCACGACGGGCGCCAGCGCCTCGATGGTCGCCACCAAGGGACTGGCCGCACCTGCACCGGCAGTCGCGCCGGCCAATAGCGCCGGCAGCAATTGCTCCAGCGTAGTGGCCACTTGTGCGCCCACGATCTGGGCGGTCGATTGGGTTGGGTCGCTCATTTCTTCACTCCTTGAGGTTGGATGGCCTGAACGGCTTCCATCGCCGCCAGGGTAGTAACGGACTGCGTTATCAGTTGAATCGCCGTGGTCGGATCGGCTGGCATCGTTGCGCCGCATAGCGGCGTGATCTGATGCGTCACCAGCACAAGCTGCTGCAATTGTGCATGGCTCAGATGCGCCAGGTTGGCGATTGCCGCCTTCTGCGCGCCTTCGTATGCCAGGCAGGCTTGCACCCATTGCGCCTGCAGTTGAGCTTGCGGCGTGGTCGAGATTGAGGGCGGAACGGTGAAGTTGGCGCAGCCGGTCAGCGTCACCGCCAGCGCCGCCGCCATCAGGATAGTCCGTTTCATGGTGCCTTACTCCTTTGGGTTGGTGAGGGTCACATGATAGACCCCGAGGCCCACCAGGGCCATTTGCAGGGCGTTGACGAAATCGTTCACGGGCGCCATGCCCAGGAACACCAGGACGCCCCACGCCGTAAACAGCAAGCCGGCAACGACGGCCTTATAAATTCGGTCGTTCATTTCTCTCTCCAATGAAATCCATGACACGAAATCACGCGATCCCCGGGCACGCATCCCTCGATTGGAGCGTCGCACGCCCACTCCCAGTATGCACTGGTCTCTACGTTGACGCCGGAATTGCCCCAGTCCAGATAACGGCAACGCCAACATAACGAATCTCCGTCGTCGTCCAGAGCCAACGGCACGCGGGCGGTGGTCACTGCGCCAGCCCTTCCATGAGGTTCTTCATGATCCGATTAGACCAACCTTTGCCGCTTTGCCGCCAGCCGGTCTGGTCCTGCAGCATGAACCGCCAGCGCCACCAATTGAAGCGGATCACCAACTCGCAAGGATTGGCGGCACGGGCGGCGGCGATCGTCTGCGCGCCGGGCGTGCCGTCCACGTTCACGCCGCAGGCATGTTGCAGCCACGCAATGGCGCGCCCTGCACCGCTGTTCACGGCGGCATCGAACACCTGGAACGCCACGCCGTAGGCGAGCTGGTCGCAGATGGGCAGCCAGTATTCCTTCGCGTAGATGGCCTTGGCGGTTTCCAGGGGAAGCTCACGCATGTTTCCCGTGAAACCATTCGCGCGGGCAACAGCCTCCGTGATGCCGTACCGGGTTTGGCCGCCTTCATCCACCGTAAAGCCGCCCTCATTAACCAGCAGGGCGGCAAACGCACGCTCGAAGTTGCTCACTGTCCCCTCCGGTTATAAAGCGCCTGCTGGATCGCTGCCATCTGGGCTTGCAGCAACGCAAGGTTGGCCGCCTCGTTGCGAGACACGCGGTCAACCTGCACCTGCATGTCGATGATCTGCTGCTCGATCTTGCCCTGTTGGATGTAGAGCGTGCCCCAGGCCGACGCCACGCCTGCGATGATGCCGACGAAGCTCTGCTCGATCAGCCGCGTGATCCCCGGGCGCTGGGGCGGAATTTGTTGAGAGAACATCCACATGAACGGGACAAACTGCTTTACCTGATCGAGATCCATCAGCTGCCCCCCATTACCGGATACAGCGTGATGCCGCCCGTGCCGATGGCCGTGACGATTACCCAGGCCCAATCATTCGGCAACCCTGACAGGTCTGGCAACTTGCCGCGCGCCGTCACGCCGAAACTGTCGGCGGTTCCGATGGTCAGCGTCAGGCTGCCGACCAGCGTCGCCGCATCTCCAGCGGACGGGACAAGATTTTCCGTGGGAGCCGCGTGAAATTCCAGTGTAGCGGTCTGCCCGGCGGTGCCCCCTTGGGCCGTGGCAAAACAACTCACAGCCTCGCCGCGCCCGTTGCCCTTGATGGGTTCAAGCGAGAACGGACCGTAAGTTCCGACTGCCGTAATGCCGGCGGGAACAAGGTTGAGGGCGCTCATTTCTTCTTGGCTCCGATGTCAGGATACTTTTTATGCACCGCTGCCCGCACTTTGGCCTTCTCAGCGGGCGTGCCATGCTGCGCCACCCGCGCCAGCGCATTCCGGGCGTGGGCTTTGTCGGGGATGGGATAGGCGCGTTTGCCCGGCTCGGCGAAATCCTTCTTGGGCAGCGCGTTGCGTTTCTTGGTGGTCAGCTTGGCCATCATTCTCTCCTAAGGTTGACGATCACCCAGGCCGCCGCCGCGAAAAGCGAGGCGCACAGGATTCTTTGCCACTCGGGCTGCAGCATGGCCCAGCCGAACAGGAACGCATCCATGAGCAGCGCCAGCAAATTGAGCACCCGGTAATTGAGAATGGCGATGCCACGGTTCACCAGCGCTGCCATCTCGTTCAAATCAGACATTTGCATTGAAGAAACTCCCTTCCTCGTCGTCATCGGCAAAGCGGCGCTTCACCTTTTCCCATTCTATCGACATCTTGACGATGGCGAGACGACTTTCAAGGTCTGACGCGGGCACATCCTTCATCATCGAGACCAGAGCAGCCTCGATCTGATCGGACAGCGCATCGGCGTTTTCAACGGGTTTTTGCTTTGCCATGACGTTTCTTTCCTGGGAGTTTCTTGCCCGTCGCAAGGCTCTCGCCCGTGGACGATTGGCAGATGGCAGCGGCCGATGCAGGGCCGCGCTTGCCCTTGAGCTTCTGGAAACAGCGATCCACTTTAGTGTTTTTGGGCATTCGTTCCCTCCTGGCTCAGTATGGCCGCGTAAGCTTCTGGATGCCGGCTGGCAAAGCGAGCCACTGACGCCGCAAAAGATGGGCCGTAGGTATTCTCGATGAAGGCGTTCTGATAGGGCTCAGAAAGCAACGGATGCGGCAGTATTCCGCGTGCCGCCAATTCGGCGGCGGCCATCCCATAATGCCCTGAGCCTATCGACCCAATCGCGTACATGGCGTCGAAGGGGCTCCATGCCGTGGATCCTCCTACTCGCGTAATGGGAATGTTGGCGCCCGGAAAAGCATTTGCAAAATCGGCTGCCACCTTGAGCCGCCCGGTGAGCGGTACACCGCGCCTCTGAAGGGCCGCCAAACGAGCAGCCGATATATCACCGGTAGCAGGATTGAGCGCCTTTTCTACGGCGTGAATCTTGGCCAGTTTGATCCTGGCGTCACGCATATCGGAAAGCAGTTTTTCGTCGCCGCTCCTGGCAAGATTGCGCTCCAGCAATCCTTCCATCTGCTGCGCTATCCCATACTGCACGCGCCCGACGGCCATCTTTGCGTAATTGGTATCATCTTTCAGGTTTGCAGTTGCCTGGTTGCGCAATTCCTTGATGATATGCACCGCGCCGTAGGGCGTGTATTCCTCGCGGTTGAAATCCTGAATCGCTTTCACAATGCCTGGGTTTCTCATGGCCGTCGGGAACTCCGCACTGAGTCTGCGGTATTCTTCCCCCAGGTTTTGGATGCCAGTCCGAAATTCTTCGTCCGAGACGATTCCAAGCGCTCTTTTTCCTTTCGTTGGAATGGTTTCCCAGTCGGTGCTGAATTGGGCTGGCGTGGAGGTTTCTGCCTTTCCGTAATCGTGCTGAATGACGCTCAGATAATGGTCATATTGCTGTTTCGCCAAATCGTTCAGCAGTTCCGGCGTGATCGCCACGTGCTGCGGGATGCCTAACTCCCGCTTGGTCATGTCGGTGACTATCCTCTGATTCGCTACAGAGGCCGTCTTGTCCATCTTGATTTTGCCAGGGATACCCGACAGCTCGCCGCCCACACTGTCTCGTCTCACCATGGCGGGGGGAATCTTGAGCCCTTCCTGGCGCGCGGCTTTTACGGTCTCATCATAGGGAGCCATCGCGGATTTACGTTCAGCGGCCTCCGCGGCTGATTCCGTGTACGCTTTTTCGGCGCTTCCCTTGATTCCCCCCAGCAGAAACGGCGCGCCCTGAACTGCGGTATCCACAGCGGTAGCGGCTAAAGGCGAGTGGGTATATTTCAGGGTTTCCTCGGCCGCCTTATTTCCGGCCCATGCCATAGCGCGTGATGGCAATGCGGCGAGATCGGCGAGCGCTTTGCCGCCCGCTGTCTTGGGCTGGTAGGCTAGGCTTTCGACGCGCCGGACGGTCTCCGCAGGATCATGGTGAGTGATTCCGGCCCAATTGGTGATTTCGTTGCCGATGCCGGCCCATCCGGCAATTGGCATCAGCAACATGTTCGACCCCACCGCGAGCGCGGCCTCAGGGAGCGCCAATTTGGCCGAGTCGTAACCACCCGCGTAAGCAGCAGCAGAAGGTACTGCGTAGTGGTAGCCGTTCTTGTTGAGCAACGCCACAAGATCGGCTTGCGACATTCCGTCAGGAACGTTTTGGATGATTTTGCCGTCTGGCATGCGAACGTTCATCAGTGTCTCAACTGGCTGAAATCAATGACGTCCGGCGTTGCCGGAGAGGATGGCGCAGAAGCTTGAGCCGCCGGGGCAACGTTGCCGGCAATTTGCGATTGCATCCCGTGAAGCGTGCTCTGCAAAGCATTCATCCTGAATTCCATTTCTCGCTGCATCGTCTGCAAAGCCGCCTCCAACTGCTCGGGCGTCTGCGCCGTGGATATGAGCTGCGTCGCCTCGTTGCGTGCCGAGTCTGACGTGGCCGTGGCGCCATAGCCGCCGCTCATGATCTTGGCGTATTCGTTTTTCAACGTCACGATGGCGTTATTGAAAGCCGTGACATTAGGATCTCCCGCGACGGCGGTACGGCCCGCTTGTATCCAACGATTGAGCACAGGGATGCCGCTCTGAGCCGACCCTTTTTGCGCCAATTCACGCACCAGAGCAATGGATGATTGGGCGGTTTGCTCATAACTTCCGATCATCGCAGTCGTGCGCTCGACTTGCGGGAGCGCGCTGGCGGTAGCCTTGCTCGTCGCCATGCCAAGCGCGGCGTCTTTCATGGACAGCTTCTCACCTTTCGATAGATCGGCGGCCCGCTGGATGATCTGGGCGCGCAGGTTCGCGCCGCTCGATCCCATTCCCAAGTAGGGAAGTTGGCCGGTCATCTTATAGTGCCACGCCGCCAGGTCTAGCGCGTCGGACGATAACGTCGTCGGGGTGCCCGTCCGCATTTTCGCCAGCGCCTTCATTTCCCCAAGGTGCTCATCGGCCAACATCTTCTGCTGTTCAAGTCTCTGGAGCGCCATGTCGCGCTGATTCTGAACCTGAATGGCTTGCGTGAAGGTACGCGCAGCCAAGGCGTCCGCCCGCTGAGCGCCGGCAGCCGCCGTCTTCAATTGCGTCATCAACTGGCTGATGGGCATGTTGGTCTGCATCAGGATGCGGCGCATCTCGTCGTTCTGCTCGCGTTCCTGCATGAGGGCGTCGTTGACCCGCGCCTGGTATTCCTTGTACGCCTTGTTTCCGGCCTCGATGCGCCCTTGGTTCCAGCCCTGCATGGCCCCAGTCATGGCCGCCACCGCTTGCATGTAGCGCTCTCGGTTGCCTCCAAAGCCCAGCATGGCGAGCCCGAGCAGCATCATGCCGAAGCTGTTGACATTTGCCGCGCTCGCGGGCGGAACGCCCTTCCAATGCGGCACGGGCGTTTCCGGGTGCGCTTTACTCCAGGCATCGAACTGCTTTTGCTGATCCCTTTGGGCACCCTCTACGCGCTGCCAAAGGGCCTCTTTCTGCGCCGCCGCCTGCGCAGCCTGTCCCTCCTGTTCCTGGTACTTCTGGAACAGTTCCTGATCTGGCGTCAGTTGAGTGGGTTGCGCCGCTTGTGCCATGTCAGCCTCCCGAACCCAACGAGCCCCCGACGGCTCCTGCTAACTGTTGCGCCAAGCTCTGCGCCTGCGTATCTGCGCGGAACTGCTGGCCGGCGATGTTGGCCGCCTGACTACCCGAGATGTTGAGCGCAGAGAGCGCGGTGTTCAAATTGCCCTGCTGGGCCTGCAAGAGCAGTTGGCTGCGTTGCGTGTTGAGTTGCTCGGTCATGGCCTGAATCTGCTGCTGCACGACCAGCGAATCCGGCCCCAACCCGGAATTGGCGGCATGCTGCTGGATCGCCGCCGTGTTCTGCTGGATCTGCTGGTCGATGCTGCTGTTGATCGCGGCCAATTGCGTTGGCGTAGGCTGACCGCCGGCCAGATATTGGCCCGTGGCGTTCGCGCCGATCTGGGCGGATTCGTTGCCCACCTGCTGTGCGTAGCCTGGAAGCTGCGGAGTTTTGGCAGCGGAATAGAGCGTCGAGCCGACTTTGAGCAGCGTCGAGGGATTCTGCTTGGCGAAATTCACCACGTCGGACAGCAGGCCGCCGGAACTGGAGGCCGCCGTGTCGGTGAGCGCATTCGTCCCGACGTTGGAGGCAAACGCATCCGCCGAGGCGAAAGGCGCAGGCGCGACACCCGCACCGGGAATGCCCGCCAGGAGCGAGCCAGATTCGCCCGTGCCGGCGGAGGCAATATTGCTGCCAATGTCTGCAGCCGAGGCCGCGGTGCCAGCGGTGCCAGCAGGGGAGCCCGTCTCACCGGCCAGAGCACCTGCTACGCCAGGGCCGCCGAACAATCCTTCGCCCAGGCCGCCCAGTCCACCGCCGATGGCTCCAGCCTTGGCCCCCTGGTTCCATCCTTTGCCGCTGATCTCGCCACCGATGCCGCCGCCGAGGAAGCCACCCAGCGCGCCGCCCAGAGCGCTCGCCGCCACCGTGCCAATGGCCTCACCTGCCAAGCCAACCCCCACTGCCGACCCCAAAAGGCCGCCGCCTATCGTCGCCACAACTGCTGCACTCATTGCACTACCTCCTCGATAGGTTTAAGCCCGACATCGTTGACGGAAAGCACCTGCCGGTAATCGACCGTCAGTTCTTCATCGGCCTGGATGGGACGCAACGCCACGACCGTCAGGTTGTCTTCCGAGTCGGGCACGAAGACGACATTGGCGCGGCAGGAATGATTGATGGTGCGCCCGGCGAGGGTGCGGCGGTGCCCGATGCGCGCCGGCACGATCCGCTCGCCTTGAGCGAACGCCCTGGTCACGAACATTCCCATCCCTTCGATTTCCGAGTCCCGAATGGTCACATTCGTCAGTGGAATGTCGATGTGATCGCCGAAGTTATGGGAAATGGCCTTGACTGCTTCCTCCGTCACCCCGTATTCGCGCAAGAACTTCTGGTAATCTCGGCGATCTTCCATGATACGAAGAGTTCTGGCTTGCAGATTGTTATCGCCGCCGAGCAATTCTGCCCGCGTGCATTCCAGGATTTCTTCCGTGATCTTGTCCAGATCGGTTTCATCGCCAACCCAGTGGTAGGTCGTCCAGACCGTTGTCTCCAGAGCATAACCAGCACGCTTGGCGCCGGGCTTCGAGACCAGAGTCGCGGGCGCGGCGACTTCTACGAGGCCCTCATCCGTGGTCACGAGCAGCCGCCCCTGGCTCACGGTGCACAGATGCTCATGACGATGCACCGCGCCGACGAGGCAAACGCCAGCCGGTATGGTGATTTCCCGCGCATACAATCCGCCGGCCAAATAATGCCGGATCGGACAATGCATCTGAGGATGAACGAGCATCTCTTGCTCCAGTTTGTTCACCTGTTCCTGGGTCGTTTCCATCAATCGTTCCTCGATGCTCAAGCCAGCCATGGCAGGATGTCCTGGTCATGTAGCCATGCATGGTATTGTAGCCAGGAATAGGCCATCTCCGGGTTCTTGAAGTCCACCACGGACAGGTCATAGCTTTGGAATCCGGCCGCTTCGCTGATGGCCTGGTGAATCAGATTGTGCTCTATCAGCCAGTCTGCGTTCGGCGCGCCGTCCAGTGGCGTATTGGGCAGGCTGACGCCATACTTGGCTTGCGCCTGCGCGGCAATTTCGCCGTGGGCAATTTCGTGATCGCCCAGGAAGTGCAGCCACGCCTGGGCGTCGTTGGGGTCGAAGAGGGATGCGGGGCCGAGCAGTTGCATCGCTAAATTCCGGCAATCGTCGGGGGATCCGGAGGAAGCGCGGACGAGGAAAGATCAACGCCGTCCCGGATCGCCCGCAACGCCACGGCGTGCGCTTGCCATGCGGGCGGGAATGGTAGCCCCGCCATAAAGTAGCGAATGGCTATTTTTTCCGTAGCGGCAAGTTGCTGCGCGGCCGCGTTGACCAGTGGTTGCCGAAGTTGGGCAGCGGTCGGCCCCGGCGGCGCATTGCAATTGGCGCCGTCCCACGTCCAGACGTAGGGCTCGCAGCCGTCCGGGCAATCCACCCACTTGAACGGCGGTGCGACAGGGAAATCCGAGCCGATGGGTTCGACCTGGACGATGATGCCACGAGGGTCGATAAGTGCGCGTTGGGTCATTGTGATGGCTCCTTATTTGTAGAATTTGAAGATGGCGACACCTTGAAGACCGGGTCCGGCAGTTCCGCCGGAGCCATAACCGAGCGGATGGACGGCACCAGCTCCGCATCCCATTGAATACCCATTTGTCGGGTCATATACAGTCCCGCCGCAACTGCCTGTGCCGCCGGATAAATTTAGCAACCCCCCTGTTGCGCCTCCCCCTGCGCCTCCGCTCCCGAGCGAGACACTAGAATTCGACGTCGCAACGCCATTTGCGCCGCCACCACACGTCATTCCAGGCACTGAGCCATTGGCCGTTAGACTTGTAGCGCCTCCAGCTGCGCCTACAGTGCCAGTTAATGTGGAAATCCCCGCGACAGAGAACACGCGCTGGACATAGCCTCCGGCCCCGCCGCCGCCTCCGCCGCTTGTGGCGGTGTTGCCGGCGCCAGTACCTCCGCCGCCGGCAAGGGATGCATCACACATCGTCGCCCCAGGCGGCACCGTCACCGAGTACGCCCCGGTCGCCGTCACCACCACTTCTGAGATCAGCGTGCCCACCGTTGCTTGCAGATGAAACGCAGACGCCGCAGCATTGTAGATGAGCTTGACGACTTCGTTCGCGCCGATGCTGCCAGCAGAAAGCGCCGCGCCGCCGATGGCTTGGATAGGGTACTGCGTGCCGTTGACGGTGATGGTGGCCGCGCCGGTGTTCGCATTGGCCGCCTTGACGCTAAGTTCCAGGCCATCCGTGACCGTGAATGACTGCCCAGCGGGAATCGTGATGACGAGCGCATTCGCGGTGCCCGTATCGGCATAATAGTTCGACGCGTCATTCAAGTTGTTGGCCGCGTTGACCAGCGCCGCGTAATTGGCATCCAGCAAGGGCGTGACGTTGGTGCCCCCGGCTTGCGTGCCGATCGTGTTCGGGATGGTGATATTGGATGCCATTACCAGCGTCCTCCGAGTCGGAATTCCATGGCGATAAATGTTAGCAGGAGCGCCGCCGTGATGGCGGTGATGGTCATGCCCAGGTATTTGCCGCCCATGAGGTCGGGCTGGAATTTGAAGAACACGTAACCCTTGCTGTTGAGCAGGAGTGCCTGGCTGGAATTGTTTAGCAGCAGGAGGGACTGCCCCAGGTTGTTGTTGAGCGCCAGTTGGTTGGACGAAGACCCCGTCACGGCCACGGAATCGTACTCGTTGTCAGCGGTGATCGTGACTGACGAAGACGCGCTTTGGGTGAAGTCCGCGCCGATGCCCAGCCGAATCAACTGTTTGTCGATGAGCGGGTCTTCCCCGTCATAGAGCTTCGTCTTGATGGTGACGGCGAGCGCGCCCGTGGCATTGGAAAACAGCGGATAGAGCTGGTTGTTCACCCAGCCGTAAAGCGTGGGCACGTTGTTCACCAGCACTGAGACGATCTGCGTGATGCCCGCGAGCGGCGAGCAGAGGAACCATTTTCCGCCGGCAAACAGGGCAATGACTTGGCGGCTGCCCAAACCCAGCAACGTGTCGTTGAAGGTGAAGGCAAACGCGGCGCACAGCACGCCGTTCAGCGCCACAATGCCGCCCGTAAACGGCTTTGTCAGGTCGGCTAGCCCGAGGATGGTATTGATCTTGTCAGAGAGTTTCTGCGGCGTGCTGCCCAGAAGCGCATAGATGCCGGTGGACGACATCATGACCATGGTTTTTTGCAGCGATATCAGGCTTTCCGGGTAGGACGTGCCCACGCCGGTCAGTAGGTTCAGGCGCGTAAAGTTGGTCACGCCTGATGCGATGGTGACGTTGGACAGCACGTCCACGGACTCATCGCCGAAGATATACATGTAGCCGCCCGTGGCGTAAAGCTGGGTGATGTTGTTCACCAGGGTATCGTCATTGATGCTGAACGACGACGACCCGTTCGCGGCGCTGAAGTCGTTGTAGCCGGCCGTCCCGGTAAAAGTGACCTGGCGCCCGTTGGCGATCCACACGCGCCCGGCATAGACGGCAATGGCCGTGCCAAGGACGGTGGTGCTGATGTTGGTGAGCGTGCTGGCCGTGGTAACGTTCCAGTCGAAATAGCCCTTGGCCGGATCAATAATCAGGATGCCCTTGTTCGACCATTGTGTGACCTGCATCCCAGCCGTGGTGGAAAACGCCCCGGCTGTGCCCATCTGCACCACAGTGCCGTTCACGGCATTGATGATGTAGCCGTTGCCGGTGTCCATGAAGGCGACAATGTAGGGCGTGCCGCCGATGATGGCCGACTGGGTGTAGAGCAGGTTGCCGGTGAGGGTTGCCAGCACCGCGCTCGGGGCAGCCAATTCAACCAAGTCACCGTTGGCGAGCGGCATCATGTTTTCGAGCCACCAGAATTCCTCGTCGCCGATGGACTGCCTAGGCGACTGGCAATTCATGCCGCCGAATTTTGACAGCACCAGTTGCTTGTCCGGGCTGCTTTGCTGCTGTTGTTGGGCTTGAGCGTTCACGGCCATGATTACCACCGGGCCTTATCGTCGGCATAGGGATTCGGTGTGCGATTGGAGCGCGTCACGGAATTGCTGATGCCCAGGCGTTCCTGGAACAGCTTGAAGAACAGGCTAGCCTCCCCGAAGGATTGCTGTTTCATCTTCGCCAAGTGGGCGGCATAGGCCGGGATCGCGTCCTGGAACACGTAGGGAATGATCTCGATGTCGGTATCCAGCACCAGATCGGGAGGCACGACGGCGGTATCCAGTTCGATGGTGTAGTTCTGGGACGGTATCGGCCCCAGGAACAGCGTGGTGCCGTACAAGCTGAACGCGGCGGGGTAGTTGACGACCTGCACGGCACGCATGCGGCGCGAAAAGTCCTCCCACTCCATCCAGGCGAGTTGAATACGGCGTGACGGCCCGATGAGGGCAAACGCCCCGAGCACGTCAATAGTGCTGGCGCTGATGATGGAGGCAACCGCACTCGCACCGGAACCGTCTCCCGACAAGGCAACCGTGGGCGCTGAGGTATAGCCGGCGCCCGGAGCCGTTAGCGTCAGGGAGGAAACACCGCCATTGGCGACTTGCGCAGAGGCCGCGGCGCCGGAACCACCACCTCCTGAAAACGCGGCGCTCGCGTGAGTGTAGGCCGTTCCGGGCGCGGTGACTGAGAAGCCGGTCACACCCCCGAAGGGGTAGGATTCGACGTTGGGTGAAGCGTAGAAGGATTGAAGCGTGCGAACCGAGACCGTCATCGCCGCCACCTTCAGGCGCGCGGCGTTGATGTAGTCGTTAAGCTCGGAGGCCGTCCAGAAGCTGCCTGAAGTATCCTTCAGCAGCCGCTGGGTTTGCGTCCGAAAGTCGGCGAGCGTGGTCATTCATCAGGCGGCATCGGTGCGTGGATTTAGACGCGCGGGACGCCCAGCGCCTCGACGCCCGAGGGATGCCTTGTGGGCGTCCATGGAGGCTTTTTCCGCCGCTGGCAAGCGCGCCTTCAGCTCGTCCCCCTGAATGGCGAAGTCGCCATCGTTGAGCGTCAGGCCAGATTCTTCGTGCAGGAAGGTCCCCGGCTTGATCTCCGCGCCGCTGAACACGAAGGCGGCAAGTTTCTTCACCCCATCGGGATCATTCTGCCATCCCAGGCGCGCCAGACGGGATGCCTTGTCGGCGCTCCCGTAGCCGAAGAAATGCTGGGCCTGCGTACGGGTCAGACGCACCGGCTCGCCCGGCGGAAAGACGAATTCCACGCCTGCGCACTTATCCACATGCGTGAAGTCGTTGCGGTTTTCGACGAAGATGAACTCGTCCATCACTTGGCCGGCCAGTAGATCGTTCCGGACACCGCCGCGCCCGAAGTGTTCTGAAAGCGGGTATTCGCGCCATCCGAGAAATAGACGCCGCCCTGGGGGACGGAATTCCCCGCGTGGATGGTCTGCCAGGTTGCGCCATCGGAATCCAGTTGTTGCAGATTGACGCCGTTGACCAACTGGCACAGACCGATGCCGGCCGGAATGATGACATGGTCGCCGGCCGAGCCCGAGGCCGCCAGGTTGACGGTCGTTTTTGTGTTCAGCGCCGCGCCTGGCTGCCCAGGATAGGGGGCCGGATTCTGATTGATTTTGGAGAAGGTGAAAGACATGTCCGCTCCTTACAGAGAAATCGAGGCGAGGCCGGTAATGACCGCGCAGGTGGACGGCTTGCTGCACACCAGTTCCATGAGCGCCAGCACCAGACCGAGGTAGCCAAGCTGGTAATTGGAGAGCAGGGATTCGAAACCGGAGAAGGCGAACGCGGCGCGTTCGTGGATTTTCAGGCTCAGGTAGTTGGTGTTGAGCAGATACAGCGTGCCTTCAGCCATTTGCGGGTCGCAGTAGATCGGTACACCGGCGACGTTGATGGCGCGGAAGCCGGTGGACACGCCATCGGTGAAGGCTGTCCCCGGCGTCAGATTGTAGCGTTCGAGGCCCAGAAAATCATTGGCCAGTCCCTGCCAGGTGCCCACGCCACAAACGCCGAAGTCCGGCACTTCGCCGCAGTTCTTCTGTACGCCAGCGATGTACTGCATGGTAAGCGAGCGGTTGAGCCCGGCGCCCCCCGCAGCGTAGCGCTTGGAGTCCAGCGGGTTGACGTAGTTGGACGGCACGTTGATGACGTTGGCCGGGTTGTAATTGGCCCGCGTCAGACCGCCGTACGTGGAAGCGTTCGTGCCATCATCAATGGCTGCCGGCAACCCGATGGGCTGGCTGGTGTTGGACGTGTTGGTGTAGATGGCGTTGGAGACCGAATAGGCCGCCTGGTTGCCCACGTCGTTCAGCACTGCCTCCAGCCGGTTGACGATTTCGTAGCCGTCCTGCACGAGCGCTTCCATGCCGAAGTAGGGGATGGGGATCGCCATGGCCTTCAGGTTGAATTCCATGTTGGCGATGCCGGCGTTGACCGAGGGAGAATTGAAGTTGCCGTCGTAGCCGATCCACTGCGGGTTGACGTAGCCCTGGTATTGCAGGGGCTGCGTGATGGGCGACAGGCCCGAGCCGGTGATGATGTCGGCATTGGCGAGCAGCGCGGCCGCGAGGGGCGTTGCGTTGTAGACGCCGACCACAACGTTCTCGGCGGCGGCCCGGCGCGTGATGTACTGTAATTCAGTCCCAATCGCGCCTGACGGGATGACACCTGTACCGAGGATCGGCATTTTCTATCTCCTTACTGTTGAGCTTGTTGCGCGTGGAACTCGTTGCGCGCGTCGTATAAGGTCTGGCGGAGCACCTTGCGCTGCACCTGACGGTTACCCAGAGCCTTTGCCCATTCGCCGCCGGGCAGTTCAGCCACGGACAGGCTGATCTTGGCAGTAGGCGCGGGCGGGGCGGGGCGGTTGGAACGCACGAAATAATCTGCCGCCAGGTCGTAATCGGTCAGCGTGTGCTCGGTCATGAGCTTTTCCACGTCGGCAATTTCGGCGTCGCTGAGTTTGTACTTGGCTTTGGCGCGGCTGCGGGCGTCGCCCAGGTCGCGTTCCATCTTCAGGCGCTTGATTTCATCGGCCTGTTCTTGCATCTGCTTGCGCAACTCGGCGTCGCGCGCCTCCAGGAGCGCTTCGTTGTCATATTCTGGCAACGGCGCGTCCGGGAATGCGGTCTTGAGGGACTTCTGCAGGAGCTTGCGGGCGTCCTTGTTCTTGCCGAGGGCGTCGATGGTGACGGCCAGCGCTTGGAGCTGGTCTACGGACATGCCTTCGATATTGGCTGGGATAGGCATCGTCGCTCCTTACTTGGGCCGTTTCTGGACTTTGTTGAACTTGCCCATGGGGCCGACCGCAGCGGCACCGGTCAGGCCGCCATAGGCCGGGTAGGTGGGCGCATTGACGAACGGCCCGTTTTTCTGGGCCGTGTCGCCGGGCTTGCGGAAATTGCTTTTCGAGGGGGCAAAGGATTTCTTGGCCATGGGGAGTCCTTACATGGGTGGGGCACCGGCAGGCGCGCCGGGGGGCATGGGTGAAGCGCCTTGTTGCTGTTGGCGCGCCATCATCATCTTGAGCAGGCCGTCGTTGGCGGGCGTGGAAATGCTGGCCACATCCACTTTGGCGACCTTGGCGAGACTGTCGAGCGCGCGCCGGACATCGCTGCCTTCATGCGAAGACGATCCGAGGATGGCGAGCGCCAGATCGAGAATCTGAGTAGCTTTGTGAACCAGCGCCAGGGCGACGGCCTTCTGGCCTTCCTTGGGCATGGGCGAAACCATGGGCGATGCGGGCGCTCCCATGGCGGGATTCCCAGCATCAGGCATCGGTGGCGCTCCGGCGGGAGCGCCTGGGATGGGCATACCATCCGGCATCGTTGACATCTCCAGCGCCTCACGGCGTTAGGTACTACTCACTCAGCTTTCAGAAGCCCCCCGCAAGTCGAGCGGTTTGCGGGGTTGGAGTGTTGACGTCCGCCCGGTGCGGACTGGTGTCAACGCTTGTGCTTACGCTTGCCGCGAGCCATGGCAGACCTCCATCCGTTGGGTTGAACACGTACAACAATTCTCAACCTACCAGAAATTTTGTCAATGTCAACACCGTCACTAAGTTGATTATCACTCATGTGATTATTAGCCGACTATCTATTGTTTCGGCTGCAACATCGCCTTGAGTTTCTGGAACAGGCCGATGACGATGTTCGGGTCTTTGGACTTGGCCACGGCGTCGATTTCGTGGAGTGCCAGTTGCACCTGGCCGGCGGCTTTTTCCTTGGCCTCTTCCTTCTTGAGGTTCTCCAGCAGCATCTGCTTGTTGGGCGGATCGAAGAACTCGATGAGGCTCGCCCGGTCGATGGCCTTGACCCTGAACAGTGCCATCGCGTCCACTTTTCTGTCTTCGATGAAGATTGGGCTGGAGGAATGCGCATCCACCCGCACGGCAAAGTCCGTGGTGAACTGGCCCAGTACGAACTCGCCGCCGTTCTCGTCGGTGTAGCGGGTATCCGAATAAACCTTCATGAGGCGGAACAGGTAGTGCATGACCAGTTCCAGACTGGCCTCGATGGCAAGCGACAGTTGCTTGGGGCGCGAACTGGACAGGCGCGAGAGCAGATCGGCATGACCTTCAGAGCGCACGCCGGGGTCGCCGCCGCCCTTGAGCACGTGAGACAGGCCGGCCATTTCGTCAAACATGCGTTCCATGGCGACGATGAGCGCCAGGGCGTCCTGCGGAATCTGCGGCGTGAGGAATTCCGGCTTGCCGACGGCCGGGTTGGGGTCGGCGATGTAGCCCCTCGGCTTGTACAGACTGGAGAGTTTCTCGCCCACCGCGCCTGACCAGCCCGGCAACACCACGGGCGGGTCGAGTTGGCGGGCGAGCAAGTCCTGGATTTCGCCCATGCGCTGGGTGATCCAGTCCTGTAAGCGCGCCAGGGTGGCGACGAAGCTGCGCCCCCAGAAGTAATCTTCCAGCGGGAAGGGCACAAACGCCTGGAACGGCAGCGCGCCGGGCACGCCTCCGATGTTGGGGCGGTCGTAGACGATGATTTCCTTGTTGGCCAGCGTGACGGTGCGCCAATCGGCGATCAAATCATCCCAGACCCAGAGTTCGTGCATGTCCACCATGGGGACATCGACTTGCGGCGCGTAGTCGTATTCCTGGGCGGTGCTGCCGGTTACGGAAGCCTGGGTGGCGTTTTGCGTGCTGATGGCGCTGGCCGCCAGGATGCGCTGAATGCCGGACGGCTCGGCGCGATTTTCCCCGGTGCCGTTCGAGGCAAGGGACGCCAGCAGGCGCTCCCGCTCCGGGTGCGCGGACAGTTGCGCTTCCAGTTGGGACATTGTGATGCGGTAGGCGTGGACGACGGCCTCCTGGCGATCAAGCAGGGCAAGATCCTCGCGGTAGACGCCGAACTGGTAAGGCGGCACGTAGTACGACTGGAAACCGTTGGCGGTGCGCAAGGACTTGATGAGGCCGCATCCATACACGAGCGCCCAGCGCACGGCCTGGTCGCATTCCGAACCGGTGGCGGCGTCGCGCCATTCCTCGTTCAATTCTGAGTTGATGGCAGGAATTTTGGCGCGGTCGGCGATTGGCGCGGTCTGGCCCGTTTCGACACTGAACTTGGCGGATTCGCGGTTGAAGATGAACGATTGCAGCAGATCGACAGTGGGCTGGATGCGATTGTAGGACGCTCCAGAGCTGTCCTCGGTGCCGAACAGGTAGTAATTGCGCAGCGTGGCCGCTTGGCTGGCGCGCGATTCCAGGGAAACCAGGCAGCGGTTCAGCGTCTGGCGGAAGAAAGCGGCGCGGTTGGCCGGATCGAGTGGAATCAGCATGGCGTCACGCTTTGCTCACTTTGGCGCGGTCGGCCGCATCCGTGGCGGACGTGGTGAATTGGGTGGGTGGCATCACGCAGTTGTCCTTGATGGTCTGGAATACGCCGGTTTTCGGGCCGGCAGCCTGCAGGAACGGTTTCTGCCCTCCCACCATAGCCATTGCCTCATCGCCCCACTTGATGCCGGCATCCGGCGCGGGCATGCGCTGGGCGTCTCGCGTGGTCTTGATGTCCGCCAGTCCGTAAGCCTGCGCGGTCTGCCGGGCGGACGCATCGGTCGCTGCGGTGCGCGGGCTGCGATAGCCGGGCGGCGTGACGAAAGTACGCTCAACTCCCGAGGAATCGCACCCCGCGCCGTTGCAGATGGGGTGCGTGGCCTCGAAATAGCCGTGACGCGGGCAGTTCCATTCCTTGATGACGCTCATCAATTGTCTTCCGAAATCGGTCTCCAGGCATTCGACGGGCGTGTCCAGGGTGTCAATCCTTCGCCGCGCAGTTTCTTGGGCTTGCGGGTTTCCATGAATTCCAGGGTACGCTGGAAAATGCCCATTCCCGACGTTGCGCGGTCAGTCCGCGACGGAAGTGGGCTCCGGTGGAAGATGATCCAATCGGTACTGCGATTGCCGCGCCGTATCGACAGGCGCCCTTCGTCGTAGAGCCGGAACAGGTTCCACAAGCGAATATAGCCCGTGCCGGCCCAATTGCCGAAGAATCCGCCCCGGGCGCAAATGCGCAGATGGCGCCGGGGAAGATCGGTGAAATCGGCCAGGAACTTCATGGTAAGGCTCGATTCGCCCAGTCTGGGCTTGGCTTTATTTCCGCGTCTGGCTCGCAGCAAGTCGCCCAGGCGGTTGCCCAATTGCCATTGGAGCCGGCGCAATTCGGTGGGGGTTTGTTCGTAGACCGGCCGCGCCATTTCCGCCACCACGTCCTGAAGGTCTAGGCGAGTCCGCGCAAATGCAGGAAGCGGGTAAACATTTCCTGGCTCTGCGTCAGCGCCGGATCGGCATCGCGCGTCTCGTTGAGGTAGGTTCTGCCGGCCAGCGCCATGTCCTTCATGACCCAATCGTTCCACGCCACCACGGCCAGCGCCATCGCCATCACGCGGTCGTCCTTGCGCCGCCCGGGCGCCTCGATCACGCTGCCATCCTGCCTGACTGACAAGCATTCGCGCAAGCATTCCTCGCTCCTCACTTCCAGGAGCCCACGCTCGAGATAATCGCGGGTCATGTACATGATGAGGCCCTTGTTGGAGCTGTTCGTCTGCCATTGCGGTATCACGCTTCGCGTCAGGGAATCCTTGCGCCGATAGAAAAAATCCCGCACGTTCGAGGCAATATCGTAAACCTCCGCCTGTTTGCCGTCCGAAGGCGAGCGCGCCAAATGACGCAAATTCTGTATCTCGTTGTACACCTGGGTGCCCGGCCCCGTCAATTCAAGATTGAGCTGGCAGTTCTCGTACCAGCCGCCCAGATGGCACAAAATCCACGCATACTGGTGCGGCAACACGTCCGCCGTGCAGTATTCCGCCACCTGGATCAGCCGGTCGGCATAGGCGCGGAACACCTGGATGACGAAACGGTCAGCATTCTCCGACGACCCATAGGCCGGATCGGCCCCGATCACATACACCCCCTTTGGATCGGGCATTTCCCAGACGGTAAGCTCCGCCCAGCGCGCCTCTGCGTCCACCAGCCGAGTCTGCTCGAAAAACGCCCCCGTATGGTAGCGGTAATACGTCGCAGCCGGCGGATTCACCACCAAGCTCCGGATGCGCCCCGACAACGTGGCCGCATCGAAGAAATTAAGCCCCGACTCCTGAAACGCCACGTCCTCCACCGGCGGGAAGTTCTGCAGCATCAACTGCGGATCAGGAATCTCCTCCGTGGACTTCCAGCGCCACCAGGCGATCTGCTCATCGTCGATCTCCACCCCATAGCGTTCCTTGACGGCCGCAATCCACTGCATTTCGTCAGACGTGGGCGCGCCGTCCCAGTAATCCCGGTACTGCCGCGTATCCCGCGCAATGCGGTTCATCTCCGACAGCCACCACCCCACGAAAATGAACTCCTGCGAGGGAGACTTCTGCGCCGCCATGCACATCTCGTAGAACATGTTGTAACCCCGAGCCGTGGACTCGTAAACGTACAACCTATCCGGGTTCTGGTGCGCCAGCGAACTCATGAAGTCCGCCAATCCCGCCTCAGACCCCCACCGAGAAACCTCCGTGCAGTGGGCGAAATTCAACGCCTTGCCCACCCCAAACGCCGAGTTCTGCTTCGTCCCCGCCACGATGTACGACAGCCGAGACCTATTCCGCAATACCAACTGCGTCCGGTTATGCTCCGTCTGCGTGATCCGCGCCCGCCTGGGCAAACTCTCGATGTACTTCGTCAGTATCGACCGGAACATCGCAGCATTGTCCGACGTGTCCGTCACCAACGCCCCCTGCAAACCAGGATGCGAATAAATCCAGTACAACACCACCGCCAACTCAATCGTCGAGATCCCAAGCTGACGCCCCTTCAACACCACAAACGTGTGTATCCCCCGAGACAACCCATCAAACACACGCTCAGCAAAATACCGCTGCGTCCCCAACAGCTTCAGCGGCACAATGCCCCGCTCTTTCGCATCAATGCGCAACAGCGAACAAAACTCCGTGAACTTGGCTGGAATCATTGACGCATTCTAACGGAAACCGGAACCATGGCATGAACCTCCCGATGATGCTCAGTGCAAAGCCACGTTACGGCAAAAGCATGTGCATACGTCGGGTGGTGGGCCACCGCATCCGGTTTGCCACAAACGAAGCAAGGAAGCCGTGCGATCTTCCCGCGCCGTACCGCACGCCTCAACGCCGTCCTAGCGTTACGCCGCTGGCGTTTTTCATTTTCCGACAATAACGTTCCAAGTCGATGGAGCAGGTGATTACCAGGCGCCCCAACTTCATACTGCTCCCCATACCGTTTCTTCATCTTGCGTTCGTACTGCCGTCTCACCGCTTCCGGAGACGGCGGCTTACGCATTCGCGCCCGATTCGCTTCATATGCGCGACAGGCCTCCGGATGGGCAGCGCGCCACGCTCGCTGATATTCCCCCATGTCCGCCGTCTTGTAACACGCCAGACACTTGTGCCTACGCTTCGGATGAAACTCCGTCTCGCCCTCCACGCGCCCGCAAATCCTGCACTTCTTCATCTCACGCCCTGTGTGCAAAAACGTTAGTATGCACCAAAAATTTTTGGGTAGGAAAAAATTGTACCAACACGGGCCGGGAGGGTCTCAGTTTTTCACGCGCTTGGCCCAATGCGATTTGGGCCGCTGATCGCGCTGGTGCCATGTTAGTGCTCACTAACTACGCATAACTATCATTATGTTAAATTGCACAACGATTGAGCAATTGACCGGGAAGCCGCGTCGATGCTTGTGGTGCGTATCGATGCGGTGTGGATAAGTCGCGTGATCACCCGTCAATCGCCAGATCTGCGCTCAATCTGAGCCAACAGGCTTAAACGATTGTTAAATGTACATGAAAAGTGAGGTGTAATCCATAACCCGCATAAACACTGGGTTTGCGGCGAGCGCACAGTGTTGTGCCGGTCCCTTGCATTGCATTTGCGATGAGTGCCATGACCAGAGTGTGCTTGTGGAGGATGTGCTCTTCGCTGAGACTCATAGTCCCACGGTCCCATTGAGAATATTGTCCTTGGCCAGTTCCAACATCCCGAGCGCGTACGCCAGTTTTTGATCTGCGTCGTGGAATATCACCGTTCCCGCCTCTGCGTCATCGACGATTATCAGCACGTGGCGCATATTTTCTGGATTGATACCTGCGTACTGAAGTGCTGCTTCCACAGCCTCGATGGCGCAACGGTTCTTGCGCCAGACGGGCAGGTTCGTGACATTGTCGCTCATACGTCTGGAGATTGGATTACCGTTGCGCATCCGTCAAGTCCGGCAATGACGTAGCGCAACGGTAGGTGGAACAAAACCATAGACTGCAGCGCTGCGCTGGCGTGGCTGAACTGTTTATTTTGCCCATTCCCCCCCCTCCCCCCTTTCCCAGAGGGTCGGTAGCGTGGCGCATCCAATTGCAGCCGGCCCGCTGGCTTGCTGCGGCATCTGGCCTGGGGGACATCGCTGCGTGCGTTGGCCGACTCATCGCCGACCGTCCCTGCGCCTACACGCTGATCTAGCTGATCTACACGCTAGCACATCCTTTCATCGATCGCAAACACTCACTTTCATGTGTCTAGTACTAAAGTACTATTGGATTATCCAATACGGGGACTATAATGCAGTCATGGCCGGCGCGGTGCTGGCCAGCCATCAACCCCATAGATACAGGAGTAAATAAAATGGCTGACGTTACAGTGATTAGCAAAAAGACAATTACCCTTAACTTCCGTATCGGCGCGTCGGCTTATTGCACCATTGAAAAAGATGGGCGCAAATTGGACGTTCTGCTATCTGCTGGCAAATCGCCTAAATCCTCATTGATCGAGACAGCAAAGGAAATGCAAGGTAGAGCCGCTCGCCTTCTCGCTACGGCGGAATTGATTGCTGACGCCGCCGATACGCTTTAACCATCCCTCAACCCATAGATACAGGAGTAAATAAAATGGCTGTGAATTGCTCTTTATCCACAATTAGGCCACCACGCGCCGCCAACAACCAGACAGGAGATTAAAAATGGACGAATGCATGTATACCCGTGACGACCTAGTAAAAGCTGTCCCCTACGCAGATTGTGCCAGCATCGGAGGATGGGACGATCTAGAGCAGGCTATCGATGGTTTTAATCTGGTGATTGACGTTATCCACGCCGAGCACCCCTGCTGCACCGAGCGGCACATAACCGACGCCGTGTTGCTCGGCAATGCCGCGTACGAGGTTTTTTGCAACAATGATGGCGACGTTGACGCAACAATCGCTTTTGTCCGCAGCAAAATTTAACGTGAAAAAACTACTTAACGAGGCTTCCCATGCTTAACATCATCAACACCATTTTCGGACTGCTCTACGTCCTGGCCGAAGTCGGGCTTTGCGCTCTAGTCGCGGGCATCCTGGTCTACCTCTGCCGGGATCGGCTGCCGTGACCGGCCCGGAACTGCATGCCATCCTAAAAGCCGGCGGGATCTCTCAAACCGCCTGGGCCAAACACTGCGGCGTGACACAATGGACAGCCTGGGCCTGGTGTAACGGGCGTGTGCCCGTCCCGCTCCTGGTCGAGCGCGAGGCGCGACGGATCCAGAAACAGCCGGCAGCGCGCGGGAGGGTTCCTGGACGTGATCGCTCATAGCGCCACGTGTACCTCGCGCTTGGTCTTGGGATCATTGGCCGCAACGAGCACAGGCAGGCGGTGCACGCCTAGCACCTGACGGACCACGTTTGCCAGCGGCTTGGGGATGGCAAGTTTCGTGAGCAGGTAGCCACGCGGCAGCACGTTTTCGACGGCCTCGCGGATCTCGGTTCTCGTGGGTTGTCTCAACATCACCACATCACTTCCATGGCGTATTCTCGGGTGCCCCCCAACTTGACCGCCTGTCCTCCCCATTCCCACCGGCGCGTATCCGTCAGCTGCACCACGCGGCCGCCGTGCTGGGGTTGTTTCTGGGGTAACGGGTAATCCCGGTCACTGATCGGCGCGGAATAGTCAATCTCGCGCTTGGCCCGGCGCTGTCGCAGCTTGGATACCTGGCCCGTCCCGAGCTTGTACCAGTTCGCAGGCATTTTGTGGCCCTGAGTGCTCCCGAACAGGCGCTGCTCCATGTCAAGCTTGTGCCATCCAACGATCTGCCAGCACAGTTTGCGGACGTAGCTCTGGTCCAATGTGACCTTCGCGGCCAGATCCACCAGGGACATCCACTGGCCATCCACAAGGGCGCCTAGAATGGCCCGATGGGCCTTGGTTTGATGGTTTACGAGCGGCATCGTTCAGCTTTCCTCATCTAGTACAAAAATATCCTGTGGACACTCACGCCTGACCGCAATACGTCGCCAACACTTCCCCGCAGTCCATCGATGCGGGGAAGCCCAGCGCCTCGCGCGCCAACTGGCGCTGAATAATCAACAGCTTTTCACCGTTTTGCTCACGCTCCAGCAGATCGAGCGCCCACTCCTTATTTGCGCCATTTTCCCGCGACCGCACCATCGCCAGGGAGCGCTCGCGCAAATCATCGCGCTCCCATCCCTTCGAGCGCAGAAATTCACGGGCCTCGGCGGATAGCTGCTCCACCGACTTGGGCGTAACGCGAGCACGGGAAGCTCCAGCAGGCGCCGAATGCTCGCGGCAATACCAGGTGCCCCCTCCCCGTACAGAATCGCTCCAGACGCCTTGAGCGCCGCACACGCAGCAGCGCTGAATCCCGTCGCTTGTCCCGGATTGGGACTCGCCCCACTCATGCCCGCATCCGCATATCTTGATGTGCTGCCGGTGCTCTGTGCCGCAGTTCGGGCACGTTTTGTATTTCGCCATTTTTAACCCTCCTGAACATACGTCGCCCTAAATCCTCCCCAACACCGCTCGGCGCATAATCGTATCCCGGCCTCGAATGTCAGCCCAGCCGCCCTGAATTCGCGCTCCAACGCCATAAACGCGGTATGCGTGGGCGGTAGCCTTTTTGCCTTCCTGACGGCCAGGAAGTCGGCAGCGAGTTGATGATCGACAGACCGTTCGATGAGAAATTTGACGGCGTCGAATTTGGCGTTTTTGGCGTTTTTGGCTGTTGTTTCCATGAATTATTCCTCTAGATCATATTAAACAGGAACAAACTCCCTGCCTGGTGGACAGACCTAGCCCATCCCTAGCGATGAGCCAGACCTTCACTTGTTGCCCTTCCCGGAGCCACAAGACCCGGCAGCCTTTTCGAGCGATGCGGTGCTGCCTTCGCCGCCGCATGATCCTATTTCACGCTCTATCCCCCCGGTGGACCCTCAAAACACCGCGCGCCGGTGGTTACCCTCTCCGCGCAGCATCGCCTACATGGTTAGGGGCTGACTCCCTTTGTTTCCCGCGCACCTGGTTCGGGATGCGCGCCATTGGATTCTTGCTGGGCGCCTGACCTGCGACTAATGAGAGACGAAAATAGGGCTGACAGTACATCGGCCCGCTGTCGCCAGCGGCGATATTCATATTCGAGGTAATTGGCCTTTTCGACGTCTTGATTCATACGCCGAAAGGTGTCTTGAATTTGCGCTTCGGGTTCTTGGTAGGGATTCACGAGTTTCCTTCGGTGGTTGGCCCTGGATGGGTTTGCCGAGGGGGATGGTCTGGCGACCAAGAAGGCGCCAAGGCCAACCCCGAAAGAAACTCATCCCACTCTATGCGATGCCCACAACGCATGATTTATTCTACTTCGTTTCAACCAACTATTCAATTAAATTGACCTTAGCTTGGAATAGTGTTTCAAAAGCGAAAAATCACTCATATCTCCCTAACTTCCAACTCCAGCGCACCGCCAACGACTGGCGCAACGATCCGCGCGAGCACCGACACCACTTGGGAGTCGTCGTCATAGGCGACGCCGTTCAGCGCATCCAGCGCGACTTTTATGCAGTTGTCCAGGTCAAGTCTCGTTTTGCTTGCAATTCCCTTGGCCGTCAGCCGCGGCGCGAGGCCGATCTCGACGTGCACGGGACCGGAGCGCAACGGATAGCGCTTCTGCATCCACAGGAGGCCCACCAGGCGCTTGTAAGTCCTGGCCTCGGCGCTGACCACCATGCTTTCGCCAAAACGCCTCCAATAGCGGTTCGCGCTGACGGGATACGGGGCGATAATCATGAGCCATTCCTGACGCAATCTCTGACCATTTGGATACGTTCCCCAATCCAGCGCATAGGGGGCACCGCCATGCTGTTGCCGAGAGCCTTGTAGCGGGGGCCATCGGCTGCGGGCTTCCTTAGGTAGGGGACATTCGTGTATTCGTCCGGGAACCCCTGCAAACGCTCGCATTCGAGCGGCGTCAAACGACGGACTTGCATCGGCCGCACGATATAGCTGCGCGAACTCCCGCCGCTTGCTGCTCGGATGTTGGCCGTGGCGTGTGGACCTTCCGGCATCGCACCTCCATCGCGTCCTCGCAGGTCGAATGCCACCGGCACCAGCGGCGTCCCTCTCCCCGTGCCGTCCTCACTGGCGTCAAATCCATCGCCCCGCATAGTGTGTGGGATAAGGGTGCAGGTTTCGTAGTCCTGCCGTTTGGCTTCGCCCGTCGTGACACAACGGGAAATCTCGGGTGTGTGAATCAATCCTCCGTCGCAGTCAAAGTCGGTCCCAAGGCCCCCGCCGCCAAGGCTGCGGCTAGGAATGGTGGGAGCGACTTGCCCCGCTTTTCTGCGCGGCGGATGATGCCCTGACAAGCTTTCGCGCTCAAAAAGTACCGCTGCGGCACGTCGCCATTCTCCAAAATATCCGACAACGAACACACGCCTTCGTCTTTGAGGGACGGCGCGAGGGTGTGATTGAACTCTGATGTACTGAGCGTCAAGAACCCGGTAGGCGAACCCATACCCGCATTGCGCCAGCATCCCGAGGAAGGTTCCAAAATCCCGTCCTCCGTTAGACGACAGGACACCGGGGACGTTTTCCCAAACCAACCATGCGGGCCGATATTTTGCAGCAATTGCACCAAAGGTAAGCATGAGATTACCACGTGGATCATCCAGTCCCTTTCTGAGTCCTGCGACGGAGAAGGACTGGCACGGGGTTCCTCCGACGAGAATATCGAAAGCTGCATCTGGCCACTCCTGGAATTTGGTCATGTCGCCAAAGTTCGGCACGTTGGGATAATGGTGCGCGAGAACGGCACTAGGAAATTTGTC